>Ga0164295_10003080_pt1 | contig 13484 bp, 11 predicted proteins | sample GEODES006metaG_FD_111798 | JGI IMG/M metagenome (GOLD analysis project Ga0164295, IMG submission 111798) | Oligotrophic lake water microbial communities from Sparkling Lake, Wisconsin, USA - GEODES006 metaG | ecosystem: Environmental > Aquatic > Freshwater > Lake | place: USA: Sparkling Lake...
AGAATGCGCAGGTTGTGCGCGGCCAGCAGAGCCTCCAGCGTTTGCTCCGCCAGCTGCTTGAAGTCGTCGAGCGCCAGCGGCCCATGCTGGATGGTGTCGGCCAGGTCCGGGCCTTCGAGCAGCTCCATGACCATGAATAGGCCCTCTTCATCGGTGCTGACATCGAAGATCGTGACGATGTTGGCATTGCGCAGGGAGGCGAGCATGTCGGCCTCGCGGCGGAGTTCCTCGGCATCGGGGCTAGTCTCTGTCTCGGCGGCCGAGAGCAGGCGTTTGATCGCCACCCAGCGCTTCAAGTGCGCGTCATAAGCACGGAAAACGGCACCATTGCCGCCTGCCCCCAGTTGCTCGTAGATTTTGTAGCGTCGCTCCGCCATTCCTTGTGCCGTAATGCTAGAATTATCAAAAAGCGTAGCAGGATCGCCAGACGCTGCCAATGCCGATTATGCGCGGCCCCCGGATTCGTCCCAAGCGCAGGCCGCCTGACTCCCCTTTTGACAAAGGCCACCAGCGGTCCATGCTGCGCTCCCGCCACTGCGAACCCCGGCGGCCACGCTTTGAAAAACGTCCTCTTTGTTTGCACTGGAAACACCTGCCGCAGCCCGATGGCAGAGGGGTTGTTCCGCGAACTGGTGAAGGACTGTGGCGATTATGTCGTGGGTTCCGCCGGTGTCGCGGCCTTGAGCGGTCAGCCTCCCAGCCAGCACACCGCCGACATCCTGAAGGAAAAAGGGGTGGACGTGAGTCAATTCCGCAGCCGCCCCATCACGCCCGAGCTGGTGCGGCAGGCCACGCACATCTTCGCCATGTCTCAGCATCACCTGGCCGCCCTGGAGAGCGAGTTTCCCGATGCTGAAGGCAAAGCCTACCTTGTCAGCGAATTCGCTGCCGAGGATATGTTACGCAATCAAGACGTGACGGACCCCTTTGGCGGCCCGCGTCGTTACTACGATGACACGCGCTGGATGCTGGAAAAGCTCCTGCCCACCGTGCTCGAATACATCGAACAAACCACCAAGCCCAAAGAACAAGCATGAGCCAGCGCATCGCCATCGGTTCCGATCATGGGGGCGTCGATCTGAAGGACGCCGTCGTCGCCCACCTGCGCGCCCAGGGCCATGCGGTGGATGACCTGGGCACGCATGGACATGGCAGCGTGGACTACCCCGACTACGCGGATCTCGTGACCGCCCGCGTGCTCAATGGCAGCGCTGACGCTGGAATGCTGGTCTGCACCACGGGCATCGGCATGAGCATCAGCGCCAATCGCCATGTCGGCATTCAAGCTAGTCTCGTGGGCGATGTCGAAACCGCCAAGATCACGCGCGAGCACAACAACAGCAACGTGCTGGTGCTTTCTGGTAAAGCCACCCCGCCGACGCTCGGCGCGCAAATCGCGGATGCCTGGCTGAGCACTCCTTTTGCCGGCGGCCGTCATGGACGCCGTGTTGACAAGATGAACATGAACAAGACCCCCACCGACATCCTCGAAGCCACCGACCCCGCCATTGCCGAGATCATCAAAGGCGAGGCCCATCGTCAGCAGAACAACATCGAGCTGATCGCCAGTGAGAATTTTACTTCTCCCGCCGTCATGGCCGCTCAGGGCTCCTGCCTGACCAACAAGTATGCCGAAGGCTACCCCGGCAAGCGCTGGTATGGTGGCTGTGAGGAAGTGGACAAGGCCGAGCAACTCGCCATCGACCGCGTCTGCCAGCTCTTCGGGGCCAAGTATGCCAACGTGCAGCCACACTCCGGCTCGCAGGCCAATGCCGCCGTTTACTTCAGCGTGCTGCAACCCGGCGACAAGGTCCTGGGCATGAACCTCGCCCATGGCGGTCACTTGACCCACGGCAACCCCGCCAACTTCTCCGGCCGCTTCTACAACTTCTGCCAGTATGGCGTCAGCCAGACCGACGAACGCATCAACTACGATGAACTCGCCGAGGTCGCCCAGCGCGAGAAGCCCAAGATGATCACCGCCGGTGCCAGCGCGTATCCGCGCATCATCGACTTTGCGAAGATGAGCGAGATCGCCAAGAGCGTCGGCGCTTACCTGTTCGTCGATATGGCGCACATCGCCGGGCTCGTCGCCGGTGGCGCGCACCCGAACCCGATGGAATACGCGGACTTCGTCACCAGCACCACGCACAAATCCCTGCGCGGTCCCCGTGGCGGTATCATCCTGACCAACCACGAAGAACTGATCAAAAAGATCAACAGCCAGGTCTTCCCCGGCGTTCAAGGCGGCCCGCTCATGCACGTCATCGCCGCCAAGGCCGTGTGCTTCCTGGAAGCGCTGAAGCCCGGCTTTGCCGAGTATCAAAAGCAGGTCGTCAAGAACGCCCAGGCTCTCGCCGCTGAACTCAGCACGCTCGGCTACCGCATCGTCAGCGGCGGCACTGACAACCACCTGATGCTCGTCGATCTGCGTCCGAAGAGCCTCAACGGCAAGATCGCCAGCGAGACCCTCGACCACGCCGGCATCACCGTGAACAAGAACGGCATCCCCTTCGACACCGAAAAGATCACCCTCGGCGGCGGCATCCGCATCGGCACCCCGGCGGTCACGACCCGTGGCATGAAGGAAGCCGAGATGAAGCTCATCGCGGGCTGGATCAACCGAGCCCTGGAAAACAAGGACAATCCCGCCGTGCTCGCCGAGATCAAAGCCGAAGTGGCCAAGATCAACGAGCGGTTTCCGGTGCCGTAAGTTGTCTCGAAGTCATGGTCTTCAGAGTGCTGAAAGCATACCAGAAATTAGCCGGTGGTGCAGCGAGCTTAAGCGAGCGTAACCACCGGTGAACATGGTTTCGGTCACCGCGCTCTGAAGGAGCGCAAGAAGGGCTTCTGGACGTTCTCACGCCCCTCCAGGGCGCTGGATCAGGGTTCTGTCTGTCCGGTGGTTCCACTCGTTCCTCGCTTCACCGACCGGCTAACTTCTTGGGATGCCTCCGGCATGAAATAGCCGCCGCATTTCTGGCTACCAGCTACTCTTAACGATAAATCAACACCGAGAACACCAGCGCCACCCGATTGCCCGTGTGCACAATCGCTTGCGGCAGATCCGCGCCATAGGTGGTGGAGTCATCTTCGGCAAGGTCGTCGCGGTCCTTGCCGGACTCAATACAGACGGAGCCTTGCTCAACGGTCAGGAAGTCGCGCGTGCCTTCGCGGCGCGGTTTGCCTTTGGGCTTGAACGTGACCTGAATGCCCTGGCAGACTCCGAAGTGTCGATCCGCGCTTGCAGATTCAATCATGACGAACACCGTTGCGGCAAAGAAGAGCATGCTCTTGCCAGTTGAAGGGATTGTCGTCCAGCATATCGCCATTCATGCACGTCCACGCTATCCTCGACCACTTCGGCATCGCCGTCGGTGCGCTCACGGGTGTGCTCGCGGCGCGGGGGCGGCGGCTGGACTTGTTCGGCGTGCTTGTGCTGGCCCTGGTGACTGGCTTGGGTGGCGGTTCGCTGCGCGATGTCATCGCGGGTGACACGCCGGTGAACTGGCTACGCTCACCGCCTTACCTTTACACGGCGTGCCTCACGGGCGTTATCGCGTTCTTCGTCTGTCGCACCTGGGAGCCGCCCGCAAACCTGCTGCAGATCGCCGATGCCTTCGCGCTCGCCTTCTTCACCATTGCTGGAACGGAGAAAGGGCTTGCCCTTGGCTTCACTAGCGCGCCCGCGATTGCCCTGGGTGTGATCACGGGTGTCGCAGGCGGCATCATTCGTGATGTGCTCACCAGCCGTGTGCCGATGGTCTTCCAGCCGGAAATCTACCTGTATGCCACGGCGGCCTTCATCGGCGCGCTCGGTTACTGCTTGTTGCTGCCGCTCATTGGCAATCCTGCTGTGATGTGGCTTGGAGTGACACTCACATTGATTCTGCGCCTCAGCGCGATTCGCTTCCGCCTTGCCTTGCCGATTTTTCCTCATCGCGAGCCCTGACCAGAGCAGCGGCTCGCAGGCCAGCGTGTTTTACCAGCGCCATTGCAGCCGCCGGTGATGTGGCGGGTGGAATGCATGAGGCAATCCAGAGCGAACGGCCGACGGCGGTTCTGTGCGAACGAGCTACACCACCTCAAACCGGCGCACCTGGATACCGTTCTTGCCGGTCTTTTGAATGGAGCGCGGCTCAGGCTGCGCGAAGCCATTCAAATCGACGGCGCGGGCGCGGACTTCATACTTGCCGGGCTTCAGGCCGCGCAACGTGGTTGAGTAGCTGACCATGCTGTAGCGCAGGGGCCATGAGGCGGGCTGGCCGGTCTTGGCGTCGAAGCCGAGGATGTCGCGAGCGCTAACACCCGCAGGCAGCACGGCGCTCCAGTTGCGTGGCGGCTCGCCCAAATCGCAGTGCTGCCACTGCGCTGTGCTCCAGGCGGGATCGTCGTCCTTCAAGTCAGCGCTCGCGGGTCGCAGCCAGTATTCGACATGACTCAATCCTGACCAACCGCTGATGGCGAGACCGCTGACGACGACGGGATTGCCCGCTGCCACCTGGGCGGTGACATCATCCAGATACGCAGCCGTCTTGAGATGCGATTCAGGATCGTTGTTCTTTTCCGCGTAGGTGTCGTTCGACTGGTAGTCGTTCGTTAATCGGATGTGCTGGAGCCACTTAATGGATTTGAAGCCATGCGCCCAAGGCACGACCATGCGCACGGGGCCGCCGCGCTCCAGGGAAAGCGGTGCGCCATTGAGCTTGTAAGCCACGAACACCGGCAGTTCGCCGGGTGGTGTCTCCATGACCTGCGAGTAGCTGAGCGAGGACTGAAACAATTGCTTGGGGTCGTCATTGTGAAATCCCCAGAAGTAAACACGGCGCACGTTGCTCATCGTGCCGCAGAGCTTCAACACCTCGCGCAAAGGGACGCCTTCCCACAAGCCCTGGCCGAGCGGTTGCGCGATATTCAGGCACTGCATGGCCTTCAGGAACATGACGCGGTGCTGCTTGCCAAGTTCCAGTAGTGCCGTGTAGTCCAGCGTGACAGGCCGCTGAATCTGCGGCTTCTGCGTGACGATGGCGTTGGTCGTTTCATCGGCCGAGATTTCCAGCTTCCATGTCTCCGGTGTGAGGCGTGCTTTGATCAAGGCCTCGCCCACAAGCGTGTGCGGTTTCGGATTGCCGCGCGACACATCTTCGAAGTCATCGGCAGGCGTGAGGAACGGGTGCGTCTTCGTCGCTATCGCCGCAGCACTCAATGGTCCGGCCTTCATCGCCGCCATGCTGCCGATGCCTAGCTTCACGGCCTGCCTGCGAGTCAGCTCATTCATGCTAGCTTAGACGGACGGCTGGTCGGCCATGTTTCACTTCGCCTTGCCCTTCTTGCCCTCGCCGGGCTTGCGCGGCTCCTCGCCCCAGTCGTTGCGGACATCGCCGATCCATTCATCGACATAGCTTGACGCGGCCCAGTCATTCCATTGACGGATGAGCTGCTGCGACAGGGCGGGGAACTTCTGGATGAGATTCTGCTGCTCGGTGCGGTCGTCGTCGATGTTGTAGAGTTCCCATTCGCCTTTGAACTTCATCACCGCCTTCCATGGCCCGCTGCGCACGGCGCGATTGCCCTCGTGCATCCAGAACAGCGAACGCGGTGGCAAGGCGCTCGGCAGATGCTGTGAGGCTGGGCAAAGCAAGGGCCTGAGACTGCGGCCTTCCATGGGCAGGATGCGATGGCCTTTGAACTCCGAGGGATAGCTCGCGCCGCTGAGATCAACGGCAGTGGCCATGATGTCAATCAAGTGCGCAGGCGTCTTCTCCAGCTTACCGATGCGCTCTGGGGCCATCCCTGCGGGCCAGTGCGCGATGAGTGGTGAGCTGATGCCGCCTTCATGCGTGAAGTGCTTGTAGCGCCGGAAGGGCGTGTTGTTCAGCGTGGCCCAGGTCATGCCGAGGAAGACGTTGCTATTGGGTCCGCCAAGTGGCTCGCCTTCGCTACGCCCCAGCGGGCCGCTCTCGGCATTGCCGCCGTTGTCGCTCATGAAGACGATGAGCGTGTTGTCGAACAGGCCGCGTTCCTTCAGACCCGCGACCATGCGGCCTACGCTTTGGTCAATGCAATCAATCATCGCGGCATAGATGGCCATCAGGTGGTCGTAGCGATCCTGCTGCTCTGCATTCAAGCTGTCCCACGCAGGCACATCAGCGGGACGCGGTGAGAGCGGCCATTTCGGATCGACAATGCCAAGCGCGATCTGCTTCTGATGCCGCGCCGCCCGCAGCTTGTCCCAGCCTGCTTTGTATTGGCCGCGATACTTCGCGATCACCTCCTGCGGAGCCTTCAGCGGGAAGTGCGGCGCACCATGCGCGAAGTAGTGGAAGAAAGGTTTTCCTGAGGCCTTCGCATCGTCCAGAAACTTCAACGCCCAGTCGGTGAACATGAAGGTCGAATACCACTCGCCGCTGCCGACCTCGGGCGAATCCGCCGCGACCTTGCGGCCATCGAGATACACCCACTTGCACGCTTCCTTGCTGCGCTCCTTGGGGAAATACAGCTCGCCAAACTGCGTCGTCGCCGTGCGCTGAAAGCCGCGCTCCCAGGGCGGTGTCCCGTTCTGCTGACCGAGGTGCCACTTGCCCACGATGCTGGTGTGATAGCCACCCGCGCCGAGCACCTCCGCCATTGTCACGCAGCGTTCATGCAAGCGGCCAAAGGTGCCATTGGACTGTGGATTCACCATGCCATCGAGAAAGCCCATGCCCGCCTGATGCGGATACAGCCCCGTCATCAAGGACGCCCGCGTGGTGCTGCAGCGCGCGGTGTTGTAGAACTGTGTGAAGCGCACACCACCCTGCGCCAGTGCATCCAGATTCGGCGTGGGGATTTCCGAACCGTAGCACCCGAGGTCCGAGAAGCCCATGTCATCGACCAGGATGACCAGGATGTTGGGCTTGGGCGTCGCAGCCTGTGCCGCAGAGAGCCAAGGGCAGAGGGCGTAGATCAGGAGCAGCAGGCGAATCATCATGCCGCCTTAACGTTGCTCTGACTCGCAGTTATCGGATCAAGACGCGCCTCTAGCTATCCAAGGCACATCTGCTTCACAGGCCCCTCCACGATTCCCTAGATAGTGTCGTCACAAGGTGGAAGCCCAAAGGATGGCGCAGCGGAATTGGACGGAGGCAAGGAAAGACGATGAGCGTTTCGCATAGCGAGTGGCGATGCCTCGCCATTGCTTGAGGCGCAAGAAGGCGTTTTCCACCAGATGCCTCAACTTGTAGAGGTATTCATCGTATGAACGCTGGTGCTTGCGGTTTGATTTTGGTGGGATAACCACCGCCATGCCTGCCGCTTGCACCTGCTGCACGATGGCATCGGTATCGTAACCTTTGTCAGCAATCAGCGCTTGGGCTTCAATGCCCTTGATTAACTCCGCAGCCTGCGTGCAATCTGCCACGGGACCTGCTGTAACAAGGACTCGCACCGGCATACCATGCGCATCCACGGCCAGATGTATCTTGGTGTTGCGCCCCCTTTTGTCAGGCCGATTGCTTTGTTGCCACCCACCGCTCCTGCCGCATGGCTGTGGGCTTTGACATGGCTGGTATCAATCATGAGCCATTCGAAGTCAGGCTCCTGCATGAGCTTGGCGAGCAATCTTTTCCAATGCCCCTTGTCACGCCAGCGGCAGAAGCGACGGTGCGTGTTCTTCCAGTCGCCGTAATCGGGCGGCAAATCCCTCCAGGGGGGCACCAGTGCGCAAATTCCACATGACCGCGTTGATGAAGCGGCGGTTGTCTTCTGCGACGCCTCCCCAACTGCCCTTTCTGCCAGGTAGCAACAGCTCAAGAACCGCCCAAACTCGATCAGATAGGTCATGCCGATGATGATTTGCTGCCATGCAGCTCTTTCAGGGGCGCCAACAATCAAGTCAAGCTTATCTTGTGACGACATGATCTGGCATATCGCACTTCTTTTGGCTGACATCTTCCAAGCCCTAAGGTGTTCGGTGGCTATCACAGCCCTCATCCATGAAACTGGGTTAACTCAAGATACACTTTGGAAATGATATATATTATAATATGTATGGTGAGTTGAATTTCACCATGACTAGCTCCACTCACTCCGCTTCCACGACTCGCATCATCCTCTTGATGATGATTCTTCTGAATTTCTCGGCCTTGCAGGCAGCTTCCCCCTCAGTTGCTAGCCCCACGGTGACAAACATCAGCGCGACGAGTGCTACGCTGATCGGCGATGTGACAGCCGATGGCGGGACGGCTGTCACGGAGCGCGGAGTAGTTTATGCTGCACTTACCGCCAACATTGATCCGATAATCGGCGGTGCTGAAGTCACTCAGGTGACGGCGGCAGGAACCACGGGCGTGTTCACCGCAGCGCTGACAGGCCTGACCAAAGGCAGCGTTTACGGCTACAAGGTCTACGCCACGAACGGCCATGGCACTACTTACTCGGTGCTCGGCACCTTCACAGTCGGCGCGGTCGGCACCCTGCCTGGCAATCTGCAGTCCACCTTCAGCCCCGATATTGACGGCGCAGTTATCAGCCTGGTGGTGCAGGCGGATGGCAAGATGCTAATCGGGGGCAACTTCACTTCGGTGGGAGGTGTGGCACGCAACTACGTGGCGCGGCTCAATGCCGATGGCACGCTTGACAGCAGTTTCAATCCCGATGCGGATGGCTCGGTTGTTAGCCTAGCGGTGCAGGCGGATGGCAAGGTGCTGATCGGAGGATTCTTTAACACGGTTGGCGGCGTAACGCAGAAATACGTAGCGCGACTCAATGCTGACGGCACGCTCGATACCAGCTTCCTCAATACCGATGCGGACGGCTTCGTTTACAGCCTTGCTGTGCAAGCGGATGGCAGGGTGTTGATCGGGGGCGACTTCACCACGATGAACGACGAGGACGTGACACGCAATTTCGTGGCACGGCTCAATACCGACGGGACAGTGGACAATAGTTTTAACCCCAATGCAAACTCCACCGTTTACAGCCTAGCGATACAGGCAGATGGCAAAGTGCTCCTTGGAGGGGAGTTTACCACCATCGATGGCTTGGCGCGCAACTACGTGGCACGGCTCAATGCAAACGGCACGGTGGATGGCAGCTTTAATCCCGATGCGAATGGCGGCGTTTACAGCCTGGCGGTGCAAGCAGATGGGAAGGTGCTGATCGGTGGCAACCTCACCGCAGTCGGTGGCGTGGAGCGCAGCTACGTGGCACGACTCAATGCGGATAGCACCCTAGACACCAGCTTCAATTCCCATGCGAATGGCTCGGTTGTTAGCCTGGCGCTGCAGGCAGATGGCAAGGTGCTGCTAGCTGGCAATTTCACCACAGTGGGCAGTGTGGCGCGCAACTACATCGCTCGGCTAACTGCCGACGGCGCAGTGGACACCTCTTTCAATCCCCATTTAAATAGCTTCGCTTACAGCCTGGCATTGCAGGCGGATGGTAAGGTGCTCATTGGCGGAGCCTTCGCTACAGTGGGCAGTGTGGCACGCAAATTTGTAGCACGTCTGATCAACGACACTGCCCCCCAGAGCCTGAGTTCACCGGATGCCACGCAGGTGCTCTGGAGTCGCAGCGGCGCAGCAGCGGAAATCAGCGCCGTCACCTTTGAGAGCAGCACCGACAATGGAGCCACTTGGATTCTGCTTGGAGCGGGCGCCCGGGTAGGATCGAGCGCAAACTGGCAGCTCACCGGCCTGTCCCTGGGCGCAGATGCAAAACTTCGAGCTACCGGAAGTTATCAAAACGGCTCCAGTGGGCTGGTCCGGCAGGTGTATCCTGCGGTTGGCATTGGATCACTGGGAAGTATGTCGGTTTGCACTACGACCGCCCGCTTGTGTGCCACCACGACTGTGGATGACCTCCTGGCAGTTGTGACAAAACGCGGTTTTGTGTATGCCCCCACGGCGAGCAACAGCGATCCACTGATCGGTGGCGCGAGCGTCACAAAGGTAAGTGTCGTAGGCGCCACAGGGGCCTACAACAGCTCATTGAGAGGCCTGACGGCAAGCACTGACTACACCTACAAGGCCTATGTGGAGAGCAGTGAAGGAATCCGCTACACGAAAACGGCGACGTTCACGACGCTCAGCGTGCCCACAAACATCACACTGTCGCCAGACAGTCTCGCCGAGAACAACGCCGACAACGCGACGGTCGGCACATTCAGCGCCACCGATGCTGACGTGGGCCAAAGCCATACTTTCAGCTTGGTCAGCGGCACTGGCGATACAGACAACGCCAGCTTCACCATCGACGGCACCACTTTGAAGATCAACTCAAGCGCAGACTTCGAGATGAAGAACAGCTACAGCATCCGCGTGCTCACCGATGACGGAGCGGGCGGTGTCTTCGCCAAAGTGATGGCCGTCACCATCACCGACGTGAACGAAGCACCCACGGCCATCGCGCTCACACAAAAGGGTATTGCGGAAATCAACGCACCGAACGCCACCGTTGGCACACTTAGCGCCACCGATGTCGACACGGGTGACACGCACACCTTCTCGCTAGTCAGCGGATCGGGCGACGCCGACAACGCCAGCGTGACGCTCAGCGATAGCACTTTGAAGCTGATCCCAGTGGCGGACTTCGAGACCAAGAGCAGCTACAGCATCCGCGTGCAGGCCGACGACGGCAAAGGCGGCGTGTTCGCTCAAGCGCTCATCATCAGCATCACCGATGTGCCCGGCGAAGGCACGCTTAAGCCCCTGGCGGTGAGCCTTCTGCCCTCCAGCGCAGCAGGGGCGCTGACCTTCAGCCCGAGTCTGAGCAGCACCGGCATGGCCGTGGTGGGCCGCACCTACACCGTGACGGCCACTGCGAAGACCGGCTTCTTCTTCGACTCCTGGAGCGGCGGCAAAACCACCGGCACCAGCGTGAGCACGACCTTCACCTTCGCCGGGAGCGACACGGTGGTGGCGAACTTCACCTCCACGCCTTTCACCAGCAGTGTGGCGGGTAAATACAACAGCTCAGTGATCGGCACCAGCGCTGCGGCCTCCGGGTTGTTCTCTACCACACTTGGCTTGACGACCGGCACTTTGAGCGCTCGACTCAACACGTTAGGCACAAATGTGGCCTTCAACGGTCGGTTCGACTTCCGCACCTTGAAATTCATTAGCCCAACGGTGGTCAATGGTCACGTGGCAGACCTGACGCTGAATCCAACGACCAAGCGCGTCAGCGGCACCATCACCGAGATGACCGGCGGCGTGGTAGGCACCGTGCATGTCATCGACGCGCCGAAGACCTACGACCGCACAACACCGCCCACCACTGGCGTGGGCGTCTACAACGCCGCCTTCAGTTCACCGGTGTCACTGGGCACGCTGATAGCGGCACAACATCCCCATGGTAATGGCTACGGCGTGCTCTCCATTGGCACTACCGGGACCGTCATCGTCTCCGGCCTACTGGCCGACGGCACCGCCTGGTCGAGCTCTGCCTCGCTGGGCATCGACCAAAGTATTCCCCTTTACGCTGTGATCCTTACCAACCGCGGCGCGATGGTAGGCACCGCCACGCTGGACACCAGCGCGGTGGCGACGGACCTGACCGGCAGCGGGATCAAGTGGTTCAGCAGCGCCCGCAGCACCCAATACTACCCGGCGGGCTATGAAGGCGGCTTGAGCATGGGCTTGGTCGGCGCGCTGCGCAGCACCTCCACCCGCGCAGCTCTGGGCCTGAGCGGCACCCCCACGGTGGTGTTCAGCGGTGGCCCCTTCGCCAGCCCGCTGAGCGTGGGCCTGAACGGCACCCTGCTGAGCACGGACAAGCTGACGAAGCTCACCTTCAGCGCCAACGGCCTGATGACCGGGGAATACAAGACGGGCAGCACCGCCGTGAAGCATGTGATCAAAGGCATCATCGTTGGCAAAGGCGGCACCGCCGAAGCCTATGGCTACATCCTGAGCCCGCTGCCAGCGGTGATCGACGGCACTGGCCAGGGCGGCCGGGTGGAACTCAACCCGTAAGTGGAACCCCATGCCGCGCGGACTGCGATGCCTCCTCCCAGTCCGCGCGCTCTTCCTTCCCCAACGCGACAAGCCGCGTGTGAACCGGAATAGCTAGCCCGTCTTCCAAACCGCAGCCGGGGTGGTGGAGATGATCCGCCGCGACTGCGCGGCCCCTGGCTTGGACGAGGAATGAACGCCGCTCAAGGCTGAGCGCTCTGCATTGCGTGCGGTGTTGAGCGGGCTAGGGATGAGCCATGACCACGCTGTCCGCCACGCTGCTGCTGATCACCATCATGGACCCGCTGGGGAATGTGGCCACGTTCGTGGCGGCGCTGCGCGGAGTGCCGCAGGAGCGTCGGTTGAAGATCATTGCGCGGGAGCTGGTGATCGCCTTGATCATCTTGCTGATTTTTCTGTTTGGCGGTCCGTGGTTGCTGGGCCTGCTGCACCTGAAGCAGGAAGCGCTGTTCATCAGCGGTGGCGTGGTGCTGTTCTTGATCGCGCTGAAGATGATCTTTCCGCCGCTGCGGCGCGACACGGAGGAGCAGGAAATGGAGCCGCTGATCGTGCCGCTGGCCACGCCGATGATCGCCGGGCCGTCCGTGCTCGCGACATTGCTGGTGCTCGTCAGCGCGCATCCTGATCAAATGGGCCGCTGGCTGACGGCGCTGCTCATTGCCTGGGCCATCACGGCGGCGGTGCTGCTGTGCGCGCCTGCGATTGCGCGAGTGCTGAAGGAAAAGGGCTGCATGGCGGTGGAGCGGCTGATGGGCATGCTGCTGGTGATGGTCGCCGTGCAGATGCTGCTCAACGGCATTGAGTTTTATCTGAAGCGTTGACGTTTCTGCAACCGCATCGCTCTCGTCGCGTTGCATGTAGCGCTGCCTGTGCATGAACATTGAACCTCGCCAACTCATCGCCGCCTGGCAGAGCGCCCGCGACGAGCAGGCGGCTCGTGCGTTGATCGACGCGCTGTATTCGCAGGTCATCCGGATCGTGCGCAATCATCTGCCTTTTCGCCTGGATGAGGAAGACTTGGCGCAGGAAGTTTTCGCGCAGTTCTTCAAAACCCTGGATCGCTATGACCCTGCGCAGCCTCTTGAAAACTGGGTGTCGCGCCTGGCGGTCAACGTGTGCTTGAAAGCCTTGCGCAGCCGCAAGCGCAGGCCGGAGCTGCGGTGGTCGGATTTGTCAGAAGAAGAGCAGGCCGCGATGGAGTCGCTGGTGCGAGAGCCTGAGGAAACCGCTGCTCAGGACAGCGATGTAAAGGCTTTGCTGCACCGGTTGCTGGAGACCATGGACGCCAAGGATCGGCTGGTGCTCACACTCCTGCACCTGGAGGAGAAGACGCTGAAGGAAATCCAGGAACTGACCGGCTGGACCAGCATCATCATCCGCATGAGGGCGTATCGAGCCCGCAAAAAGTTGAAGAAGCTGTTCGAGGGATTGCGTTGAATTTGGATACCTTGTTACAACGGACCCGCTACGGGTTATGAACACGCAAACTCACTCACCATGAAGCTGCCCGACTCTTTCTTTGACCGCCTG
>Ga0164295_10003081_pt1 | contig 13478 bp, 10 predicted proteins | sample GEODES006metaG_FD_111798 | JGI IMG/M metagenome (GOLD analysis project Ga0164295, IMG submission 111798) | Oligotrophic lake water microbial communities from Sparkling Lake, Wisconsin, USA - GEODES006 metaG | ecosystem: Environmental > Aquatic > Freshwater > Lake | place: USA: Sparkling Lake...
CCTGAGCCGATGAATTCAACCCAAATGCCGTCTGCCTCAGTGCTTCCGGCAGGCGTGCGCACAAATGCCGCCCTCTTCAAGGAGCCCACCGAGGGCACCGCGGCAAAAGGTGCGTTCAGCGCGCCGATCGTGTACGTGCCCGCGCTCGTCACGCCAAGGACTTCATCGCTCCCAAACCAGCCAAGATAGTAGCGTGCGCGCGCTCGGAATCCCACGAGGAGCTTTTTGCCGCCCATGATGTCGAACATGTCTCCGTACTCGTACAACGTGCACTTGAGAGTATTGGAAGGCTCGGAGAGGCACTGATACGCGTTGCTGTGCTGCTGGTATCCGAAGGTGTGTAGCATCTCGTGCGTCATCGCGAGCTGCGAATCTGGGAGAGGGCACGACCATCCGGAGCATGAGCTCTGCTGGACTACACTCGCCCTCACACTGTTGAAGAGGAAGTTGCCTGTGACGTCGATCCCGTTGATCTTTCTCACATCGTTGCCCGATGATCCTGAAGTGGCGCACTCGTCGTTGACCACCATCATGATGATCGAGTCGTAGCTGGCAGCCACGAAGCTGCCGGTAGTCTGTATGTTGTTTGGAAGATCTCCCGGCTGAACGATCGCGCACGAGCCATCATTTTTCTTCTCGGCGATGCCGAGCGGCACGGCGAAACCATCGATCGTGTATGAAGCACATCCAGAGGATGCACCCGTGATAAAGGTTTGGAATGCGCCGCCCGCATAGAAGCTGGCAATCGCGCTGGCCGGCGGCGCTGGCACGTTAGAAAACGTAAGCGCTAGCAGCGCGAACCTGTAGGACGTTCCGGACTTGGGAGCGGGGGGAAGGTCCCAGCTACGAGGGAGCGCTGGAATCGCCGGCTTGCACCACGCTGACATTGAAGGTGATGAGGCGACTGGAAGTGGATGAGAGTGTCAGGACTGATCCTCGAGGCAAGAGGACAAGCACGAATGCAGTCGCCGACACGCGATCTTGCGAAAGGCGCACGAGATGCGAAGCGCCAGGAGCGAGTTCTTCATGACCATATTTGGGCTCGTAACGGTCCTGTACCGGTACCGAACTACAGTATATACACGCAATCCGATTCTATTTCGGGACACACATCTCACGTAACGACAGCGTGAGGGGGTCCGTTTCACAGCGGCATCTGTGAGCACACAGCATGTCGCGAGCATGAGAATGAAGCGGCTGTGACGTGTGCGAGGTGTTCGACCTTCACGCTTGGTTTGAGTTTGGTCTGTGCGTGTTGGTGTGTTATTGTGTCAAGTCAAGTCAAGTCTATACATAAACAACAGACAACCACACTTCCTTGACTTGACTTGACTTGACTTGACTTGACTTGACTTGACTTATTGTGAATGGCTGCTTACGTGTTGTGTGTATTAACATGAATGAGCACACAGCATTGCGTCGCTTGTGGCGAAGCGGCCCTCTGCAGCGGCCCTCCGCTTGTGGGCGACGGACGGCAAACTGCGTGGCTCACCCACGAGATGGTTCCGATCGCCTCGCCTCGCCGATCGCCTCGCCGAGTCGTGCCTCTGTTTTCTCCGAGGGCGGAGAACGTCGATCAGCCACAAGCCACACCGAGGGGTCGCACCCGATCGCCTCGCCGGGTCGTGCCTCTGTTTGCCAACTCTCCGAGAGCGGAGAGCACCTTATCCATGCAAACTGCGCGACCGCCCTCACCCAGGCATCCCCGGCACATGGCGATAGATTCTGCGGTCAATGCCCTCTTGACCAACAAGCTAGCGGAGGCCACGAAGAAGCTCGAGATCGTGCAGGCTGAGATTGCGGATGGGGTGGTGGACACGGGCGGATTCGTCGGTCTGGTGCTCCGCGGCCGGCACGAGTTCTCGTACTGGTGCAGCACGAGCGACCGCTTCGAGGATGCAAAGGTTCAGCAGCCGGCGTGGCAACGTTTCAAGGAAGAGCAGCAATGTGCTGAGGCTGCCGAGGCTGCCGAGGCTGCAGAAAATGAGGCGGGCGATCCTGCCGTCCTTTCTGCTGCTGTCGTCGGCGCCGGGCTCAGCGCCAGGCCTGCGCCGGCGACTCTGCCGTCCTTTCTGACCAACACGGACCGCGTCGCGCGCGACTGGCGGGCGTACCTCGAGGCGCTTGCCGACGTACGTCCTCACGAGAGCTCGGCAGAGACGCCACTGTGGTTCACCGCTCTGTTCCCCGAAGCGGCGCCGCACATGCCGCCGACTCGCCCGTCTCCGCCCGTCCCGGCCGCACTGGCCGCGCGGCAGGAGCGAGCCTGGGAGCGTCTCGGGGGGAGGGAGATTGAGGACATGGCCGGACGCGGCGCCGTGGCTCTCTTGGACGCCCATTGGGTGCTGGCGCATGCCTCGCGCGGCGGCCGGCTGAGGCGGCGGCAGGAGATGCCGCCGGAGGCGTTTATCACGCTCGCCGAGCTGCGTGCGGCCGGATGCCCCGAAGGTACACTGCCCATTCTCGCGTGCACACACGCATGGCAGGGCGCCGATGAGCCCGACGCCGATGGGAGCCAGCAGCGCCTCCTTGTCAACTTCCTCAAGGCAGCCACCGCCCTCACGCCCGAGTGCGTAGGCAATTCACTAGCCGCGAGCCTCGGGCCGGCGGGCACGCAGCGCTGGGGACTCTTTGTACCGTTCAGCTCGATGCACCAGCGCGCCCGGCCGGACGAGGAGCACGCTGCCGAGGACGCACTCTTCCACGAAGCTCTCATGGGCGTCGATCGATGGTACGTGCACGCGCACACGCTTGTGCTCCGACTCGCCCACCTGGGCGCTCACTACGGCGCGAGCATGACGCCCCCCGGCTCGAACTTGGCGCGGTACGCGAAGGTGGGCGGCGCCGTTGTGGGGCACCTCGCCTTCGGGGCAGATACGTCCGATGTCCTCTATCTCGATCTGACGAGGCTCCGAGGCACCGAGAGAACCCTCGAGCAAATCGAGCGCGCTTGCCGCCCTTTGGCCTTGGACGAACCCTTATTTGGAGGGCGGGCTGCGCGCCCCGCGGCCGTGGCCGCAGCCAGGGCTGCCGCCGCCGCGCCGACCGGAGGCCCTCTGGAACTGGATAGAACGAGAGCTCCGCAATGACGAGGACCAGTTAGCAAGGGGACCAGCACCTGAATGTCACTGATGACGGGGAGTTAGGAGTCCCTTTCTCGAGTATTTCAGTCCGTCAAAAAGATATCCCACACCGGACACTTACCGGACACCAATTCGGAAATTCTTTATTTGGTATGTGCGGCGCGCGCATCACAAGGATGCAACACACGAGTTGCACCCCTCCGCGGCTACGAGCAGCTGTGCTCGCACAAGTCGCGTGCACGATGGGGCACGTCGTGTCCCGATTACCGGTGTCGCCGCAATTCAAGTCTCTGCAGGTGCGCACCGATATCAACGCTGCGGGTCCCTGGGTGGGCGTTGTTGGCGAGTCCCCTTCCACTTCGCCTGCAGCGTGGCAAGTGAGATCTTCTATGCCGCCGCCGGCGGTGCTACCGACAATGCTTCCGCTTTCTCTGCTGCTAGAACCAACACCAAACGTGCCCGTGCGGCCATCAATGTGGGTGCCGCCACCCACTGACCCACATCTGCTGCCAGCACTGAAGCACAAGGGACCTCATTTGCCGGTCACTGTCAGCGCTTGTGGGTGCACCTTCATCGACGCCGCCGTCGGCGTCGGCGCCGTATTCGTCTTTTGCATCGTGTGTGCCGTGAGCCTCGTGCGCCAACGTCCCCGAAGCTTCTCTCGATTCTGCGCGCGGTTGCACGCTGCTTGGAGCCCTCACCACGATGACGAGAATGACCTGCTGATTGACCAGTACGGCGCCATTAACAACTCGGCAACGGGCTGGAGCACTCGCTGCCATCGGCGAAAGGACCTCAACTACTATGATCTCAACCGGCGTTTCCCTGCGATCGACGAGGATTGCGTCCTCACGTTTGACACCCATCATCATCATACGCTCGGCCCAGCGCATGATGACACCCATCATCATCATACGAACGCGCTCGGCCCAGCGCATGAGCCATCCCTCGAAGCCATCCCGAGGTGACGACTTGGGCTGCGTTCCCCTCGCCCGACGGCCACGGCAGCGTCAACAGCAGCACAATGCTGCGCCAAGCTGAGCCGCGCCCCGGCGAGCTCTTTTGAACGAGACACCGAAGTGTATGTCCGATTGGAAGTGCAATGGAGCCTAGGAGGTGCGTCGGAGCCGTGCTCGTAGTCCACGCGTCGCTCGACACCAGTATCCGGATACAACTGATGCTTGTGGTTGTCGGTGTGGTCGTTGTAATTCGTTGTAACGTTAGTCTTTGACTCCAATGTGAATGTCGGAACTCAAAGAAGAAGAAACGAAATTAAAAATTAGGGCCACCAGCACCACGCCAGGGGGCGCGGCGGGGGCCCAACACTGTTGACTGTACAGGTACAGCGACTGCGTGAACACGCGCGGTACCAACGAGCTCAACGTCGCCTTTTTTGTTCCGGCAGCTGAGATCGATCGGGACATGGAGACGTTCTGTCGGTTTATAAATGACAGTACAGTACGACGTCGACTAAGGCTCCACTAAAGGCGCGGTCTCGGCCTGGTGCGACTCCGGGGGCGGGGACACACACTAAAGCGAATACAAGCAGACTTGCTTGGCCACACTGCCGTTGCGGAAGAGGGGCGTCGGGTGGTGCATGCAAATGATATGGCGGAGGAGGAGCACATTCGCCGCGAAGAAGGCGAGGCACGCCAGCCAGAGCCAGAGGTAGACGGGTCGGCCGCCGAACTCGAGAAGATAAGCTATACCGAGCCACAATAGAAGTGTACCGACCCAGAAGGCGCTCAAGACGGCGGTGCGGGCTCGATGCACACGCTGTAGCGCCGCGGACGACGGCAACACGAGCGGCAGCAGCGCGAGGTACCACACAAAATACTGCGCTGTGCACACCTTGTTGAGCGCGACGAACCCCACCGTCTGCACCAGCATGCAAAACGGGAGATCGTTTCCAAATTTGGCAGCAAAGGCCACGAGGAGCGCGGCCTGTGGGGCGAAGGCAAGGGCCGACGCGGCGCGGCGCAGCATGCCCTGCGGCTCCGCGAGATACAGCAGATAAAAGTACGGCGAGAAGTTGTGACGCACGTCTTGTCGGGAGACGTGATACACGAGTGCCTCCGAGACGAAGGGCCAGCCGCACCAAATGAAACTGACGAAGGAGAGCGAGGCGACGGCGGCTCCGGCCGCGCTGAGGAAGCGCGCGCGCGCGATGAGCGGCGAGCGTGGCGGCGCCGGCACGGCCGATGCTCCGCTCGCTCCCGGTGCGACAACGCACCCGAGCTCTGCATCCAGAGCAAAGAGGAAGGCAGGCACGTAGATCACTGGATATGGCTTCAGGTGAACTGCGCAGCCGAGCAGGGCGCCGGCGGCCGCGAGACGCCGATGGAGCAGCGCGTGCAACGAACCAAGCAGCAGCACGGCGACGAGGCTCTCGCCGTTTCCGCGCGTGCTGACGTTCAGCGCGAGCGGATTGTAGAGCCAGAAGGCGGCACACGTCCGACCTGGCACCTGCCGCTGGTTGAGTATGTCCTGAATGAGCGCGCCCACGATCAGATCGGCGGTAGCAAAGAGGACTTTGCCAAACGCCGGGTGCAGCCACACGTTGGGCGTCAGCAGCGCCGCGAGCAAAGGCGTGTACCTGTATGTTGGCCGCTCAAAGGGTGAGCGTCCACGCCACACGAGGTGAGCTCCGTCGGAAAAGACGTCGTAATCAATGTCCGTGTAGCGGACCTCGAACAGCTCGTCGTGAAACGTGCCATAGACGATCAACGCAAGGCGCAAGAGGGCGGCTGAGAGATACAAATCGGCGCCACTCAACTTCATTCACATGGAGAAACTCATGGATTTCTCACGCGCGCCGATTCACGTATTCATAAGCAGCACAGCCGTGATGAGAAAGCGCCGATTCACACGCGCCCCAGCGTGCGAGCTGAGAAATTCTCGCGCTCCGAGATGTGTACGTCGTCAACGCATAGGGGAGGTAACGGGTTGTGAAATTGGGTGTCGTGTTAACGTTCACAGAGACGGGGCGAGACCCAGGCACGGGGGCGCTCCACGCAAGCTCGCACGCGCCGCGCCGCGCGCGGCCGTGTTGATGGCCATGATATCGCAGGTGATGGAGATCCCCAACGGTCCGAAGGTCAATTTCGTCATCGGACGCGGAGGGTCCTCGATCAACGAAATTCAAACAAAAACAGGCACGCACGTGAACATTCAACCAGCTTGCGAGGTGGCAGCAGGTGCACCAAATCGACAGGTAACAATCTCAGGCACAGAGGAAGCAATCGCACGGTGCCGTGCTCTCATTCGCCAGCGCGTAGGAGAGTACGAGCTTGAGATGGGCGGCAGCGTCGAGGTGACCACCGGTGCAAATGTTGTGGCTGATAGCGAGACGCCAGTGGTGCTCCACATACCAAACGGGCCAGAGGTGAACCACCTCATTGGCGCCAAAGGGGCGAGTGTGAATGCGCTGCAGGCTGAGACGGGCACGCACATTTCGATACAGCGTGCCTCCGACGTTCTACCAGGCTGCGCGACGCGCACCGTCACAATCACAGGAGCAAATGAGGCCTCGCGCTCGCGGTGTGCCGAACTCGTGCTCGCGAAGGTTGTTGAGTATTCGGGTGGCACAGCCGCTGCTGGCGTTCCCATCGCCGCATGCAACTGCGATCCTCTGCCTGCCGTTGCTACCCAAACCACCACCACCGGCGCCGCAGTGTCATCTACACCACCGGTTCTGCCAATCGCGGCTACCCTAGTGCCTACGCTGGTGACAACAAACCTTGACGCGACCGTGCTTCTGATACCTAACGGACCGGAGGTAAACTTTTTGATTGGCGCTAAGGGAGCCAGCATCAACGCCATCCAAACCAAGACGGGCGCTCACATTTCGGTGCAGCGAGCCTCGGAGGTGCCACCGGGTGGCAAGACGCGAACTGTCACCATCACCGGGCTTGAAGGGCAAAGGGCGCTATGCGCGGAGCTCGTGCGACATCGCATCGCAGAGTATGCACTCGAGTATCCCGATGGCGAAGGACAGCCATCGGCCAAGCGCCGCCGAGCCTCGGCGGCGGTTGCGGCGCCCCCGCCGCCGCCCCCGCCACCGAGCTATGGGAGCTACTCGTCACCCTCGCTCGTGGCCTACCCGCCAGGGTCCACGCTGCCGAGCTACCCGCCGAGCTACTATCCGCCGAGCTACTACCCGCCGAGCTACTACCCGCCGTTGCCGTACGAGCAGCCACCCTCCGGGTACAGCCACCATCCGCTTCCTCCGAGCGGCTCGCTCAACGGCTATGCCTATCCGCCTTATGACTATCCTGGGGCGCCGCCGCTTTATCTGGGCCATCCGCCCGGGCAGCCAATGTTCACTCCACACGCGTATCCACCACCGTCGCCACAAGCGCCCGTGGCCGTGCCCACCGGCGCACAGCAAGCGTGTCCTCCCCTGGCGCCAAGTCACATCCATGATCCATGTATGGACTGGCGTGGTAGATAGGAAAATGGCGCATCGGACTCCTCTTTCGTCCGGCCTCCGTGCTCAGAGGATAATGGCGCATTGGACTCCTCTTTCGTCCTATTTCGCCCGGGCCTCCGTGCTCAACGCCATGAGCCCGTGTCTTGTGATGTGTGTACTTTTCTGTTGTTGTCTACATGTTGATGTGTGTCCCGGCTCACCCCGGTGTCTTTCGTAACTAAGTGCTTGTAGTGCAAGTCTCATAGAAAGCAGCGCCCGATCGCCGGCCGATATTTTTGTGTAACCGTCCGTGCATGCAAAATGTCATGAACGGTTTTCCGATTATCCACTATTTTTATGGATTGCCGACGCCACAGCGCTATGACGACGCCATCGCCATGCTCATTCTCGCACCAAATTGTATCGGCTGACGTTGACTGGGGCGCGCGGCGAGTCACCCCGCATGGCTGCAGGCTGAAGCTCCGCAGCTTGCAAGCGATGCAGAGGTGCCTCGCACGCAAAACTCTCTCATTCATCGGCGACTCTTCAATGAGGGATCTGGCGATGGCGACGGCCAGCCTGCTCGCGGGCGTGCCTGTGAGTTTGGCGGAGGAGCGCAGCCTTGGGCAGCCCAACTGGCGGCCCTCCGAGTGGGAGGGAATCCACCCAGCACGTAAGGGAATCATGCACGCACTACTGAATGAGTCGGCTCGGAACAAGAAGACCGACGGCAGCCGCGGCAGCTTCACCGACGCGGTGCACGGCTGGACGGTACGTGCCATTCATGACGTGCCTCGCGCTGTGCACTGGCCCGAGATTGCACGCTTAGCTCGGGGCCCGCCCCACGCGCACGACGGTGGCGTGAGCTTCGTACAACTCTCGATCCACGATACGAACCCCAAGGTCTCGGAGCTTGGAGCCGACTCACTACGCTGGCGCACCGAACCCCTTGAGAGCTGGACGCACGGGCCCGTCTTCCAGCCCTACCTGGACCATTGGTGCGCCGTGCAGCATGATGTAGAGCGTCGCCGTGCTCGCTCAATACCCGGGCGCCCTAGTATACCCGCGCCGCTGGTCTGGGTGACGGCCAACGAGCAATGCAAAGCGAAAAAGCCGCGCAAGTGGCGCTACCAAGCGGAGCTGATTCGCGCTGCCAACCGGGCGTCGGCTGAGGCTGCCCAGCAGACGGGCGTGCCACTCCTCGATTGGTCACACTTCCACACGAATGAGTCTGAGACCTGCAAGGGTACTACGGATGGCGTGCATCATCGGCAGTGGCTCGAGCACGTGCGCGCTGCCATCGTGATCTCGTACTTGTGCGACGCGCAAGGCGAATTCACGCCGCCGCCGCGAAGGCTCGTGCGCTTCAATGCGTCCGCCGCTCGATGTGCCGAGCACAGACTGTGAGTGTGTGAGAGGGTTGGCCTAAACACACACACCGTGGACTCTCCCGCGGACTATCCTTTGAAGCATCAACTCACATGTTGAAGAACACTACCGCGGCGTTCAGATTCACACACGCGTCGCGCGGATTCACGCATCACGGATGCGATGATGTGCGAAGAACTCTGATCCTTTTGTGCCATGCTCGCGTTGATGTTGAGCACATCGGGCATGGTTGCAACGACTTCTGGCGTCGCTGCGCGGCTATCGATCTGGCCACCAGATAGCAGCGCGGCTATCAAATCTCAAATCTTGCAGATCGCGGCCCTCACTGATCGTGGTCAGCGGCTAAATACACTCATCGCCCCAGCGTACCAGGAGAAGCGTGACGATATGTCTTTGCTCGTGTCGCAACTCGCGGAGAGGCAGTCGGCACCCGTCACTGCAGCTGCGCTCAACGGTGAGTGGGAGCTCGTTTTCTCAGAGGTGGAGCTCTTTAGGTCTTCGCCCTTTTTCCTCGCTATCGAAGAGGCACTCAACAGCTCGCCTGGCATCCCGACTCTAGGGCGCTGGCTCGGGGCGGACGATCCAAAGCGCAAAGCCGAGATCTTCTTCAAGCTTCATGCGCTCCAGGTGCTATCGTGGGGGCTCAGCACCGTCGGCAGAGTTGCGCAGACGATTGATGTCGAGAAAGGCAGGTTCGAATCCTCGTTCGACACGACCATCTTTGGCCTGACGGTGATCCCCCTGCTCGGCTGGTTCAAGCTGCTGCCCACATTTGGTGGCCGTGTCGTAACGGAGGCCGATGCGGTGGTCCTGGAGGACGACGGCACGCTGCGCATGGAGCTACAGCGTACACGAGTGATCACTGCTCCCGGAGTGCCTCGCATCCCGCTGGTCGATGGCATCTTCATGGATCGCTGGTATCCCGTCAGCTCGGTGTGGAAGCTGCTGCCGTGGAATGGCGGCCCGTTCGAAGGCCGCGCGCCCACGTGCAGCGTCCAGACGGTGTATGTTGACGAGCAGATGCGCATCTCGCGTGATGGCGCCGGCGCGGTGTTTATCTACACACGGCCACTGCGTCTGTGAGCGCGCGCGTTCACATGCGTGTGCACGCATAGAGCTCGCATTTCTTTTTGGAGGTTGTCGATAGTGTTTGTCGCACGAAAAATTCCGTTGCGCTATTTATGTGGGTTACCCGGTACCCGGTATGCGCACACAGCGCGTCCACTCTCCACAGGCAAGTTTCTCGAGAAAAGGCAACCAACACAACTGTGTGTGGCTCACTCCGCGGCCTCCGCTCGTGTGTGTGCCAGCTCTGTGCACGCCTTCAACACATGATGATGGTTGCTGAAACGCAGTCCGTTCCTGGTCCCTCTAGTTACTCGATGCTCTTGCTCCACGTCTTCGCGACGACCATGACCACGAGCAACTACCTGCCGACATTTGCGCTCGAGATTGTGCAAGACCTTCATCAGCCTGCTCACATGGTCGCCTGGCTCTACGCTACGATGACGTTCAGCAGCATTGTCGGAATGGCGCTGATGCCGAGATGGCTTGAACGGTTCGAAACCCGCTTCATCCTCACAACACTTAGCACACTGCGCTTCTCCTCTGGTCTCCTTCACGTGATCGCCATCAGCGTTGCAAGCTTTCCATTCCAGATGCCTTTGCTCTTCGGTCGCCTATTCCTACACGGAATATCACTCGGCACAACAGTCGTTGCCAACACCTGGATCGCTATCCGCGTTCCGCCAACCGAAGTTCCTCGCGCAATCGCGATGGTCACAGCAGCTTCGACGCTTGGCGTGGCGTTTGGTCCACTGCTGGGCAATCTTTTCGCGGCGGTTGAACCGTCTCTGTCTGCCGATGATGCTGCTGCTGGCTGGTCCACGGCGACAACTTCGCTCATGCTCATGTTAATAACCGCCCTTTACTTTGAAAAGGGCAATCTGGTCAAGACATCTCCCTCGGTCGTTGAGGGCGAAAATGAGCACACGGGACTACCGCCTACAATCTTGGCGGTGCTCCTGTTTGCCTGCTTTCTGAACTCGATGGGAACGCTCGGACTTGAATCAATTGTACCCCTCTTCCTCTTTGACTACTACCAACTAGATGGAGGGGGCTCGATGCCCTTGTATCTCATTCTCGCGCTGTCCTCGCTTGCAGCCACGTTTGTCAGTCGGACGTTCGGCAGCCCGTCTCAGTTGTCCGATCTTGCGACGGCTGGACTCGCCCTCTCTCTGATAGGGCTCGGTCAGGTCAACTGGTTCAACCTGACCCAAGGTGTTACTCTTACCAATCTGCTCGTGTCCGTCGCAGCTCAGGCAGTGAGCGTCACCATCGTGATCACCTCCGTCATCTCTGCAATGACTCTTCGAACCGTCCCACATCGTCAGGCCAAGCTTCAGGCGGGTGTTGGGATGGTTGTCCAAATTGGACGCGCTGTGGGCCCAATATTTGCGACCGAGCTTTACGAGGCTGGCAACTATCTGATCAATGGATCGGGAGGCAACATTGCACTTGCATTCGGGTCCATCGAGACCATCGTCGGGTGTCTCCTGCCCGTCCTCTTTGCAAAGCATCTGTTCGACTTCGACCCCTCGGGCGGGAAGAATGAGAAGGGCCTCGGCAACACGTTTGAGCTGTGAGTTGAGATCCTATCCTCGGCTAGTTAAGTACAAGTTGGACATGCAGCGTAACAACAGCGAACATTGGAACATACTGTGTACATCAAGTTGGACACGGCAGCGGGCGCACTCATAGGGCTCCACAACCGGCGAGTCCGATTCTCGACCCAGGCTGAGGAACTCTTTCCACATTTACCACAATACTACCGTAACACCCCCGGGCGCTCTAAAACAGCCCTGCGGAGAAATCACACACACGTTCACACCTCGTGGACCTCGCTGAGAATGGAGTACCTACGGTCAGTTCTGGTCGGGGGTTGTGTGAATATGAGGACCCGTTCTTGTGTTTAGAGTACGTGGGGTTTTTTCCTTGTTTTTTGGAATTCGCGTTGTTGTGGGCGTCCACTTTTCGCTCGGTGGCGCCAAGATCGTCTTTTCCGTACTGGCATGTGGACGTGGAGAAAACCATGTTGACTCCGGCAACGTTGCCGGCAGCATCGGCGCAACCGCGAACCAGCAGCCGTACTAAGTGTGCGCCACTTGAGTTCTGGAAGGGCGAACGGCCGATCTACGCCGCAAGTCCGACGGGTTTGACGCTGCAAGGCATTATTCGCAATCCGAGCTCTGATGCGGCAGCACTGCCTACCAGCACGCAAAAGGCACGCGTCGCATCCAGGCCCGCTCAGCGGGGAGCAAACCCCGAAAAGGCATCGAAGAAAGAGGTGGTAGACATCTTTGCGTTCAGGGACGACTCTGCACTGCCGCCCAAGCCCGTGCGGCCTCGTGCACCTTCTAAGCCTTCGGTGGACGTCACGCCCATGCATGTTGATAGCGACTCAACCGCTGCCAAGGACACCGGCCCATCGCCCATCAGCCCTCTTGCAGCTGCGGGCGAGCTCATCGCGAGCTCTGTCGCCAAGGCGGCATCAGAGGCCAAGGCAAAGGCAGTTGCACAAGCCAAGGCAAAGGCGGAGGCCTCCAATGCGATCGCGGCCGCCAATGAGCGAAAGATGGCGGCGCGGGAGGTGCAGCCGCCACTTCCCGCCGCATCGGCGATACCTCCAGCGCCAGCACCCGCGATGCCGCCACCCGCCACAAAGGTGTCAGCACCGTCGACCCGGGCACCGTCGAAGCTCGGAGGAATTCTCATCGGAGCTCGAAGCTCGGAAGAATTCTCGTCGGAGCTCGGAGGAATTCTCATCGGAGCTCGAAGCTCGGGGGCATTCTCGTCGGAGCTCGGAGCAGAGGGCGGCTTGGCGGTCTCGGCAGCTAAGCTCGAGAGGCCAACGGCTCTCAAGTCAGCCCACCCCGTCGCACGTCTCTCGTCTTCGTCGCTGGCATTCGACGACGCAGCGGCAAGCCAAGAGCGACTCATGCGTCCCCTCTCCATGGAGCCAAAGGCTCCGTCCGCACAAGAAGCGGCGGCAGCGGCAGCGGCGGCTCCTAAGAAGCCCAAGGCACGCTCGATGGTGGCGGCAATGCAAGCGACGATGGCACAGACCGAAAAGGATCCTTTCGCCTTCGACGACGACGACGAGCTGGAGGTGCGGAGCCGGCTCCCACCGTCTAAGCGGCTGCGCAAGAAGGATCCCTTCGCCTTCGACGACGACGACATCTGACGACTCGTGAGCGGGGAGGTGGCATATAAGCAACGGCAGCTTTGTTTTTTTCACAAGCGGCACCGTTGGCAGTTTGACTATCCGAGTATTCTGCATGCATTTTGCATCATGCGGGAGGGCTGGGGCGGCCGTGCGGACGTCGGACGCCGGACCCGTGAAGGTTCCTGAGCGGAACGCGGTGTGCATCCCGCGGGCCGATAGTCCCAATTATGAGTTTATGAATGTCGTTCGTGACTGAGGCCGACCCAATTGCCAATTGGGCCGACCAGTCAGAGTCTACAGAGTCCAGTAAGTGAGTCCAGAGAGGTGTGAGTTAGGTGTGAGCGCACCAAACCGAGGCAAACCGAACCAC
>Ga0164295_10003082_pt1 | contig 13475 bp, 13 predicted proteins | sample GEODES006metaG_FD_111798 | JGI IMG/M metagenome (GOLD analysis project Ga0164295, IMG submission 111798) | Oligotrophic lake water microbial communities from Sparkling Lake, Wisconsin, USA - GEODES006 metaG | ecosystem: Environmental > Aquatic > Freshwater > Lake | place: USA: Sparkling Lake...
AGGCGTCACAACTCCAGTTCAACTCGCTCACATGAGCGACGCCTGCAACAAGGCCGTGCGCAGGGCACCCCTCTCGGCCTCCCCGGGGTCAGCCTCGGGATTGAGGAAAGCCATGCGGTCGGCCTCGCGTCGCGCGGCCAGCATCGCCCCGACTGCATCCCGATCGACGACCGACGACACGGGCACCGCGCCCGACACGGCGCCCTCGGCTCGGGCGGCGCCGTGTCGGGCGTCAGGGTTTCGGCGCGCGTAGACGTAGAGAGCGGTGCCGTTGGGAGCGTACGTCGCCTTCACCGCAGTGACGCGATTGAGGACCAGACTAGCCTCCGCCGCATGCGCGTCGACAAAGGGCATCATGGTGGCGACGAGCTCGAGCTTGGGCGCAAGCGCTGGCGCCAAGCGACGCGCAAACGACTCGTTCAGGTCGCCGCTAAAGGTGGTGTTGCAGACGAAGGCCTTCGTGACGAAGCTCAAATCCTCGCTGAGCGCGTCGCCGCACCGTAGCTCGCAGCGCGCCTGCACGTCCACCGGAGCGCGTGCCCTTGCTTGCGCAGCCACCTCGTGGCGCATGTCGATGAGCTCGACGCCACAGCTGCTGCTCGGGCATGGGCCCGCCGTTCGAGCTGCCGCGGCTAGCACCAACTGGCCCCTGCCCGAGCCCAAGTCGATGAAGCGGTCCGTCGTGCAGAGGCTCAACGCACGAAAGAGAGTCTCGGGCGTCGTGATCTCGCCGTACACACCCGAACTCCCGAGGCCGTCGAGGTGGCAGGTCTGAAGCTTGCGACTGCCCGGAAGCCCGTCCGTGCCATACAAATGGTTGATCTCCTCGAAGAGAATAGCATCCTCATCAACCTCCTCGTCGGGCATCACGGCGAGGCGACCGACGAGAGGGGCGCCTTCACCTGTGAACAATCAAATCCAGAAGGGTCATGAACGGAAATTTGGGAGGTGCCTTCACTCACTCTCTCACTCCCTCACTCACACGACGGCGCAAGACTTGTTCACGGCTCCGCATGAAGCCCCTCAACGTTCCGGTGTGGCTCACGCTGAGCCTGGTCGCGCTGGCTGGCGCGACCGTCAACGCTACGCTGCCGCAACGCCGGAATACCTCAACGCCGCTCCTGTCAAATGCCACGCGCTTGCGACTCGCGGCAATGAACCTGCAGAATGTGACACTTGCCGGGCTGCGAGCCAGTCGGCAGAGCCTGGAGACGGCAGCGAAGGGCGTCCAGCAAGGCTTGCACTCCTCGTACGCGTGGGCTGCGCAAGCTTCAGCACCGATCCTCGAAGACGTGCAGCTGGTCGCCACGCAACAGCTGCACGCTCTGCGTGACGCGGCGAATGATGCGCGCGTGAGCGTGGTGCAGCTCTGCCGGTCGTGGCTGCGGCGCAGCCCATCCGTCTCTCGAATCCTACTGCGCGCGCGCCAGGAGGCGTGGTACGAGCTGCTCCAGGTGCGGCGACGAGCGAACAAACGCCAGCTCAAGGACGCGTACCGGCGCCTCGCCAAACGCGTCCACCCCGACAAGACACAAGACTCTCGGGCGGAGAGGGCCTTCTCTGAGTTGAGAGATGCCTTCGACCTGCTGAGCGACGAGCGGAAGCGGAAGGCGTACGACGAGAAGCTGGCCCGCCAAGACCAGATTGTGCTGCAGAGGCGGCTTCACCAGCGCCAGGTCGCGTATCGTGTCACGTCGAGGGCCTTGCGACGACTGTGGGCATGGGCGTGGCTGCATCGCAAATGGACGGTGCCCGTTGTGATCTTGTGTTTGGTGCGAGTCCTATTGTAGCCGCGGGCAATTGTAAATTCCATTTACAGAAAGCTATTTAACCGTCTAAGGACCGGACATGCGCCCAATTACGATACGTCCACGCGCGACGAGAGGACTCTCGTCTTGTTCCGCCTGGATCGGATCGACAGTATACGCTTCACTCTACTACCTTCCTTTTGAACGACAACGAGTCTTGAGTGTTTGAACGAGGCGCCCTCTTGAGTGGGGCCGGAGTCGCCCCGGCTTCTTTGTCGAAGAGGTTGGGATTGGGCTTGACGTCAGGCGTCGCGGGGGCTACCCCTGAGGCGGAGGCCGTGGAGCCGACTGAGGACGTGGCGATGCCCGAGCTGTTGAAGGCTTTGCCCGAACCGCTCGCTCTTGAGTCGGTCGCCTTCTTGCCACCGCCTTTTTCCGCAAAGGCCTCCACTGCCATGAACACTGGGTCCTTCATTGCTCGCTCGTCGGAGTTTCCGAAGCCCTCCATCACCTCCTGCACCGCCGCCCTGAACTTGCCCTTAGCATTCGGGGCGTTCGCCTTGGCGGGCGCCGCACTCGTCGGCTTCTCGTTTTCTTCGCGATCGCCTTCATTCGGATTCTTGATAAACTGCAGCTGGAGAGGCGGCAGCTCACCGGCGCCCTGAGGCAGGTTCTTGTCCATGTTGACAAAGAGCTTGAGCGTGCATGCGATGTTCAGCGTGATGTTCACACTGAACGAGCCGTTCCCATCGTCCTCCCACGCGCACGAGTGATTGCTCGGCACGAGCGCAGTCTGGTCGTGCACGCCCTGCTTCATCAGCTGCAGCCGCGTCGAGAGCGCCAGCCCGCCGCACTTGCACGCATTGTTAAACTTGTCGTATGTCTTGAGCTTGCACGTGTACATCACGTTCGTGTACAAGATCGGCTGACTGGGCGCGGAAAACTTGCAAAAGCTGGGCTCGGCCTTATCCGGCTCGACGCTGAACCGGACGGGAGAACCCTTGACCGATTTGCCATCGAGCAAGATTTCCACCTCGTGCTGGCCCGCGATCGCCGTGTCGTGCCGGATGTCGTACGAGGTCAGGTTGCTCTTCTGCGTCGTCGTGTATGCGAGCGAGGAGAGCACGCCGTTTGGCAGCCTGTGGATGATCTTCAGCGCGCCCTCGGCCAGCGTGGTCAAGTTCGAGTACTCGTCGTAGATCTGTGGCTTGATGATTACCGTGTCGCTCGCGTACAGCATGTTCGGGTCGTGGTTGGTCTGCTTGGCGTACTTGTCATTCTTCTCCTCCTTGTACTGCTTCTGGAAGCCGTCCACTGACGAGACTGCTGCGCTCGCCACACCGGGTGACACGGCGACGTGGAAGGGCGATCCTGGAAAGGCCACACGCTCGCCCTTGGCATTGGGGTCGCACCAAAGATGCAGCTCGCACATGCCGGCCTGCGTGGGCTTGTACGTCAGGAAGTAGATGCCCGTCTCGCCCGGCTCCCATTGGCCTTCAAAGGCATGCGGCTTCGCGTGGGCCAACTTGTCCTTGTCCTTGCCGATGGACATGCCGAACTGGAAGTCCTTGCCTGGCAACGCCGTGTTCGAGAACTGGTCGACGAACTTGATCGAGATGGTCGTGGGTTTGCCAGCGACGGCTGTCTTGAGGCCATCGCCTTTCAAGCTACTGTTCGAGAGCGCCGGCGTGCTCGAAGTCAGGCTGAAAGAGGTGGGCGAGCCGATGACGTCCTCGCCGTCGATGGTAATGTGCGTCTTGAAATGGCCGCTCAACTTGCTCTTCCAGCGCAGCTGATACGTTCCATCGCCACGGTCGACGACCTCGGTGTCGACGTCATGCTCCTCGACGAGCAACTTGACGAGGGCGCCGCCCACCATGCACATGTTGCCCATCTTATCGGCGGTGCGCAGCTCCCGCGTGCAGCCCGCGTCCGAGCCTGTGCCCACCATGCCACGGATCGTGCCCTCGGGCAGCCGCGTCGACTTCGCGTAGGCGGCACCAGGGCGCACCGTCAATTTGAACGGGGAGCCTGGCAACGCCAACGCCTGCTGGCGCAGGCGCACGTGCAGCAAGTACTCACCGGCGAGGCCAATCGAGTACGAGACGCGGTGGACCTCATGGAGCTGGCCGTGCGCGTGCAAGGTGCCCGGCTCCACACCGCCGAAGCCGAAGCCGATCCCCAACGGATCCGCCTTGAGCTCCAAGCTCGCGTCGAATTTCATCGTCGTGCTCGGAATCACAACCCCGTCCACTGATTTATTACCAGCGCCGGAGCGATCGTTGGCCTTGCGTAGCGCCCACTGCTGCATGTACCGGCGGCGCGCGCCAGGATCGAGCTTGACGCGCGACGTGACGAGCTTGCGACCCTCCTTGGCCAAAGTCACCCATCCGACGCTCCACTTCTTCTCGACAGTCGTGGCCTCGGCAAGGGCAGCGGGAGCGGGAGCGGGAGCGGGGGTGGGGGCGGGGGCGGGGGCGGGAGCTTTGCTGTACAGCCCGCCGCCTGCGCCCGCCATGCTAGCGGCAGCGTCGCTTGCAAAGCCCTTGAGCCGATCGAGCAGCGAGGGCGCTGCTGCTGGCTGATCAGCAGTGCTGTTCTGCGGCGGCGGCGGCGGCGGCGGCGGCGGCAGTGCATCACAGGCGGGTGAAGCGGCTTCGGCAGCCGGTGCACTCGTGGCAGGCACACCGTCGACAGTCGGGCCGGTGACGTCGTCCAAAAGGGCCTCTTGCGTGCCCTCGAGCTCGGTGGTCGCCTCTTGCGTGCCCTCGGCTGTCGCCGCCGAGGTGGGCTTTGGTGTCTCAAGGCGACCTCGCATGAGAGAGGGCGAGGGCAGCCGCGAGGGCAAGGGCAGTTTATCCTTGCTGGGAGTGGTGGGCCCCCGGCTGGATTTCAACGCCGCACGTGCTGCAGCCCGTGCGGCCTGCGCTGCTTCTGCTGCGGTAGTACTCGCAGCTGGTGCCTCGGCGCTCTTGTCCTTGATGACAGGCATCTTCGCCTTGACACCGCCATCGCAAGTCATGGCGAGCGAGTCGAGCGAGACGCACGCGCGCACCTGGCCTTGATCGGTGACGCGCTCCTCGAGAATGGTCACCATCTGCCCGGGAAGCAGCCGACCGATCACCTCGGACTCCATGCCGTACTCCCCGCGCACGATGAGCGGCTTCTGTCCAATTCGAATGCGCATGAGGCGGTACCGCGTTTGGACGTCGCTCTTTCCATCGGGCGTGCCGTACGCGGCCGACACGATGCACGCGTCGACAACCTGCGCCGCGACTACGGCGGCCTTGACGGGTGTCGCCGCCTCGTCCTTGTCACTCTTGCTGCCCTTTCCCTTGCCTTCCTTCTTGTCCTTCTTCTTCTTGAGCTTCTCCTCTTCCTTCGCTTTCGCGGCCGCCTCAGCCTCCGCGGCAGCTTTCGTCGCTTCGTCCTGCGCCTTCGGAAAGTGCTTGTAGCGCGCGCTAGTTTGAGGGACAGGCTCCACGTACACGTCCAGATCGACCGCGTGTGCAACCTGGTTGAGCTTATCTTTGAAGAGGACGTCAAAGTGGTGCGTGGCGCGCGAGACGGCGGACGTGAGGTGCTCTCCTCGCACGACGCAGTTTTGCGGGCAGGGCAGCGTTGGCAGGGCACTGCACGTGAAAGGGGTGTTTGGCAGCGAGATGCCATTGAGCGCGACGGAGATGCTGTAGATGCCGGAGACGTGCGGCTTCCAGATGACGAGGTAGGTGCCGTCGTTGTTGTCGGTGATGCGGGCGCGCGTCTGCGACATGCCACGGATCGAAACGTGGAACTTGTCTCCGCCTTTGTGGCGTCGCTTACCATTTGCACCGACGGCCTGAATTAGAAAATAAGCCGGCTGCCGCACCGTCGCCTCGCGCAGGCCGTCGCCGGTCAAGCGGCAGTGCTCCGGGCTCGTCTCCGGCCCTTTGCCGGAATCGTCCTCGTCCTCGTTCTTGTCATCGCCATCATTGGCGGTCTCTCTCATACTCATAACTACCGCATCCGCCTTCTTGACCTGCGCGAGCGTCACGGATTTGAAGGCCTCCTCTTTCCTCAGCACGCTAAAGACGCTTTCAACGGTGAGATCCTCTTTCGCAGCAGTACGTATCGCCTTCACGGCAGTGCACAGCATCGGGTCGGGCTCACCGTCATCTTTAGCGATTACCGGCGGCATGCTGCTGCTGCTTCTGCTGCCACAGCTGCTGCTGCGGCTGGCGCCACTCCGCGCAGTCCGCGCAGTCCGTCTGCTGTCGCAAGAGGAGAGGACTGAAGCGACACACTTTGGGCCGCTTGAGATGGCGCTCTTCGTTCAAAAACACGCTCAGCAAGACGTCCATAACTCACAACGGCCCAACCGCCGGCAGCCTCGCACTCTTAGCAACAAATCTCGCGCTCAACGAAACGACATGCGCTCCGCGTACCTAGCCCAAGAAATTCCCACAGCCGTTTCAAGCCAGACCATTCCGCAGAGGACTTGACGGAAATCGAATGCTAAGCAGACAGGGCAGACCCGACGGCGTCGTGCGTCCCAACGACCAGCCGCTTGCCAAGCATGTGTCTGCGCTTGGCCTCGCGTACATCGATCTCGGGCAGTCGTATCTCGCATCTACCGGCTACAAGAGTGGCATGGCGAGGCGGCTGCAGCGGCCGCTTCAGGCGCCACCGTCACGAGCCGGGCTGCTCGGCCGCTCCGTATCCACCAGCTTGCTGCCCGAGCATCGGCCGGCGCCAGCAGCGCCGAGGATGGCTGCCTCGGCGTCGGCGTCCGTGTTGACAGGAGCCGCGGCGGCCACGCCACTGGTCGCCGCCTCGGCTGCCATGGCGCAGTCGCAGTCGCACGGGCAGCTCTTTCCCGCTTCGTGGACCAACAGCGGCGCCCGGGGGGACCTCGGCGGCGCGAGGCCGCCGCGGCCCGCCTCTGCCTCCACGGCGGATGCCGGCTCTCGGGTGAGCGCCGTGGTGAGCGGTGGCCGAGCGCCGAAGCGCTTGATGACGACTGATTGCGTGATTGCGTCTGATGATGAGCGTTGATTGCGCCCCTCATCAGGTGAGCGGCGGCCGATTGCCGAAGCACTTCCGCATCGCGAACGAGTACGGCGTGCGGGGAGGCATCGACCCCGCCTTCATGTCGACGACCTTAGATCGGGCCGTCGCGCTCACGTACGCCGCCTCATCCAACGGACCGGGCGTTGTCTTCTCAATGCGTCAGGGGATGGTCGACCGCGGCGCCGACATTGGATGGCTCTCGCAATACCCTCACGAGATGGAGATCCTCTTCGCTCCGCTTACCGGCCTCGAGATCCACTCGATCTCGGTCGACGGCTCGGTGCTCGTGCCCGAGATACGACTTGATGATCACTTGATGACCTCTGATGATGACCTCTGATTGCATCCCTCATCAGGTGCTCGTGCCCGAGATACGACTCTCGGTGAATTTGAACGCGTCCACGATCGAGCAGGTGCGGAGATGGCCCCAGATCGCCCCAGATCGCCCCAGATCGCCCCAGATGGCGCCTATTGGCGCCCTGATGGGTCCTGATTGTCTCTGAGTGCTTCTGAGTGCCCCTGATGGCCACTGGCCCATCTGAACGCGTCCACGAACGATCCTTGATTGCGCCACTCATCAGGTCATCGGCCGGCGGCGCAAGCTACTCAAGGACATGGGTGACAACATGGCGATCGAGGTGTCCGCGGGTCTCTCCGGGAGCGGCTTTGAGGGCACCTCCGTGCGCATGCTCGCGTACCATCTGGCCAAGGACGCCCTGGCCCAGCCTGTGATGTGGTACGTCTGATGGCCTCTGATGTCCTCTGATGTCCTCTGATGTCCTCTGATGGCCTCTGATGGCCTCTGATGGCCTCTGATGGCCTCCGATGGCCTCTGATGACTTCTGATGACCTTCTGATGGCCTCCGATGGCCTCTGATGGCCTCTGATGACCTCTGATGACCTCCGATGGCCTCCGATGGCCTCCGATGGCCTCCCTCATCAAGGCACCAAGGAGTGGCTGATGGCCTCTGATGGCCTCTGATGGCCTCCATCATCAGGTACAACGATGAGGAAAACTTCCAGCTCGGTGTCGCGCGTGTCATCGACGCGAAGCGCGCTGCGCTCGACCATCAGAAACGGCTGCGCTGGCTCGCACCGCAGCCGGTAGAACTCGCAGATCACGCGGATGCGATCGTCAAGTTGCTCCGACACGACTTGTCCAACGTGCGGTGCGCGGCACTCGAGGCACTCGAAAAGTTGACGGAGGCTCAACTGTCGCCACACGGCGCGTCGGTCGTGCCGTTGCTGCGCGATGAGGAAGAGGCTGTACGCATGGCGGCGGTGCAGACGCTCCGAGCGATGGACTCAAGTACGCTCGCCTCTGATGAGCACTGATGAGCACTGATGAGCACTGATGAGCACTGATTGACTCCTTCATCACGCTCCGAGCGATGGACTCAAGTACGCTCGCGAGCCTCGCGCCGACGATGCTGATTGGCCTCTGATTGCCCCTGATGAGCACTGATGAGCACGGATGGCCTCCTTCATCAGGTACGCTCGCGAGCCTCGCGCCCACGATGCAGCTCACTCTCGAGCAAGCGCCGCCGTGGAAGTCGGAGGTGCGCCGGGCGGCCGTCATGGCCTTAGGGCTGCTCGAGCAGGTGCGCTATGTTGGCCTCTGATGGCGTCTGATGGCCTATGATTGCGACCCTCATCGGAAGGCACTCGAGCAGGGTGAGCTGTCACAGTACACCCACGCGCACGTGCATGCATGCTGAAGGCTCCCTCTCCCCATTTTGCATGCATGCTTAAGGCTCCCTCTCCCCATTTTGCATGCATGCTGAAGGCTCCCTCTCCCCATTCGCATGCATGCTGAAGGCTCCCTCTCCCCATTTGCATGCATGCTGACTACCCTCCCCGCCCTCGGGCTTCTGGAGTGCATGCATGCTGACTACCCTCCCCGCCCTTGGGCTTCTGGAGCAGGGCAAGCTGTCGCAGTACACGCACGCCATCGTGCCGCGCCTCGACGACCCCAATGCGGCGGTACGCACCGTGTGCCTCGAGGTCCTCGGCAAGCTGTCGCAGGGGGGGCTGCTGCCACATGTGAGCTCGATGATGACGAAGCTCGAGGACGACGATCTCTGAGCCCCTCTCTGAGTGCATGCGAATTACGCCCCTCATCAGGTGAGCTCAATGATGTTGAAGCTCGAGGACGAGGACGAAGCAGTGCGGCTCGCGGCCGTGGCGACCCTCGGCCAGGTGCATGCATGCATGCTCATGCCCCCCTCTCTCCATTCGCATGCATGCTGACTACCCTCTGGCGCCACGCGGGCCGTGGCGACCCTCGGTCAGGTCGCTGCCTCGTGGGCTCACCACGGCGCCCTTTATCGCGCTCGCGAGCCCGTGCATGCATGCGCTCACCACGGCGCCTCCTTCGCGCTCGCGAGCCCGTGCATGCATGCGCTCACCACGGCGCCCCTCGGTCAGGTCGCCGCCTCGATCGGCAAGGGTCCGATCATCGCACGCGCGACGCACCCTCGGATGGGAGTGCGCGAGGCGGCGGTGCTCTTACTAGGCAAGCTCGAGCCCAAGGACCTCGCCGATCGTATCGGGGTCGTGGTCGACCGGATCGCAGACGTTGAGGTTCGCGCTCACCACGGCGCCATCCTTCGCGCTCGCGAGCCCGTGCATGCATGCGCTCACCACGGCGCCCCTCCCCTCTCCCTCTCTCCCCAGGTGCGCGTGCGCGCCGCAGCCCTCCAAACGCTTCAATCCCTCGAGCCGCTCGAGCTTGTGAAGCACGTGGAGACGGCCGTCCGTTGCCTCCAAGACCCAAGTGCGCGTGTGCGCATCGGCGCGGTCGACGTGATGGACAAGCTGCTCTCGTGGGGGAGGTCCTCAGTGGCCATCGGTGCCCATCCGCTCGAGACGACGCGCGAGGCGACGCTCGAGACGACGCGCGAGGCGACGCTCGAGACGACGCGCGAGGCGACGCTCGAGACGACGCACATGCTCCCCTCGATCAAACGATACGTGCCGCAGCTGGTGCACTGCCTGCGTGATGAGGACGCCATCGTACGCCAGCGTGCCATCTCGGCGCTCCTAGTGAGTCTTGAGGTGCCCGAGCTCGTGCCCTACGTCGAGCAGGTGTGATCGCATCCGAGTGCATCTGAGTGCATCTGAGTGCATCTGAGTGCATCTGAGTGCAGCTCGAAGCTCGTGCCCCCTCCGTTGAGCAGATTGTCGCGTGCATCGAGGACCGCGACGACGGCGTACGGCGCGCGGCGTCGTTGTGGGCTACCGGTAAGCTGCTCGGCCCGGGGCTGCTCGGATTGCATGCACGTGCTCACCACGGCGCCCTGCTCTCCCCACAGGTAAGCTCGGCCCGGGGCTGCTCGGACTGCATGCTGCCGCGATCGCGACGCGACTGGACGATCCGATCCTGTCGGTACGCAAGGGGTCGCTAGAGGCACTTGGACGGGTGCATCCGACGCGGCTGCTCGCCTTCGCGCCCGCGATAGCGCTCCGGCTGCGCGACCCGATCCTCTCGGTGCGCCTCCCTAATTGCCTTCCTGATTGCCTCCCTAATTGCCTCCCTGATTGCGCGACCCGATCCTCTCGGTGCGCCTCGGCGCGCTGGGCGCTCTCGCGCATGCATGTGCTCACCACGGCGCCTGCCTCTCCCCACAGGTGCGCCTCTCGGCGGTGGGCGCTCTCGCGCACCTCGCCAAACCTCCCGACGGTGACTCGACGCTCCTCTGATTGCCTCTGATTGCCTCTGATTGCCTCCCTCATTGCCTCCCTAATTGCCTCCCTAATTGCCTCCCTACGGTGACTCGACGCTCCGCGAGCCCGTTGCGGGCGCATGCATGTGCTCACCACGGCGCCCGCCTCTCCCCCCCTTCCCCCCCCCTTCCCCCCCCCAGGTGGCTCGACGCTCCTCGAGCCCTATACGGGGGCGCTGCTCGCAAGGCAGAGCCTGCAGGGGCTCGGGGACACCGAGTGGGTCGTGCGTGCGGCCACGTGCTCGACGCTCGGACTACTCACGGGCGCCGCGTGGCGCGCCGTCGTGGGCGCGCTCCTCCCGATGATCGAGGATGTCTATGGGTCGGTACGCGCGCGCGCCGCCGACGCTGCTGCTGCTCAAGCTCATGCTCATGCTCATGCTGCTGATGATGACGATGATGATGATGACGTCCTCAGATAGTGTCTCCTACGGACGCTGAAGAGGCTTGATGAGGTGTCTCCGACGGACGCTGATTATGCTTGATGAGGTGACAAGGCTCGACTGCGCCCCTGCTCATCAGGTACGCGAGGCGGCGCTTGATGTGCTCCTCGCGTGCGAAGCCGAGACCCTCGCGTTACATGCGCCCGCGATAGTCCAACGGCTGGATCATCAGAAGGCGCCGGTGCGCGCTGAGAGTGAGATCTGAAGTGCATCTAGAGTGAGATCTGAGATTGAGATCTGAGAGTGCATCTGAGAGTGCATCTGAGAGTGACCATGGGTCGCCATCCTGAGTGCCGCTGGGGTGACACGGCTGATTGCGTCCTTCATCAGGTGCGCGAGGCGGCGCTCCAGCTGCTCGCCGAGCTGCCCACGACGGCGCTCACGCCCTATTTTGGGAGCGTCGCCAAGCTGATGACCGACACGGCGCGCGCCGTGCGCCTCGCGGCCCTGCTTGTGCTCTCCCTCGCGTCGCCGGGAGAGCCTTCCGTAACCGCCCACGCACGCGCGATTGCCAACTGCGTCGAGGATCAGGAGCAGGACGAGCATGTACGTGCGGCCGCCCTCGCGGCGATCTCGGTGGCCGACCCGACGGGCACGCTCGCCCCCCTTAGCCCTGCCCTCCTCTCGAAGGCGAGGCACCGGCACGGCGCCCTCCACAGCCACGTCCTCATCGGCGACGCCACCGCCACGGCGCGCGCCGTAACGGGCGCTGGCGTGGGCGAGCACGGCACGCACGCCGGCGGCTTGGCCCGCAGCCGGCTCACCACCATGCGCAGGCTCAGTGCACCCCAGAGCTCAGCACAACGCTCCCTCGCCGTCTCCTTCGGAGGCGCCGCACGCGACGGAGGAGCACGCGACGGCGCCTCGTTCGGCGCCGTCCCTTCTGGCGACCCGTCCGGCAGCCTCGATGAGGCGCTCGGTACGGCGCTCGGGAAGCGATCGGGAAGCGAGAGCTAAAGTCCTAAGTAGAGCTCTCGACACGTGCAGAGTCGATAAGAGTTGCAGACTTGCAGTTGCGAGTTGGCGCGGGCCGGCCCAGTGGGACCCCGCTCGTTTCACGTATTTGGGAGCCGACGGAGGGATTCTGCCACCGACGGCACCGGCGTAGAGTTTGGGCGTCTTGGTGTTCAGATGTAGCTTGTAGGAACACGAGGCAACTGAGTGCCCAGGCACCGGCTAAAGTCGAAAGTTTCAGCTTTCACGGAGAGTGCAGAGTCGACCGCCGCATGCGCATCTGTCGATGCCGCAATTCAGGAGGCTGCACCTGCAGGGGCTCCCCGTATCTCCACTCGCTCATTCCGAGCGTACAGAACTAACAACCGTATCGCGTAACTGCGACAAACTATGGTCCATGGTGCATGGACGGTGCTGTGCTGTGAATCACATTGCTGTTCACGGTGGTGCCGTTTACGTTTTGTGTGTTTTCAAATGGAACACGCAGCTCACGCACCGGTTGTCGCGTCTGAGGTCTGTCGTGTTACCCGGTACTGTATACGACCCGCTCTTTCTTTTAGGTCATTTCTCGGCTCTCCGACCACATGTGTCTCATCTCCCTCGCCTATATCGTAGGCGAGATCCGGACCGGTAGCCCTAATGACGAACTATCTTGTATTCACGGTCGTCCCGTTTACCGGTACCGTGAATACAAGTCAAACACGCGATCGAAAAACATGTTGGTGGTGTCCTCGTCAAGATGCCTCATGCACATGCCGCTCTGGCCGTTTCTCGCAGCAGCTGCGCTGTTCGGAACTTTCTCAGGCCCACAACACCTGACGCAAGAGTCGCATCCTGAGACGGGCCGGAGGCGCGCCGCCATGCTCCGCCCGGCCACACGTGCTCGGCCACGAGCCGGAGCCCCTCGCCTCTCCCTCACAGCCGTCGCCCCTCCTGTTCGTACAGGTACTGGAGCAGCGGGGGCGGGGGATGCTCGGAGACGTGCGGGATGCATGAGAACACAATCTCATCAGATGGCTTCTGCGACGATGGTGGCCCCGGAGCCGAGTATTCGATGTGCAACCTCGGCACCGACTGCACAGACTGTGGCTCTCGGTTGTCAACTACTCCTTATCCTCCTTTGGCCCCGCCCTACTCGCCACCACCGGGCGTGACGGCCGCTCACGCCCTCGCGCTCGCGGCGACGGGCATGATGAGTTTCATCTTCATTGTGGCAAAGCCATACGGGCCCTCACTCTGCGATTGGTTGACCTACCTGTTATGCAGCCCGTTCGTGCTCGCCTCGCCGCTCGCGCTGCAGCTTGGAATGCCGGAGTGGATCTTCGACATCGATGTGGTCGTGTGCGTCGCAGCCGCAGGCTTAGGGCTTTACCTCTTTTTCGCTATCCTCTGTCAATCCTCATCTCGTGAGGCTTCCTTCATATTCGGCTCTGCGTCGCTCACGCTTCTCGTGACGGCGCTCAATGCGCTGATTCCGGCCGCGGCAGTGTACACGCTGCTGCCGCTCGTGTGGGCCGTTGGCAGCGCGTACGCGATCTCGGGCTGGCTCGCGTGCG
>Ga0164295_10003087_pt1 | contig 13461 bp, 13 predicted proteins | sample GEODES006metaG_FD_111798 | JGI IMG/M metagenome (GOLD analysis project Ga0164295, IMG submission 111798) | Oligotrophic lake water microbial communities from Sparkling Lake, Wisconsin, USA - GEODES006 metaG | ecosystem: Environmental > Aquatic > Freshwater > Lake | place: USA: Sparkling Lake...
ACCGGCCCGAGGAGAACACGTACCCCGGCGGGCGAGCGCTCGATGACGTAGCCGGGCGCGGCGTCGGCGTCGAAGGCGCTCGCGGGTGCGACGAGGAGGGCGCATGCATTCGCTGCAGAGCCCGACTGGGTGGGCAAGCGGGCCGTCGAGCGCACCTGATCGAGGGAGGGGGCGAGGCGGGGGGCGATGGGGGCGATGCGAGGCCGTGAATGATCGTCAGTGTGAACTCAAAGGACAATCCTCAGAGGCCATCAAGGGCGTCATTAGAGGCCATCAAGGGCGACGCCCACCGCGGCGAGGAGGTCGCCATCCAGTGCCATCCAGTGCAATCACGCACAATCAAGCGCAACCAAGCCCACCGCGGCGAGGAGGTCGCCATCCTCCATCCAGTGCTATCCAGTGCCATCCAGTGCAATCACGCACAATCAAGCGCAATCAAGCGCACCGCGGCGAGGAGGTTGACGATGAAGGGCCCGATTTGACCCGGGTCGGGCATGTGAAGGAAGACCTCGGACATCGAGGTGAGGGTCTCCGAGTCCTGTGAACGTCGGGCGCGAGTGTGAACGTCAGGTCAGCAGGCGAGCTCGGTGGGACAGGGTTGCGAGAGAAGGGGGTGGGAGTGAAAAGGGGTGGAATGAGGGTGGGGTGGGGTGAGACGGGGGTGGGGTAAGGGGGTGAGGATGAAGAGATGAAGAGCAAGGCGAGGGGAAAGGGAGGGTGCAACGAAGGAGCGGATGGGGGCAGCCGCGACGGCGCTCGCGACGGCGCTCGCGACGGCGCTTGCTCACCAGCTGAAAGCCGATCCCGATGGTGGTGACGGTGGGAGGGGCCGCCGGGTGGAGCTTCGAGAGATCCTTACGCAGGTTCTTGACGAGCGGGGCATAGCCCGAGGCGCCGCGCGCCGGGTGCCACTGCGCCGAGGGCATGCCGTCGGTCGTGATCACGAGGCTCAGCGCGTACTTGTCCAGATTGTCGCTTCCTGCCACGTCCAAAAACTTTTTGAACTGGCCGAAGCCAGAGTTGATCCCCGCCATCAGGTTGGTCGAGCGCTCCGGTCGCATCGAGTGGATGGCCGTGATGCAGCGCTCGATGCCCGCGGCGTCGCACTTGGTCCAGTCGATGAGCACCTGCACGGAGGAAGGGGGAGGGGGATGCAGCCGGCGTGGGGGGGGGTACTGTCGGCGTGGGCGGGGACTGTCGGCGTGTGGGAACGCCCCGCGCGCGCTCGGCGGCGCGCGATGACGTGTGGAGACGAGTGCAGCGGAGGCGCCCCAGCGGAGGTGCCCTAGGGGAGGCGCCCAAGGGGAGGGCCCCCAGGGGATGTGCCGTTCGCGCAGAGGTGAAAGGGGGCCTAGTCCGAGCCCATGCCAGTGGGCTGGGCGGGGCACGGGGCACGCACGTTGGCGCCGTCCGAGTAGGTCACGACGCAAAAGTAGTCGTCGGCCGCGAGCGACGAGACGAAGGTGTTGGTCGAGTGCTTGGCAATGTCAAGCTGTGACCATCCGTGGCTGACCTTGTCGCCGTCCTCGGTGGTGATTTCCGCGGCGGCGTTCATGCTGCGTGGCAGGGGCGAGGCGGTACCAGCCAAGTAAGCGGTCGAGTTGCCCGTGCGCGGCCCACCCACGAGGGCCGCCAAGGGCACAGGAGGCAACAAACCTGCCACTAACATCGATCACGAAGCAATAGGCTCCCTTTCCCACTTGAATGCCGTTTGCAACCGTCTGCGGCGGCGTGAGAGTGACTACGTGGCCACCACCCGTCCCCGGCGTGAGCGTAAGTGTCGTGTCGGACATCTTGGGTGCAGAAGAAAAGCGACGCTCTCGCGCTCGCAAGGTGGGAGCAGGCACAGGTTGGCTGTGGGTGGTGGAGGGCCAAACTTGCCTTTTCACAGCCAATGTTTATAATTCGCAGCCAGTTGAACAAATCGACACGGCGGAAAACACGAAACCCGGAATTCCTCAGTGCGCCCTTTAAAATGGTTCACAGTCCTTTCACTTTGGGATTCGAAGAATCGCTCTTTCTCGACTCTCGCGATGAAGGACGGTAACAGCGCGCAGACCAGGGCACAGCCTCTGGCAACAACGGCGATGCCAATGGTCTCTGTTGCATCGATGGGTCGGCTGGTATCGACGGCGCAGGGTGTGTCAGGATTTGCGAGTAAATTCTCAAGTAGAGCAGGTGCAGCGAGTGCCGCAGCCGTTGACGCAGTGATAAAGGCAAAAGAAGCAGCGGCGGGTGCGGCGAGTCAAGCAACAGCGGCAGCCGCGGGTGCGGCGAGTCAAGCAACAGCGGCAGCCGCGGGTGCGGCGAGTCAAGCAACAGCGGCAGCGGCGGGTGCCGCGAGTCAAGCAACAGCGGCAGCCGTGGGTGCCGCGAGTCAAGCAACAGCGGCAGCCGTGGGTGCCGCGAGTCAGGCAAGGCAGAGCGACAAGTGGGATGTTGACGTTGGGCCGCTGTTCATCAGTTCGCAGGGCATGCAACTCAAGCCCCAGTGCCGCGTAGGCTTGACGTTGGGTAACTTGTCCGTGGGCGCGGGCATGGATGACCTGCGAGGTGGCCAAGGGTTCAAATGTGACGCACGGGCTGAAGTGGCGCAAGAGCTGATCGGCTCTGGCGACTCGCTCGTAGCCTTCTTTCAGAGCCTCAAAGCACAGAGGGGGCTAGCGGACGACAAAGTCAACGCGCTGCTCGCCAGGGTCCACATCATCGTCGCCCTCGTGACCCAGCGCATCAAAGTCAACATTGGAGGGCAGTGCAAGGTCGACGGTAAGATGACCCTCAAGATGGGAGTCGGCATGGGCGCAGCAGTCTCGCTCGGGTGGCTAGATCACGAGGGGTATCGCATGGTGGGCGTTGGCGGAGGGGTGGATGCCATTGCTGTGGACCTCATGTTTTCCGTCTTTGTCGGCATCAAAGACCGCACCCCGAACGACCTCAACCCGTTCGATTGCGACCCAAACGACCTCAAGCTCATCCTCGAGGCTTCGACCTTCAAGGTCGAGGCCAAGATTTTGCTACCTAGAAAGCCCAAGGCGCTCTCGATCAACGGAGCGCCGTCTCAAGCGCCGGTGCTCCTCCTCGACTCCTCTGCGTTCCTCATTGATGGTGATCGGCCCATAGGGCTTACGGCCGGGGAAGAAGCCAGCTTGCGCGCACTGCAGAAGGCAGCAGAGGAGGCGGCGGCCGAGGAGGCGGCGGCCGGACAGGCGGCGGCCGAGAAGGCGGAGGAGGAGGAGGCGGCGGCCGAGCAGGCGGCGGCCGAGAAGGCGGCGGAGGAGGCGGCGGCGGCAGAGGCGGCGGCGGCCGAAGAAGCAATGGCGGCCGAGAGGGCGGCGACTGAGGCGGAGGCTGAGAAGGCGATGGCGGTGGCGATGGAGGCGGCAATGGCAACCGCGATGGCAGAAGCGCTCAAGATGAGAAAGGCGGTGGCAGACAAGGAAGCAGCCGAGAAGGCAGCGGTTGAGAAGGCAGCGGTTGAGAAGGCAGCTTCCGAGAAGGCAGCTTCTGAGGAGGAGGCGGCCGACAAGGAAGCGGCAGCGAAAGATGCAGCGGCAGCGGCAGAGGCAGATCGCGAACAGCGCGAACAGCCCGCTCTCGAGGCAGCGCCCAAAGTGATCTGCCCTGGTCCTGCTCCTCCTCTGCCTCTAGCAGACGCTCCTGAGGCAAGTTTGCCTCTGACAGACCCTCCTTCTATCTCTCCAGGCTAGAGCTTAGACGCTCCTTCTGAGGCAGACAGATGGGCCTCGTATACGTCGTAGCAGATGAGCAGTGCGTGTTGGTGTTCGGCTGTTCGCGTCACACCGACAGCTCCTACCGGTTTGGGTTCTTTCTTCTTACCCCGTTACCCGTGTACCGCGGCGCCAACGACTCCAAGTCCCGTAGTTTACAATACCGTACGCGGTACGGTCGAGGCCGCGGCGCCGCGGCCCGCGCGGGTCGGACACGGCGCGCGGATCGAACGCCGTGTCGAGTACGACGACGCGGTCTCGAGGTTCCGATACCAGACCACGTTCCACGAGCTAGGAGCTTCCACGCGATACGACAGTCGAGCACGATCCGGGATCTGACGTCGTGCCACCCGATCGCGAGCGCGTAAAAAAAGAGAGTGACTGCCCCGTCGACTCGAGGGCCGGCACGTGTGCGAAAGACGAAAAGCCGAGCCGTGCGGAGAGTCCACAGTCCTCGCACCTCCGGGCGACGGTGGCACGGCCGCGGCCCGCGCTAGGGCCCGCCTAGGGCGCTAGGCGTCCACGTACCACGATCGCTTAAAACACTACGATCCGAAAGATGACCGGCTTGGCGTGAGGTTCTTCCAATCACAGATGTACACAACTCGTGTTGGCCTACGACTTAGTTCCTGGTGGTAGCATGCCCGCATTGATCTAGGCGTGGCCAAGCTGAAGTTTGCCGCGCGAATCATCAGGTCGGAGGCGTTTGCTGTCAGGTCGGCAAGAAGGCGGCCATGTGCGCGGTAAGCATCTGGCCACCAACGTGACCAGCGCATATTCCAGCCATCGTGCAGCACAAAGACCGATGCCCAGTTCTCGCTCCCGTTCAGCTCGTACTTGAACGCGTTGTATGCTGCGGGAAGCTCGTGAACGCGCTCGTAGAAAATACGCCAAACACTTTGGTCACCGCCGTCACTGCCCGGTGGCCTGCTTTTCAGACTCGTTGTCAGCCTAATCGCACGATCATATTCAAGAGAGTCCGGCTCAAGCACCATCACTCCGGATTGAAGCTCCCATTTGCATTCAGTCCCAACGCGCACAGTTTGGAACCTGAACGAAGGCGTGGGAAACACTCCCATGTGGTCGATGTTACGAAATACGACGCAATCGGAGTCGAGCACAAGAACCTTGCTGAAGTTGGCGAGAGCCAGTGCAAAAAGCTTGGCAAATGAGCCACCGTGCCATGGGTGGCCCCAACGTGGGCGTGCGATGTACTGTGCGCCCGACACCTGCACGCCCAGCTCCCGGAAGGGTGACTCGTACTTAGTGTAACGCTGGCCAGCCATGTACAGGTGAATTGGTAGGGTTGTACCGACGCGGCGCAGAGACAGCACAAGGCGGAGCATCAGCATCATGTCCCTGAGGTACTCGCGTAAGGGATTGTTGTCCGTGCTGCGCGTGTGTCGCTCGTCGAAGCCGTACAGGAGCACGATGGCCGCGGTTTTGGCAGGCTGCAAGCTGAATGCCCGCCAACGGACAGCACAATCTGATTTGCAGGCAGTGCCGGAGCGGCATAGAGGAAGGTTGAGTCGCTGCTTCACCGAGTAAGGATCACGACGCTCCGAGCACATGCAGGAGCATGCAGTGGATGGGTGGCAGCCCGGTATCACCATTTCCGATTGAGAAGTGGGTTGTCGAAGTACAAACATTGGCTGTGAACATGTGTGAAGTGGTGCGTGAACCTTTTTCTGACCAGTTAAATTCCCCCGATTTTGGGGGTTGCCCGAACACCGAAAGGCGCTCGCCACCTGTACTTGTACTCGTCTGCTTTGAAGTTCGAACTTGTATCAAAGTTTTGGTCAGACGTCGCGGGATGCCGGTACCGGTACGTATTCACACATGTTCGAACATGCGAACACCACTATGCGCGCGCCGCGAACAAAAAGCGGCGTTTTGGTTGTCGGCCGTCCGTCCGTGCCGAGCATACGCGGCTGCAGTGCGCTCGTCGCACATGGACCCGGACAAGCGGCCGCTTTTTGTCCACAGCGGCTTGCCGGCCGAATCGCAGCCTGCGGCAAAACCCTTCCGTGCCTTCCGCCGGGTTCCCAATACGCGTGGTGAAGGGCGTGGTGAAGGGCAGTGCTTTGGGCCAGCGCAACGTCCACGATCTTCTGAAGCTCACGCAAAGCTGAACACTGCTGGCGGTGCAGCCGTGCTTAGCTTTGCAGCCGGGCGGCCGGTAGAACAAAAGCGCCATATTATCGCGAAGCCAACGGCGGCCACTTCTAGCAGCCTCTGTTATGGAGCGGGAAGCAAATTCGTGCATCAGGATGTGGACACTGCAGCTGAGGAGCTCATTAAGCAGCGCGCCGCCTTTTCCGCACTGTCTATGCCTGCGCCTGGGCCTGTGCCAATATTTCAGCCGCCCGTCGATGGCAACTGGTGCCATGCGTTGGTGATCGCTGCTCGAGTGTGCTCGGCCCGTGCGTTGTCCTCTCTCGACCACGCCACCGGTGTATCTGCAGACAAGATCAGACCAAAAGCCGAGGACCTCACTCCCGAGGAGATCAGCGCCCTCCGAATCGCCCAGGCAAAAGCGCTTGAACGTGCTGCAAGGATGAGCGAGGCTGGACGGACCCAGCAGCGCATCGCGGCTGCTGCAGCTTCGAGGCCGTCCGTGACCGATGCCGCCGCGGCCGCGCAGCTGCGCTGCTTGGCTGCAGCTCGTCGCGTGCGCGATAAGGAAGAAGAGGCTGCCATCAGGCAGCGTGCGCTCCGAGCTGCGGAGCAGTGCATCAAGGAGCGCGAGCTGCAGCCCCGATCGGCTGCCCAAGACCAGCCGCTGACGATGGCCAAGGCAGGCGCACGAGAGCCACATGGGGCTGATGACGTCGCAGCGGCGCCACGCTGCGCTCCTGATGATGGATGCGAGATCCTGGGGTCCGCAGCGGACCGCGAGCAATGGGCGATTCCAGCGAGACTGCTGCCGCGGGCGCCGCCGCTGCCGCCGCCTCTTTCGATGCGGACTCTTGCAACCGAGTCTTCAGGAGAGTTGCCCCCGCGACCACCGGCAAAGATCGAAGTCGGGCCCTGGTCCACGTCTTCCTGCTCCGCTGTCGCGGCGGAAGCAGTCGAGGTCAAAGAGGTACCCTACGATGAGGAGCCGGCACGACCAGACGGTCGCGTCAAGAACCTGCCCAACCAGCCGTCTTTTCAACACTGGACCACCTTGGTCGCGACGGCCAATCATGCGGGCGGGCTCACGGGGCGCACCACGGCCACCACGGCCACCACGGCGAGCAGCTACGAGCGCATGAAAGCCGCTGGAATCCGCGACGGGAGCGCCACCGTGAGATGGGCGCAAAGCCTCACGGCAAGGGAAGTCATCCTCTCAACCAGGGAGGAGAAGATCGCCCTCACAGAAATCGAGCGCTCGTTCAAGCTCGCGGCAGCGGAAGAGGTGCTGTCTAAGGTCGATTGCATCGCGCCTGAGCTCGGTCTACAGTATAGGAGCTAGTTGTGTTGTGTGTTCCGCAGCTTCTAACTCTAAACTCAGGTTTCGAGTATTTCTATTTGCGAGCGCGCGGACCTCCTCCCTGCCACGGTTGCACGCAGCACGGACGCATGCACGGACGAAACGTGGACGGCGATCGCCACCGATCGGCGCCGCCGGCGCGCGCTGGTCTTGTTTGCTTTAATGCGCGTTGGACCTTAAATCGCTGGGCCAAAAATACTACATTCACGTTCACGCCACATCGCACGCGGCTTTACCGGTACCGGTAGGCTGCAACAGGTTAGGTACGCGACGGACCACCTTCATGCCGAAGCTCACGTCCCCGACGCGTTCGTATGTCGACTCCTCACCATTCGAGCGTTTGGTCGGGTTTCTATCTGCAGCGCCCTTCACCCTGGTCTACATCCTCGCTCCGCTGCACTTGCTTGCTGCGATCTGCCTTCTCATGTACGACTTTCGGTCTCCGCTGACGTGGACACTGATTGCGCCGATCGCCATCTCGATGCTGACGCCAGCCTGGGTGTCGGTCGCTTTGAGCCCATACGTCCTCGGCAACTGGTGCGCTCGCCAAATTCCCAAGTACTTCCGCTATGAGGAGTACCATGAGATCGGCGACGATGAGCTCAAGGCAAATCATGCCGCTGGCAAGCGCTACATCTTGGTGGCACACCCGCACGGCGTCTTCAGCTTCTGCGGCGTGTGCGGCGCTATCGCGACCATGGCCGACAAGAAGGGCGGCATCGGCCCCGCCTTGCCTCTCGAGGTGCCCACAGCCGCCGCGTCCGTGATACGCTTCTTCCCAATCCTCAAAGACGTCCTCGGTGTCTTTGGCGTCATCGACGCGGCGGGCCCGGTGCTCAAGAAGCGGCTCGCGCGCAACCGCGGCTCTTTTGTGCTGTATGTGGGTGGCATCGCGGAGCTCTTCGCCTCCTCTCCCAAGGAGGAAGCAGTCGTCCTCAAGGCGCGAAAGGGATTCATCAAGCTCGCCCTGCAGACCGGTGCAGATGTGATCCCCGTCTACTTCTTTGGGAACACGACGGTGCTGAGCACGGTGCGCTGGGCGCCGATCGCGAAGCTCTCACGCAAAATGGGCGTCTCCGTCACCTACTTTTGGGGCCGCTTCGGGCTCCCCGTACCGAACGCCGTCAAGCTCGTCTACGCGCGCGGCCGGCCCCTCGGATTGCCGCAGGTACGTTTTGATTGCCACTGATGACCTGCCTTGCATGCAAATGCTTACCACCGCGCGACCGGCCCCTCGGGTGGCCTCAGATCGCAGAGCCGACTTCCGCACAGATTGATCAGTACCACGATCAGTATTGCGCCGCCATCAAGGCTCTCTTTGACAACTACAAGAGCACGAACCCGGACTACGCGCACAAGGAGCTGCAGATCATCTGAGAGGCGCGAGGCCATCGGAGGCGCGTGCGAGAGCTGGGCGGCGCTATGTCTTGACGGTAGGAAGAGTTGGGCGGACGAGAGGGGTGGCGATCTTGTGGCGTCACAGGGTGATGGCTGGTGTCCGATCATGCGCTCGCGCCATGGGCGCCATGCCGGGCACAAAAGCGAAAAGGACCTTTTTTTAGAGATTCCCGATATTAGTACTACTTGCCGCGGAAAAAGTCATCGCCCTCGGCCTTGAGGAATTCGAGCCACTGCTCGGTGGACCAGCCGCTCGACACGACGCCGGCCTCGAGGCCGTTGACGTGCACCGTGGGTGTCACGTGCACCCCGCGGCACCGATGGTACTTCACCACCCATTTGATCATCTGCGTCATCTGGTTGCCGGAGTTGCCAGCCTCGGGGCTACGCGCGAGCAGTGCCTCGACGGCTGCGCGGTCGATGCCGGTCGCGGCTGCGATAACGAGCAGCTCCTCGTAAATCTGGGCGCGGGAAAGGTCCCACGTGGTGTCGTCCTTGAACCGGCCGTTGTCGAGGGCCGTGAACAGCGCAGTGCAGTACGCAAAGTACTTGTCTGGCGCACACTGCTTGACCGCAAGGGCAGCCTCGTGCACGCAGGTGCCCTGAGGATGCCATGGCTGAATGACCTGGTTGAATATGAAGCACACCTTGTCGCCCACCTTCTCGTTCAGCTTGGCCTCCACGGTGGAAGCCCACATTTTTCGACTAAACGGGCAGATGAGATCCAAGTACATTTCGACGCGTATGGGCGCGCCCGGGTCGCCGAGGACGGCACCAGTTTGGGTCGGAGGCAATGGAGGGCCTGGCATTCACGCCGCTCAAGTCAAGTCAAGTCAAGCTTTCCGCTTCCCTGGAGGGAGCGTGAAGGGTTCGTCCTTTCCGCGAAGACGAAACGGCTTCAGTTTTTTGAAAAGATGCAAACCGCGTTGTGTGGGGAAAAGTGTGGAAACCTCTTTCGCTCGGCCGCGCGCTCTCACGCACGAGGGTGCCGCACGAGGGGTACAAGGACGGTTCGAGACGAGAGTGAATGGAGAAGGCTCGACTGGGGGAGGTGCCCGTCGTCGATCTCAAGTGTGCCACGTGCGACCTAGCATCGGAAGTGGGTCAAGCGCTGAAGCGATTCGGTTTCTTCTATGTGAGCAATCATGGCATCCCACAGGAGCTTCTCTCCTCGCAGCTCGAGCAAAACCGCCGTCTCTTCGACTTGCCAGATCAGGTGAAGCGTTCGATGGCCTTCAACGTCACGCTGGACATTGGGTACACTGGTGGGACTGGCACGAGCCAGGCGCTCGATCCTAACGCCGGCATCCAGGCCGCGGACACGAAGGAGGGTTTCATGCTGACGAATAATGCGTTCATGGGTGCAGCAGCGCTTGACCCCACGAATCCGCGCAAATTTCTCCCGAGGCACCCGCATCTTGACCCTAAAGACCCACTGGCGGGCGCCACGCTGCACTGGCCCCCCGGCCTTCCCGGCTACGAGCGCGTCATTCGCTCGTACTTTGCCTCTGCCTACGAGCTCAACTATCGGCTCAATGATCTCCTCTTCTCGTCACTCGGCATGGATGCCAACGAGCGCAACCGCCTCGGCTCGGCCCCCTTCTGCGTGCTGAAGCAGCTCCGGTACGGCCCGGGCAGGGACGCGCTCGCCAACGGAAGCAGCATCGGCGCGGGCGCTCACGCCGATTGGGGATCCCTCACCCTCCTGCTGACCGACGACACTCCGGGCCTTCAAGTGGAGATGGCGGGCGAATGGCTACCGGTACCTCCGCGGCGCGGGATGTTCATTGTGAACGCGGGCGACCAGATCGAAGCGCTCACGAACGGGCATTACCGCTCCGCCAAGCACCGCGTCATCACCACCTCTCCCCACCCGCGATACTCCACGGCCTTCTTCACGTACTTCAACTACAAGGAGCCGCTGACGCCCCTCCATGAGCACGTCAACCCACAGAAGCCCCTCCGGCGGGCGCCCATGGACACGATGGCGTGGTTCCAGTACAAGCTGCGCCAGTCCGTCGGTGAGAATGTGTCGCGTCCCCTGTCCACCACCACCACCACCTCCTCCTCCGAGCCTGCCGCCAATGCCACGTGCTCGTTCGCGCCTCTTCGTGAGGCGCTCGTCATCCGCGCCCTCGGAGGAGGCGTCGAGGGAGGCGCCGAAGGGGGCGTGCTCCTGGGCGTTGAGGCGCTTGGTATCGATCTGTTGAGCGTGAGCGATGACGTCATTGACGAGCTGATCGCGGCGATGCATGCCGACGGCAAGGGGCTGCTGGTCGTGCGCAACCAGACGCTCTCACCGGAGGGGTATGAGCGCGCGCTCTTCCGCTTGGGACGGGCGGCCGGTGGGTTTGGCACGCCTCTCCTGTACGACCGCTGGCCTGGCCAGTCGCCCCGGCTGCGCTGCTGCCCTCACGTCTCGCTTCTGGGCAACTACCGCGCACGCGTCGACGACGAGCTGGGGACAGGCGCCGTCGTGGGCGATCGGATCGGCGAGTACAAGCCGGCGAGGGAGGAACTGCGCGAGTGGCACACGGATGGTTCCTTCCTGGCGCGGCCCAAGATTGGCGTCGCGCTGTACGCACCCTCCGCCGTACCGGTAGCGACGTGCGCGCCCTGCGCCAAACCGAGCGCGTGGTGGCGCAAGCTGCTACGGTGGCCATGCCGACCAACGTGCCGGCACGCGCCTGCGAGTGCGCTGCCCCCCGAGGGTGGCCACACGGCCTTTGCCTCGGGCATCCTCGGCTACGAACGGCTCGACGCTGCGGAGCGAGAGCAACTCGAGTCGCTGAGCGCTGTGCACTCCTGGTGCGACTTCATGCACTTTCTCGAAGCGCGCGACCCCGGGCGTGAAAAGGTGAGCGCCGACGACTGCGCCAAGAAGCCCGACGTCACCTGGCCGCTCGTGCGCACGCACCCCGTCACCAACCGCCGCTCGCTCTACCTGAACCCGAAGAATGGGCTTCGCATCGTGCACTCGAGCGACGGAGAGCCTGCGAGCGCCGAGATGAGCGCGTCGCTCGTGCTTAACCTGACGAAGCGCTTGCTCGAGCTGGGCACCTACCACCATACGTGGAGACCCGGAGATCTCGTGCTCATGGACAACCGTGTGCTCATCCATGCGGCGACACCCTTTGACGCCGACAAGTACGAGCGGCTCATCTACCGCGCGGAATTCCCCGGCGAGCCCGTCTACTTCTTCTGAACTCGACGGACCACAGTGGACTCTCCGCACCGATTTTGAGCTCCGACTGTTCGGAACTTCGACAGTCGAGTATAAATTGTTGTAAAATATGCACCGTGCAGTCTCGGCATGTCTCTCTTAGCGTCTTAGGTGTGAATGTGCCGGCCGACGATGCGTGGTGTGTGCGGTTTCGGTACTTCCTACTTCGGTCTTCGCTGGGGCGGTCTTCGGCTTGCCTGGGCGGGGAATTGAAAAGGGGAGCGGAGAGGAGTCGGGATTGAGGCCTTCCGTTCGAGGACGACCGCCGGACGCACACGATTTAACGTAGGTACGCGCGTTTGCGTACCCGGTTGGTACGGCGTTTCCTGATCCTGTTCACCCCTTTACTTGACCCATCCAAACCGGCTCAAAGGCAGCACGCGCAGCACCGGTCGACCCACAACCTTATCCGCCGGCAGTACGCCCCATACGCGCGAATCGATGCTTACCTGCGCATTATCGCCCGCGACGAAGTACGCGGCCTCGGGTACGGTGAGCGCTGTCGTCGTCGTGGGAAGCAAGCTCGCGAGCCCCGGTGGCGACACCTCCGCCCGCGAGGGGGCCGCGGCGGCGAGGGCAGCTGGCGCGCCATCGTGGGCACGACCGGTGGCAATCCCTCGGACTCGCACGGAGCCTGCAGGTGTGACGGTGACCTGATCGCCAGGCACCGCGACGACGCGTTTCACAAACAGCTCGCGCTTGGCAAACAGCGGCGGCAGTCGAGCAGTGCGGCGCGCTGGGGCAGCAGTGGTAATGGTGTCGTCAGAGGCAGCCGTTGCGCTCTGCGAGGGGTCGGCAGCGCTGGCCTTGGCGGCATCGGCATTTGCGGCGGCTTGGCGCTCCGCCACAATGGCCCGTAGCGCATCGGGAGGATTGAAAAAGACCAGATCACCCGTATGCAAAGGTAGGCGCAGCCGGGGCGTGAGTGTCTCGACGAGCAGCACGTCGGCAGGCTCGATGGTGGGCTGCATCGAGGCAGACGGCACGTACGAAAAGGTGAGGAAGAGCGAAACCACAAAGCCCACGAGCAGACCCGAACCCGCAAGCAAAAGGGCAAACGCTGCCGTCAGCAGATTGTACGCCGCCGGGTCCATCCAGCGAGGCGCAAGGCTGATCGCGATCGTGACGGGCCAGTCGCTACGTTCCAGCCTCGTGACCAATGGGTAAATGGGTCGCACGGTCAGCTCGGTCGCACTCCGAGCTTCGACGCGGTAGTCCACTCCAGGGTAGAGCCCAGAGGCAAACATTTCCGTGCGGACGCGTCTAAACTCAGCTGGCGACTGCCAGTCTGGCCGAGCGAGTGTGGGTATGACGACTCGGCCCACGGTGAGCTCGTCCGGCTGCAGCCGTGTGCATGGCAGACGGAGGGCCAGCACAAGCGGTATCACGGCGAGCATTGTGATTGAGCGAGGCGTCCCGTCGTGAAAAGAACCGTGAATGGGGCGTGTGAAATAAGCGATGAATGTGGGGTTCGGACGGGGGGTGAGGGGGGGGGTACTGTGGTGGACAATGGAGCTCGAAGGGCAGGAACTCGTGCCTGCCGACGCCGAAGCATCGAACGAAGCAGCGACTAGTAAAGACGCCGCCAGCCAGCCCCCCGCCTCGATTTGCTCGGGAATCCTCAATCTCGCCAATAC
>Ga0164295_10003088_pt1 | contig 13459 bp, 15 predicted proteins | sample GEODES006metaG_FD_111798 | JGI IMG/M metagenome (GOLD analysis project Ga0164295, IMG submission 111798) | Oligotrophic lake water microbial communities from Sparkling Lake, Wisconsin, USA - GEODES006 metaG | ecosystem: Environmental > Aquatic > Freshwater > Lake | place: USA: Sparkling Lake...
AAATTCGCACAAATTCTGAACCAGTATGCTGACAACTGTATGCCCAAAGAAAAAGCGTTTCTGATACAGATTCTTTCCGGGGCAAGCGGGCTGTTGGGGTCGTGCGCCTCTTGCTTGTTTCGCGCCTCTTTTCTACAAAGGCGCCCCTTCTCGACCGATTACCATCATTACGGCGACACAGCTTGGACTTATCACCATCTGCCCGTGGCCAATCTAGTTTTCCATCCGAATCCAGTCGCTAACTTTATCGTTCATGATGCAGAGACTTCTCGCACAGTCGACAAACGTCAGATTTATCGCTTGATCGATCAGCTAGCGACTCAGCTCCCCCCCCTGCTGACCCAAATTACCCACAAATATACCCGAGCATCCTTTCGTATCGACTGCATCCGTGATCCCCACCCAAGATTTGGTTGGTGGACTAGACCCTCTGCATGGAAAGAAAGGATTTTAAGGCAACAATCGGCAAACTGTTTACGGCGATGCCTATTAGAGTAGGATTGTTTTTTTAACGATCAAGCTTCTTGCCTACTTGTCGGCCACTAAAAGCAGCAAGATATTTTTAGCTAAAGAAAATAGATGGTATTTTTTTTAAGATGCCCATTTTCTTTTCATCTTTCTTGGCTTGTCTCATATCGCCATTGGCAAGGCTTTGATTGTAATCGGAAAGTTTCTGAAAAGCATATTTTGATATTCCCCAAGCTTTATTAGCTTGCTTCCGATAGTAGTAGGCCAAATGTAGCCTCTTGGTTTTTTCGCAGCCTTTTGCTTCAATCGGCCAAGTGGCAACGCGGTACTGATATAGAACCTTGTTGAGATACTTAATCTTATTCTCTGATAGTGCTGCCAGCGCTATTTCTACATCTTCTGAAAACATGCCTGGCGAGATTTCATGAATCCAGTCACCCTTTCGCCAGAACTGAATATTCGCCGGATAGTTCCAACTAAGGATCAGCTCTTTTTTTAATGCCGATTCCGAACAACCCGCAAACTTGTGATTATAATATTTATAAAGACTTTCTGTCATGGTCTCTCCGTTTCCATTGATTGCAGAAGCATCAGAGAATCCGACCCAGATATTCGGATTCTCATTCAAGAACTTAATTCTTTCATCAATTGTCTGGACTAAATACATGTCATCACTAGCAAGCGGTAATAATATATTTGAACGAGATTCGTTAATCATCTCTAATATATTTTGCGAGATGCCTATATTATCTTTTCTTGCGATTAGTTTTACTTCTTGAAATCTTTGGTTGTTTGTCTCGATCCATTTTTTTATAAGACGAACAGATTCGTCTCTTGATCCATCATCCGATATAATTAACTCGATTTCATGAAGGCATTTGCTTTGTATGCTTTCAAGGCACTGAGGAATGTACATTTGGTGATTGAACGAAGTTACCAAAATAGATGCAATAGGTTTCAGCTTGTCCATTATTTTAAGTATCGCACTAATGTTCCCATTTTGAGAGATCCCTTTTGATTAACGATTCAAGATCTTTCACATCTTTTTTAAAGAATCTTTTATAGAAATCTGATTTCGAAATATCATCTAACTGATATGAATAAAGATCCTTTGTTGCTTTGAAGGCTTGAACCAGGTTTTTGGACGGATGATTGATTTTCTTGCACCAGTCAGCCCATTCGAATCGCATTTCAACGGTTGATTGGTTGGCTAACGGGTTTATTTCTTGCGGTATAATAAATGTAGGCTCTAGATTTCGATTTACATGAGTTTTTTCATTTACTTTAAGACTCGGAGAAATATTTAGAAATGTACATATTCTTTCAATTGTCTTTGCAAGATTGGTTTCGATATCCTCTTCAAAAATTAGTATTAGAAAGTTTTCTTTTGGAAAGCTTTTATACCATCTTCTAAGATTCTTCCCAAACAGACTGGCTTCATAAATGTTTGTTTTTTTCTTCGATATAAGTGCTGGAAACGAATCTTTAATTCTTAGATTTTTAATCTCATGTCGATAGTGTGAAAAAGCTCTTCGCACAGGATGCCGAAGTGTTACGATGAATTTTGTATCTTTTCCCGCATATTTTAGAATATTAGATTGAGCGTTCTTTGAAATAAAGTAGCGAGGTGAGATTTCGCCCACTGCTTTTTGGGCAGAATATTTATCAAAAAATGTGCTTTCGTAAAAAGCAATGTCTCCATCTGTCATATTGCCCTGATGCAGGAAGTCGCATTCTTTCATTGCTGGCATAAAGACTTCGGGATGAAATTTCAATATTTCATAAATTGTTGTTGTACCAGCTCGACCCGGACCGATCCCAATCCAATTAGGCAACATTTTGGCAATTCTTGAGTTCGCGCTTATAAAAAGCTTCTCTGATAATGTTATCTTTCAACATCGGCCTACTAGTTTTTATGAACATTTCGACTGGATGATTGCGCGACCACGAGCGAGGAGTTCGGTGTCTTAAGACGCATTTCCAATTTTCAGGAATATTCCATATTCCTTTGAATTTATAATCTCGACTATTTACTAAATATATCAATCCATTACTGCAGGTTGCTTGATTTAGATACTTTAGATAAAAGTCCACTAACTCTTGATTCATTTCTTGCATGCTCTCAATGTTAACTGTCAGATCAAACTGATTATTTCCTATATTATGCATATGCCATGCCGGTAAAACTAATATATCGCATTTATCTTCTATTAAAGAATGATTTGTTTTTATGCATACTTTTTTATTTGGAAACATCTTTTTGAGATACAGGTAAGAATACATTAGCGAAACAGGGACTGCATCAATGTTGACATACTGAATATTAGCATTAGATGAAAGAAATAAGAATTCAGCCAATCGACCAAAACCACCGCCCACTTCAAGAATCTTTATTCCGCTTTTTCTTCTTATATCGATAAAGGCGGTCAGCAATAACATATCCATTAAAGTTCCTATATCCATATATCGCCAGTTTTTATTTACGAGATCCTGAAACGTTATTTTCTCGGTAACGCCCAGATGATCAATTGTTTTAACAAATTCATAAAGATCTTTTGCAATAGATTCAGACCCGGATACTTCCGTGATCTTTTCTGCATTAGCCAACAGGAGTTCCCCCACTGAACCGCACCATGCATGTAATACTTTTTGCATTTCGGAAAAAGTAAATTCTGGTGGAAGCATCCAGAAATGCGCAGGTTTTCCATGTTCTAGCGTTGAATCCACCATTTCTTTTGTTAACTCTTCTAACAACTTAGAATCGGGCAATATTCTAAACCGATCCTTGTGCCATTTGGGTAAATTATACATTTTCAACGGATTGTGTGTTTATATTCTAAATCTTTTCATTACTTTATGAATGTACAGAAGATTATTCATTGTTAAATGCGGATAAAGCGGAAGGCTCAAAATCTCCTCAGATACTGTCGCTGTTATCCTGCTTTTTTTCCATTTGTAGTTTGAATAACACTTTTGCTGTTGAGGAGGTATAGGGTAGTGTATTCCAGTGGAAATTCCGTTTTTAAATAGAAATTCTTTGAGATTTTCTCTTTCTTTTGTGCGAACGACATACAAATGCCATACTGGGTCTGCATTCTTAATTACAAATGGCAACTGCACCGGCATATCGCGTAAAAGATTATTATAAGTTTTTGCAATATATTTTCTTTTATTATTCCAACTATCGATGTGTTTTAGTTTTACACGTAAAAAAGCCGCCTGTAATTCGTCCAGTCGTGAATTGAAGCCCAGAACTTCATGATTATATTTAGTTAACGACCCATAATTTCGTAATCTTTTTATTTTTTGTGCCAACTTCCCATTGTTTGTTGTTATTGCACCGGCGTCACTAAAAGCCCCAAGATTTTTTGTCGGATAAAAGCTCGTTGCTGCAGCATGCCCTAAGCTTCCTGTTTTTTTCCCTTTGTATCGAGCCCCTTGAGCCTGCGCGTTGTCTTCCAATATTTTAATCCCATATTTCTCTGCTATTTTATATATAGGATCCATTTCTACAGCTTGGCCGTAGAGGTGTACTACAATAATCGCTTTCGTTCTTCTCGTTATTGCCTCTTCAATTCTGCTTACATCAATATTGTATGTTCTAATGTCAGGTTCAACTGGCACTGGCAATCCCCCTACATTAGATACAGCAAGCCAAGTTGCGATAAATGTGTGAGCTGGGACGATCACTTCATCTCCTTCACCAATATCCCACGCTTTTAAAACTAGCTGTAGGGCATCAAGACCGCTTCCTACAGTCACGCAATGCTTTGACTCACAGTAGTCAGCAAATTCTTGCTCGAAGGCTTCTGTTTCCTGCCCCAAAAGAAAGCAGCCGGAATGCATTACGCGATGGTAGGCCGCATCAAGCTCCTCTTTGAGCTCCAAGCAACTCGCTTTTAAATCGACAAAGGGAATTTTCAAAGAGCTCACGTATTTATGAGCTTTTGAGATGTAGGTTCATAGTAAAAGATCCCAATCTATTTTTTCAGTTTTTGCCTATAGTCTTCAAGGCTTCCAGAAATTTGCTGTAGTCATAATAGTAATCGGATGGGTCATAGAGATCAGAGGCCAAGACTAGACAAACTGACCCGGAGGAAAAATTGTCCAATTCACGCCATATCATTGTATTGATATAAAGTCCTTGATAAGAGCGGTTGAGATTATACTTTTTTTGGCTGACCCCATCGTCAAGAATTACGTCGAAGCTGCCCGACATTGGTATCATAACTTGCTGAAGATTCTTATGCGCATGAGCCCCACGACTGGAACCACCGGGCACATCATAAATATAATAAATCCTTCTTATCGCAAATGGAATGTGTATTCCCCCCTCGACGAATGACAAATTACCTCTTTCATCAATGATTTTAGGAAAATTAAGAACTGAACATCCTTCAAGCCTGCTTTTCATCGTTAGTTTCTTTTAAGTATGGTTTTTTTAAGTCAGAAGACCGGCGACAACATAGATTTCACCCCCGATGTCAGGATATCTTTCCCCGAGAGTCATAAAAGCGGCAAGCATTTCGGGAGTCCAACTTTCTTCAATCTGCCTGTTGGATACAGGCTTAAGCCAATATCCGCCGAAAATATCAATCTTCAAACCTGCTTTATGGAAAGCACTGCGGAAAGTCTCAGGATTGAATACACGTCGATGCCCATGATGTTTGTCTGCCTCATTCAGGCTATCTTCACACTCCAAAAGGCCCATCAATACGGCTGCTTGCCGGTGCAATGATCGCGCATTGGGCACTGCTGCTAGTATTCTTCCGGTAGGTGCCAACCACTTCTTTGCCAAGGAAAGGATTTGCACCGGATCCGCCACATGTTCCAACACGTGACCAAGAACAATATTATCGAATTTACGTTTAGGCATGAATTCCTCAAATATGGAATGTACCACATCAGCGGTTGGATATTTAAGCTTAAGTTCACGGCAGAAAGTCTCTGCTCCATCTACAAGCGTGAGCTCTTTAAATCTTTTTGCCAAATATTCAGTCATGACCCCCTCAGCTGGTCCAAGCTCCAACGTCGCCCCCTCGCAAAAATGCCGGTCAAATATGTGATAACTATGTCGTATGGTGGCTGAGTTTGCGCCTGCAGCGTACAAAGAAACGCGGGCTATACTCTCGAGGTGATTCGATTCATTAGTCAGGCTTTCATTCATAGGTTGTCTGATATGTATGCTCATTCATCTCGCTTGATGAGATTCACTTGTTTTCCTTGACCCATCAATTAATGCTTTTGTAATATATAAAAACATATGCAATCTCTAGGCCTCTGACAAGAGTGTTTTCCGCAAGATTCAGAGTCAAGAATGTCCACATGCGATGTCCGCTGCGATCAGTTCCACCAGAAGCATATTAGGCAACATTAAAAAACATATTTCTGCCCCATGGAATGCAGTTGCTGGCACAGGAGCCACTACAAGCTTGGCACCTTGACTACGAAGCTCAGACAGCTCTTGCTCTAATTCGCCACCAACTGTGTAAGCCAAATGATAGAGCTTCTTGCCGGCTTTTAGCCAGGGGAACAAAACGCCATGCTCATGAAGCGGTCTTAGTATCTCGAGGCGAGGCCCACCGCCATTCATAAAGATTCCCTCAACGCCCTGGGTCTGATCCACAAAACTAATACCCTCCTGCCGATAGCCCAAGGGAGTCAACCGCTGCATTTCTAGCATGAGGTCGTGACAGGCAATCCCGATGTGATGAAAAGAAAGTGCCATAATCAAAGTCCCAGCCTTTTTGCCAGCATGCCAGAGATGCGCTCCAGCCGCTCTTTTACTTGAGGATATATCTTTCGTGTCACGCAATGCTTGACCGCATCAAAACAACTGCCTCCTAACATAAAATGATCTTTCAAAAGGACCTCGTGGCAAGCTCCAGAACTGTTATGAAATGAAATCACGGGGCGATTGGCAGCTACTGTTAGGCAATATATACTATCCAGTTGCAGCTCTTCGAAAGCAGCGCAATAAACCAGTAACGAACTCTCCACGGCGGCAAGTGACCCTGAACGAAGTACCCAGCGCCCCCACTCGGCTGTCTTTTCATTCTCATTAAAGTTGTAGAGCGCAATTGTTCCCTCAGCAAGGCCGCTGTCCTTGCGCTCAATAATCCAGTAATAGTCGCTCGGACGATTAAAGTACGTTTTGAGCCACTCTACTTGTTTAAGCGGATCTTTATCTACTTTGTGAACATACTTTAGTCTGATTTCTTCACCTGATCGAAGACCCGCAATAAATGTAGCGTCGGAAAGCTCGACAGGCCTTAGCCTAAAAATCCTGCCGTCGAGGACCAGATTATGATGCATTATGTGTTTGTAACTTTTGTAAAAGATCCGCAACCGAGCCGATCAAAACTATTTCCTCCTCTGAGAATGTGACTCCCCACTTCCCTTCCACCGCAAAAATAATCTCCATATGTTTTAAAGAGTCCCAAGCTGGCTCTGTTTTTCGCACAGTCTCTTCCGTGACGATTATGCCTAAGACTGATGACATTAGCGCATTCAGATCAGCAAGTAATGATGACTCATTCATATTTTATGGTGCTTTATAGTGATGTTTTCCGTGATTCCGCAAGCTTCCTTTCCCCACCATGGGACATGTTGCCATTCTTCGGCAGACAACTCAGCGCTACATCGTCGTGCTAGCCATGATCGGGCAGGATGGTTTCTCGGACCCGTACAGTGCCGAAACATCAAGGGCAGCGCGGCGACATCTTTTGCAAATGCAAGATGTAAGGCTCCAGCGATCATGATGTCCTCTAAACCACGTCCAAGGGCGCGACAACTGATGGCCAACTCCTCGATTCTCACTGCTTCTTCGTCGCGGGAAACAACCAACAATCCTATCAGCCCACTATCCGTCAGCCTATCTCGCAAGCCAATCGTAATCACTCGCGCGTTGGGATGTTCGATTTTTTTAAATAATTTTACCTCATCGAACCTGCAAAGGGTTAGGTTGAACTGGTTTGTCTTCTGTGACAGTTCAACCATTCTCGCAAGTTGATCCTTCCTGTTTACATAAAAATCTATTACAATCTGCAAACATTGAAGATAGTTTTTAGAGTTATTGCTAGAAGCCGCAATTTTCTTTCGCTTAATATTGGCAGCTAAATCCTCAGCTCTAAGTTTGTCTTCTTCCAGTAACTGAGGTCTCCACAGTCCAGGAAAGTATTTTAGTGCCGTCAGTGTTAAGTGGGGATCTTTTTCTGCATAAATCAACCCTATGTCGGGAAAGTTCGAGCTTACCGCCGCAAGCTCACCCGGGTTGTCATCAACAAAAACAAGGCTGTCCAAGCCGATGCGCAGTTGATCGGCAATTTTATTTAAGCTCAGTGTTTTGTCCTGCCAACCAATACCATGCGCTGCAAAATCACTCCAACGAAGGGGAAAATCTTTTCTACGTTCAAACATCTCCCGAACATCTTCCTCAAGGTTTCGAGATGCTATCGCAAGTAAAATCCCACGGTTTTTGAGATCCAGCAAAGTCTGTTGTAACATTTTGTGTCCCTCAGTCATTTTAATTTCACTTAAACCCTCTTCGCCGAGGATTCCGCTGTAAAGCGTGTTGTCTAAATCAACCACAACCGCCTTACGAGTAACGTTTAGAGCCCTAGGAATCCACCAGCATGCCAGTTCGCGTGCACCAAGTAAAAGCATGCGATCGCTGAGTCGTGTTCCCGTTAGCCGAGCTGTTCTTTCGCTAAACATGTTGAAGGATTCTGGCCTATATATGTCCTCCACCTGGTAGTGATAGAAGCTGGGCATAGAAGACAATTGCCCTTGAATTATATCTCGAGCTTGAGGTTTTAAACCGACTGTGACTAGAAGTATGGGCGTGCGGGTTATTTCTCGAAGCTCATTTATTCGCTCAATAAGCCAATCTTCAGTATCTAGATTAGTATACCGCGCCATGTCTAACCACAGAAGATCGAGATCCGACTCAGCTTCGTCGATAGAGTCAAAACTTAAGGTGTCATCATAGTTACCAACTTTAATTAGCATCGACCTACCCCACCAATTAACCCACTTTTCAGCAACTGTAGCTACATGTTCAAATCCGTGATTACGGTGTACTCGCACCCGAACTGGCTGAAGCGCCCAACTACACTTAAGCGCCACTAGTTCATGGCGCTTTGGTTGCCCCGCAAAAAGCAAGGATTGCCATGTATATTTTAATAGGACATGATCATTCGATGATTGTAATTGTGTCATGCTATCACTCCCGTAATAAGTAGTTCTTGTGATAGCTTTTTATCGAACACAAAGCAGACTAGAAGGAGATGATCGTTCGTTTGCCATGTAATTCTTTTCCAATGCTCCTTCGTAAAGATTTGTGGTTTTACGCTCCATTTCTGCCTTTTCATTATCTTTATGCAAAGTATAAAGTTTCTTTCGCATAAGAACTACTTTTTTAGAGCAATGCCACTTTGTAACGTTGTTTTTTTGACTGTTAGATCACAAGCGTCGCATATATATAGAATCACTTTTCGTGCCTGATGGATTTTAGGCCAAGCATTTGCTTATTTCCTTTTTCAATGTTTGCATATTTATAGTAAAAGCCGAATGAATATTACTACTTTCAGGATGACCTAAGATGTACGAGATTTGCCCTCCAAATGTTTGAACAAGATTTTGCCAATACCCATACTTTAACAAGGGATTGGCTGCAGCAAGAATGATATTCTTGGATTCAGCTGGTGAAAATATAAGATTAGCGAGGGCAGCTCCGGATGCTCCAACGATAACGTCTGCATTGGAGAACGTTTTCACCTGATCTTGAAAACTCAGCTTTTCGGGTTCAATGATTTCAAAACCGATTTTTTTTAAAGCACCAATAATTTTATCCTCGTTTTTTATCTTTCTGATATTTTGCCCTCTTTTTATAAATATTCTCCGGCTTTTCTTTCCTTTTGCAGCTTTTGCGGGAATAAAGGTTTTGCGAATTAAGTCAATCGCATGCTTGTTAAAGACCCCATGGCTCCCACATTTAACTGAATCAGGTCTTGGCTCGAACGGAACGTAACAGGCAACATTTGTAACATAAAGTTTCTCTGCAAGAACCTCAACTTCGTTATCTACAAGGTAGCATGTTCTCTCTAAATCAACCGGCAACTCCAAAGAAGACATTATATTTTCATGCAGACCACTATCAATTAATATGGGAATGCTTTCATATTCTTTATTTTTTATGAAAAGAAGCACCCTTGGCAGAACTTCCGTTAGCCAATGCGCGTAGTTTCTGGAGCCAGCATCAAGAAAAGTGGCTGCACTTTGTATTTTGTATTTTGTATTTTTCCGCATATGAATAAATGCCGACCCTCTTTCAGGAAGAATAGTATATTTTCGGTGCAATTCTTCAGACATGTAATCTGTTTCGAATTGGAATAAATCATGATGCACCATGTGCTTTTTATGAAAAACCATATTTGACCCGCCGACCACTTTTGCATTTTCTAACAAAAATACACCAACAGGAGGGGCATTCATTTCGACAGCTTCCAGTCTTGGAATATGAATGCCTGTATTGTTGATTATTCTAGGAATATTAATTTTTATCTCTGAATTCATGCATAGAATATATTTCGTGCTATTTATTTTCTCCACGAGTTCACTATGACTGATAAGGCGTCTTTTCTTCATTTTCAGGATCTTTTTTATTTCACGGAACTTATCACTACAAAGGCGTATGTTATCTTTTATTTCACGATGCCTGGCTTGAAGAAATGGTACAACCGACTGAAAAAAAAGCCTTTTAAATACACCGCTAAGCCTTTGCCAATAATGATTTATTTTTGCTTTCTTGCTGAATTGATTCGGGACTTTTGCTTTCTCCGAAAGATGAATTTTGATTAGTCTTGGCACGTAGGTTGAATTCGTTTTTTTACTTCGGGCAATCACTTAACAATTAGAATGCGCCGAAACGTCATTTTGACAAGAGGCTTTGGCTTTCCTTAACTTTTAACCCCGAATGTTTTTCGCTTTTTCCCGCTTTTTTAGTAATTATAATTAAGAAACTTATATTTATCAATCACATCGACGTCTCGCGTATGAATTATTAATTGATACCTCAGGTATATAGCTTTTCAAGCTTCTCGCTATAGTAAATGTTTTTTCGTGATAAATTTTGAGTTTTTCTGCAGAATCTACTTCCATGTTTGAACTGAAAAAAATTTGGGCGTTCGGACTGCCCTACCTACGCCCCTACATGTTCCGGTTCGTTGCGGGTGTGGTGCTTGGCATGGTTTTTGGTCTTTCCAATGGCCTCTTTGTTGTATCGGTCGATTCTCTTTTTACTCGGCTAACCCAACCAGCTCTCCCCCCGATCCAATCCATAACCGTCAGCGAAAAAACAGATGCGGCTGCCCCCATCCGCCACTTTCAACAGCAGGTATCGAGTTGGTGTAAAGACACCACGCGGGACGTGACAGAAGAGTGGCTTCCCCGAATCGGTCAACCTGTCACCTGGAAACAGGCCTTAGGTAGTTTCTCACTGCTTCCACTGGTCATGGGTCTTCGTGCCCTCGCGAGCTATTTGAGTACCTACTGCCTGACCTGGGTCAGCGCTCGAGTCATTCGAGACATGCAAGTCGCCGCCCTGAAAAAAGCCCAAGAACTTTCGGTAGCATTTTTCCAGAAACGCTCCGCTGCTGACATCTATAACTGTATTTCCTCTGATACCAGAGTCATCTACGACTCGATGACGAATGGTTTTATCGATACTATTCGCGAGCCGTTCGCCATCCTCAGCATCATGGGCGCAATGCTCTGGATCGACTGGAAACTCACCCTGATCTCGCTCTTTATGCTCCCCTTGATCATTGGTCCTGTGGTCCTTGGCGGAAGGCGTATCCGTTGGCTGATGAAAAACTCAATCTCCATGGGAGTCATGCAGATCGGTTATCTTTTGGAGGCCCTTACTTCCGTCCGCATTGTCAAAGCCTATGGCATGGAGCGCCGCCAAATGGAGACATTCCGTAAATTGGCCGACCAGATGGTCACCATGGCCGTGAAACTGGCTCAGACCCGCAACCTCCTGAATCCCGTCATCGAAGTGTTTTGCATTCTCGGAGTCGGCTTCCTCATCACTTTTGTTTTCTACACTCGGACGGAAGCCTCCAGCTTGGTCTCCTTTCTCACCGCCCTCATGCTCGCCCCGCTCTCGATCAAAAGGATCGCCAACCTCCACCTCACTCTCGCGGCGGCCAGCATTAGTATTCAGCGACTAGAGGACTTTTACGCCGAAAAGCCGACAGTTGTTGAACCTGCCAATCCACTTCCCCTCTCCACCTTCCGCCAGGGAATTCGGATCGAGAACCTTACTTTTTCCTATGGTCACACCCCCGTCTTGCAGGACGTCTCGATGGAAATCCCTTTTGGGAAAAAAATCGGGCTGGCGGGAGCGAGCGGTTCAGGAAAAAGCACGCTGATCAATCTGATCATGCGTTTTTACGATCCCAGTCAGGGACGGATTCTTTTTGATGGGCATCCATTGTCAGAATACTCCACCAGCGATCTCTACCGGCAGATGGCCCTCGTCAGTCAGGATGTTGTCCTTTTCGATGCCTCGGTTGCCAACAATATAGGATTCGGACGAGACGGCTCGACTCAAGCGGAGATCGAGCAGGCGGCGAAATTGGCACAGGCTCACGATTTTATTTCCAAGATGCCGCAGGGCTACAAGTCCCCCGTGGGCGAGCGCGGCCAGCTCATCTCGGGCGGGCAGAAAGCGAGGTTGGCTATCGCACGGGCATTTGTGCGAAATGCTCCGATTTTGATTCTGGACGAGCCAACAGCTGCTCTCGATTCCCATTCTGAGGCGGAGATTCAGGGAGCGATCGATTCGCTTGAACACGGGCGCACGGTCATCTGCATCGCGCATCGTCTCTCCACTCTGGCGAACATGGATGAGATCATTGTCCTAGACCACGGGCGAATTGTGGAACGGGGGACATTCGAGGAACTTCTCAAGGCCAAGGGCCACTTTGCAAAGATGGCAGAGCAGCAAAGACTAACGGCATCAAGCTAGTCGAGCCGGCTTCAACTCCTACGGCTTGGAATGGAGATTTTTCCTGTCGTGGGCGAGCGCCGGGCCGTTTTTTTTGTGACTACACACCAGTAAAGTCGCTTCATCTAGCCAAGCTAGACGCTGGCCAGGAGTCATACGATCAAACTCCGTGTGCCCGTCGTAGTCCTGGGGCCGCGAATGACGGACCGCCTCTAGGGCCTGCTCTTGAAGCCTGTCTTTCATTCTTTTTTAATTTTTGCTTCCAAGGCGGCAATGTCCAGCAGGTCCTTCTGTCGCACCGGCTGGATTCCTTTTTTCAGGGCAAGAAGTTTGACGGGCGAAGTCACCTGCAAGCTGAGTCCCCCAATATCCATTGGCTGTGCGTACGGCTTAAGAGCCTCATAAGAAAGTTCCGGTCGCAGGAAAACATCCAGCTGTAGGCTGGGCTCATCCGGATGAATAAAAGTGAATACCAAAGCTTTTTTCTCCTCCACCATCGCCTGCCTAACCTTAGGATCCGCCAAGGTTTCTGGACGGACTGGCGCCCGAGGCACGAGCCCCATCTTATTCATCACTAGGATCAAACGATCCCAGTTCGCCGAAGCCATATGAACCGCCACGTCAACATCCATGGTCACCCTCTCCACTCCATGCAAAACGCATGCCACCCCTCCGCCTAGAATAAAATCCACACCTCCCGTGACTAACTCTTTGAGAATTTTCGTGTGAGGGCCCACGCGCAACTCCTACGGCTTGGGTGGGAGGGGCTTTTTGGAAAGCTTGTGCTCCAAAAGGCGAGTGTGGCGGACGAGAGTCGAGTAGAAGGTTGAGGCGGCGATGTAAAAGCCGGGGAAGCCGTCGAGAAAGCCGAGACAAATGAAGTAGGCTCTGAAAAACCGCCAGAAGGCTCGAAAGGTAGCCTCGGCAGGGGCCCACTTTGCTTTTTTCTTAAGCCGAGATTCCAAATAAAGATCGGAA
>Ga0164295_10003089_pt1 | contig 13454 bp, 10 predicted proteins | sample GEODES006metaG_FD_111798 | JGI IMG/M metagenome (GOLD analysis project Ga0164295, IMG submission 111798) | Oligotrophic lake water microbial communities from Sparkling Lake, Wisconsin, USA - GEODES006 metaG | ecosystem: Environmental > Aquatic > Freshwater > Lake | place: USA: Sparkling Lake...
GGCCTCTGATGGCCTCTGATGGCCTCTGATGGCCTCTGATGGCCTCTGATGGCCTTTGATGGCCTCTGATGGCCTCTGATGGCATCTGATGGCATCTGATGGCATCTGATGGCATCTGATTGCCACTGATTGCAGGTACGCCGCCTACTTCCGTCCTCGCCTCGTCGCTGCAAAGAAGGAAGGCTACATCGGGCATGCCGACACGCCCGGGACGAGCGCACCCACGCCCACCGCGGCCACCGCCGCCGACGAGGTGGGAGGGTCCATGAACGCCGTGGTGGGCGGGGCGTTGAACGCCGTGGTGGGCGGGGCGGCGAGCTCCGGATCTGCCTCCAGCGCGGCCTCCAGCGCGGCAGTGCCCGCCGTACGCGCCGACCTGCGGCGCGATGAGGCGATCATCACGACGCTCGCGCAGCTTTTCATCAAGAGGCCGAGCGAGTGGACGGTGCGTTGATGGTTGCCTTTGATTGCCTCTAATTGCGGCTCGTCATCAAGAGGTAGCGCGAGCGGGCGGTGCGTTGATGACTGATGGTACTGATCGGCGTACTAATCGGTGTGCAGGCCTTCGGGGAGCTCGTTCCGCTCGTCTTCGAGACGCATCTGCCGCTCGGCACGGCGCCGCGCTCGCGCTTCAATGCGCTGTTGCTGCAGGGGCAGATCGATCCCCACTTTGGCAAGCTGATCGCCGAGTCGGACGATTTCGTCAAGGCGCACTTTTTCTGGACGGGTGCGGTCATGCCGCTGTGCACGCGCGCCCGCATCGACGCTGACTACAAGGTCATGAACAAGGCAGCTATGATTGGGAAAGACGGGCAAGAGATCCGTCTGTACCCGCGCATGCTCGCACTGCTGCTTCGGCTCTCTGCGCACCGCGGGGGCTCGGTGGCGGAGATTGGGCGCCGGACCGTAGAGGTACTCGATCAGCTCGAGCGCAACGAGGACCAGCAGCAGTTCCTACTCACAATCATCGAGGTGCTTGATGATGGCCACTCGTGGCCACTGATTGCCTCCCTCATCAGTTGATAGGCCCGCTGATGACCTATGGTTGCCGCTTGATTGCCTCCCTCATCAGGCGCTCGAGGCACGATCGCTCCAACGGCCAGACGACTTCGGCGAGATTGACCTGACCGTCCTCTCCGACGTGGCAGCAAACGGGGTACAGACGATCATCTCTGTCTCGGAGGAGGGGATGGAGCTGTGCAAGAAGTCGATGACCACGTTGCTCCAGTCGTATGTGATCGACCGCGCGCCTTCAGAGTGGAAAGGTCTCTTCAAGGAAGCTACCAACATTGCCTTCATGGTCAAGTATGTCGCCTCCAAATCGCCTCCAGATCGCCTCCAGATCGCCTCCGATGGATCCTCGATTGTGTTCGATGGACCCTCGATTGCATCCGATCGACGCTTGATTGCGTCCGATTTCAGGTACATGTTCAGAGAAAGCCTGCCCATCGCGAAGCAGAAGTTCACCGAGGCGATAGGCAAGAAGACGTATTCGAGCGAGACGAAAGCCATCATGACGAACCTGGTGCAGGAAACACTGGCTGCATATGGGAACACGGGCATCTACGACCCCGAGAGGCTCGCCGAGATTGATTTCCTCAACCATCCCGAGGAGCTCGTCGAGCTTGTGTCGAGATCCAAGGTGCGCGCTGATCGCCTCTGATATGCCCCGGATCGCCTCTGGTGTGCCTCTGATCGCCTCTGATATGCCCCAGATCGCCTCTGATATGCCCCCGATCGCTGATAATCGCGTCTGATTGCCCCCCTCATCAGGCGCGCGAGAGCCGCGCCCTCAAGCCGGACATGCAGATAATCACCGAGATCACGACCAAATGGATGGAGCTCATGGTTGAGAAGAAGTACCCTCCACTCACGCCGCATCACACGCAGGCCCTTACCGTGCTCATGATGTCCAAGTTCTACGACTTCCACCTCAAAGGTGGGGACGCGAAGGACGCGAAGGACGCAAAGAAGAAGTCGAAGCTCAGCCTGAAGGCCTTCGTGGCGCAGCTCTCGACAGGCGAGGGCAAGTCGATCGTGATCGCGATGCTCGCCCTCTTGATGGTCAAACTCCATGGGCTACGTGTGCACGTGCTCGAGAACAACGCCGGGCTGCTCCAGCGCGATTATGCGCAGAACAAGCCCTTGTACGACAAGTTTGGTATCAAGAGCGGGTGCGACCTGAACGACATGGACTCGAAGATCGTGTATTGCCTCAAGGACGGCATCAATCGAAGATTCTTGCAGATCCTCGTCGAGGGCAAGATCAACGAAGACCTCGGGCACACGGTGCTCATCGTCGACGAGGTGCGCTGATGGCGGCTGATGGCGGCTGATGGCGGCGGAGTATGGCTGCTGATTGCTGTGCTCATCGTGGGTGATAGCCACTCGCGTGTGGTGATAGCCACTCCTGGCCGCAATTCGCCCCCTGATCAGGTGGACCACATCCTTGATTGCAACCCTCATCAGGTGGACGATCTGATCGTCAATGAGCGGCCGAATGCGCTGTACGTCAAGCGCGATGTGGACCTGTCCGCCCAAATGATCGATTCTTATAAGGTGCTCAAGTCGGGCGGCAGCACGAAGCCCGAGGGCGTTGACAACGAGCATTGGCAATTCTCGATGGCCGTCAAGGACCACTGTGAGAAGAACACGGTAGAGGGGAAGCATTATCGCATCATCGAGAGCGCCGGCAAAAAGCGCGTCATTCAGCTCGATGAGCAGGGCAATGTGCCCAAGGTGTCGCTCACCTCGCCGTGGCTGATCTACCTCAACTACGCTCTGTGCGACATCGAGCCGTTCAGCGAGACACGACATGCGTGCGTGTGCACGCCGTACGTCTTCAACAAGTACGAGGGCACCTCTGATGTGCTCTGATGTGCTCTGATGGCCTCTGATGGTCTCTGAGGGCCTCTGATGGCCTTTGATGGTCTCTGATGGTCTCTGGTGCTCGCGTCTGCTCGCGTCTGTTCGCGTCGGATGGCCTCGGAGTGCAGGTACAAGGGCATCTTCGGTCTTACCGGCTCTGTCGGCGGCAAGGCGGAGCTCAATTACCTGACCAAGACGTACCACTGCATCAAATTCGATGTGCCTCGATTCCTCGACACGTGCTCAGGCAACGCGCGCAAGGAGGTGACCAACCACGGCGTCGAGCTGCATGAGGGCGAGGAGGCGCAGATCAAGCGCGTGGTGCAGTTGGCTGCGGACTACTTCAAGAAAGTACCCGTTCTCATCATCACCACGGGCGGCACGCAACTTAATCAGGTGTTCGATGCGCTGCAGAAGAATGAGCTCGGTATCCCCAAGGACGAGGTGCAACACTTTGCCCAGTTCAACGAGATTCTCACCTCTGATTGCCACTGATGACCTCCGATGACCCATGTTTGCCTTCATCCTTAGGTGCAACGCTTTGCCCAATTCAACGAGAAGGGCCAGTCGATGGCGAAGGAGTGGCAGTCGATCATTGACGACGCGACGAAGCGCATCGGCGGGGTGAACGACTCTCGCTGCCGCGTGACCGTCACGGACAAGTTCGGTGGGCGTGGACACGACTTTCAAGTCGTGGATAAGGAGGCGAACGCCAACGGCGGCATGCTCGTGATCGCCACCTCCATCCCGGATGAGCGTGAGTGGATCCAATGGAAAGGGCGCACGGCACGCCAAGACCGTCCGGGCCAGTTCTACGTGATCCTGGACGAGACGGCCAAGCCCTTCAGCGAGCCGAGCCGGAAGAAGCTCAAGGACGAGTTACGAAAGCTCTCCTCTGCCAAGGGGAAAGGGGGCGAGAGTCCCGACGACCAGAAGATCGAATTGATGCTCGAGGTGGCCGACGAGGGCATCGACGCGAAGCTCAAGGCCTTCGAGATGGAGCAGGCGCAGGGAGAGAAGCTCAATGAGTTGACCGAAAAGTATTACGCGGCGCACCCACGGCTCTTTTCGGACCCTTGGCCGTTCCCCGAGTTCAAGAAGACGGACGCTGTGCTTCGTAGGTTCCTCGCCGACTGGGAACAGCTCAAGCTCACGCCGGCCCAGATCAAGCAGTGCGCCAAGGATCATCCCGCCTACGGACTCGGCATCGAGCTCGACTGATTTTGTCGTTTGTGCAGAGGAGCCCCGATTGGACATGTGCGTGCCAGAACAGCGTGACGTGAGACCGGACGTGCTCGTGGAAGCGAACTTACTCGTTAGGGATGCACTAATGCACGCGATTGCGTGGAGGCAACAGACACGACTCAGCAGTCTGTACGAACCGCTGTGGGGGCAGAATCTTGGTGAACGGATAGTAAGAAGCGCCACCCGAGAGCACATCGGCGCGTGCACACACCGCCGGGGTCTCCGCTCCCGCAGTCTGATGTGAACACTCTCACTCTGCGTTCACACATTTCCGGTTGCCTTCTACATGCTACAAAAGTGTCATTTCTTCATTCTTCATAACGTACAGTAAAACACATAAAGCGGCGCTCAGCTACAGCGCGATGGCCACAGCGTGACCCGTGTGCCCCGTATTTTTTTATATCTCACGCTCAGGCACGTGCGAGTCACCGATATCCCATGATAAACATGATAACCTAGCACTTCCCGATGGAGGAGGAAGGAATTTGCAAGATGCAAGTTGCAAGGAATTGCCCTGACGGTCGCGTGAATAGGCCGTCGTGACTAGACATTTGCGTGAACGTTAACACGACAGACGCGACAACCGGTGCCATGGCACAATTACAGCCCGCTCATGCGTTGAATTCGCACTCCTTTTTTGGACAAACTGTAAACTTTGGATATCCTTCGGTCTGCAGGCCTATTCCTCACTCCGCTATCATACTCCGCGACCCTCGCCGCGTACTACATAGAGCTCGAACAGGATGAAACAGGACGCCCGCTACTTGGAGCCCATCAGGCCCGTTCCCGACAAGGTCTGGGATCGTATGCAGGAGAGCGAGCCGAAGCTGAGCAAGTTTGCCCTTGAAGCCAAGTTGGACCACTTGTCACCACGCTACCAATACTTGCTTCACAGGAGGACGATCACACACCTGGGCGTGCGCTCAGTCGTGGAGGTACCCACCCAAGTGTTTGCGACAGTGGCGGACCGCTACTATGACGCGTCGCGGTGGCCACAACGGATCGGCGCTGGCACCAGTTGGGTCCCAGGTCCATTCGAGGTCCCAAGGGAGCTGCTGGCACCTCCTGTTAAGCGGTGGCCGCCAGTGACCATCGGACCCACCGCCCAGACGAGCCGAGAGTCTACGCAGCAGCAGCAGCAGAGGGCGTCGGCGGCAACACGTCAGCCCGTGGCCGATGAGGTGCTTCGGTCGTTGCCTCCGATAGCACACAAGTATTCGCCCACCTCAATCAACGAGGGGGGGCCTTGGCGTCAAGTTCCTCCGAACTCACCATCCACGCCGCGAAGAGGCAAAGAGTTAGGCAGTGGCAAAAGCACTGTGTCGCCTCGTCCGCCGCTCGCCTAAAACTACGTGTTACACCTTCGACCGGACTGAGAAATGCGAGCAGGGGTGTCGATGTGTCAAACTGGGCTGCCAGTGACAGTGCATCTGTATGCCGGTCATATTACATATACCGGTAACCCGAGGTGTCTCGGCCTGTGTAGCATATGGATAGATGGGCACGGTACCATACAGCTGTGAACGAGCTTGTCATAGTCGCAACCAGTCCGAACCAGTCAACCTAGGCACCTAGCTCGGCGCCGCCGGCCACCGCGCGACGCGCCCCTACCGCCCCGCCGTCATGCCCGCCGTCCTCAATGCGCTTTGAATTTCCCGCGCCCATACGTCATAGTCGCGATTTTCGGGTAACCTTCCGATACATTGGACGTTCCCGGTAGACAGACTCCGTGTACGACGCTCTCAGGTCAGGCGCGAGGCGGCAGAGCGGAGCAGAGTTTAGTGAGTTTACGCTTGAGCGGGCTGCGCAAACCCCACCGACGACGCGACGACGTTCCGCGCGTGGCCCCTGGCCGACGCCGGTAGGCCGGTTCGCCCGTGGGGTCGCGCGTCGCGAAAAACCGAGCGTCCCGAGGCCGAACGATCGCCGAGAGGCGCGAGAACCTGCCCGAAGTTGGGAACCGCAAACCGAAACACGGCCCTCGTGCCTCGGCCGGGGTCAATTTAGATATGTCGCGGCGGTACTCACGGGCCCGGCGGCGAACGCAAGCGGCCAGCGCCCGCCCGGCACAGTGTTCAAAGCCTATATGTGCTATGAGGTAATATGTATATGAGGTAATAATTTACCTGAGTAGCGCGCACGGAAAGTGTAAGTGAAGATCTGAAGCGCGAAGGGGTGCTAAGGGTCCCCCTAGGTCAAAAACATGGTCAAAAAAGTGCACCCGGCCCGCTGCCCGGCGCGCGGAGCAGCACGGTCACGTCTCACGTAGTAACACTCAGCGCACTCAGGTACGGTGTCGATCGCGCTAGTACGTCTCCAACAGCCAACGTATGTACGACCAGGCGCACGGCAGCGGGCCCGGCCAAAAATACACAGAGTGGAGCGACCAGGTGACGCAGCAGGGCCACGAGCCAGCGCGAACGCGGCCAGCTTCCAACTGCCAACACACTTTGACGCGACGATTTGCTATTGCGCAGGACACGTGTACGGGCATCCAGAGCGCATGCGCGCGTTTGAGCAAGCGCGCGCGGGGGGGGCGGGGCAGGGACGCGCGCGCGCGCGTCCGAAGGAGTTGCGCAAAACATCGCTGCGCCCAAATACGCGAAGCCACTCACTCGGAGACGACGGGGCCGATGGTCTCGACCTCGAGCAGAGGGGCAGCACTGCTGCCGCTGCTGTCCACGCCCCTGCCGGAGATGCCTATCGCCGCGGGCGATGCCGAAGTCGCGACAGCAACAGCGAGGGCCGCAGGGCTGGCGATCCTCTGCTGCGCTCGCGACGGCGGCACAAAAGCCTCGGCATCCTCGGCAGCCGATGCGAGCGCGGTGGCACCGACGAGCACGGCGGCAGTTGGAGCAGCGCCTGCAACCGTACCGCTCACGGTACCGTTCACATTGAAGGGCATGGCCGCCCCGAGTCGCGTACCCCCAAACGCATCGGCGGCGGACGCATCGAGCGTTGACGGCGGGATCCCGACGGGTCGCACACCGAGCTGAGTCCCCACCTGTTGTTGAGAGCTTTGCTGGGCGAGAGAGGCGGCAAAACACTCGTTCCGCATCGCCCCCGTGCTGAGGTGGATGCCAAGCCCGCCAACACCGCCGGGGCGGTAGCTGCTGCCGAGGCTCGAGGGGCCTCGGAGGTCGAGCCCGCCGCCGACGCCGCCAAAGTGCCCGCTGGCGCCGCCGGGCATGGCGCCCCCGCCGCCGACGCCGCCAAAGTGCCCGCTGGCGCCGCCTGGCATGGCGCCAGTGCCACCAGCGAGCCTCGAGGCGGTGGGCAGCGAGGGGCGGTGCGGCGGCGGCGGGAAGGGCTCGCGTGAGTGAGCGGGCACCGCCGGGCGCTGCGCAGTCTGTATCGGATTGGGCACCAGGAGGTAGGGGGGGGTCTCGACGCCCGCGGCGTTCTGAAGCGGTCGGCCGACGGCGAGCGCGTAGTGCTGACGCGCCGAGTTGAGCACGGCATTGACTGTGTCGGCCGCATGGATCCAGCTCGTCAGCTCGGTGGTGGCGAGCTCAGGGCGCCCCAGCTGATTGCGCGGCTCATTCGACATGAATAGAGACGAGCCCCATCCGGCACCGCCCGATGGCGCATGGGTGCTGATGGAGTGCGAGATGGGCGCTACCGATGCTAGCGATGCATGCGGATGCATGCACGCACCTGGCCCAAAGTCCGCTGCATGGGCTAGCATGGGCGCGCCGCCAGCGCTCGTCGCAGCGCCAGAAAAGTCCTCTCCGAAGGCGATGGCCTTGAGAGCCTCCGTCGGCAGCGCCGGGAACGCGCACTCGTGATCCCTTTTCGAGCCAGCGCCGCTCGCCGCGCCGCCGCCGCCACAAGCACTGCCGCCCGTGCCACTCGTCGGTCTGGCCGCGCTCGCGGAGGCGCTCGCAGCTACGGCGGTCGCCCGAGGCGCTAAGGTGGGCGGGCCCTGCGCTGCGACGGCGGGGGACGCAGAGACTGGGTAGGGATCCGACGGCAGAGGCGGCGGCGGCTTCTGTCCGACGGACGAAGCTACGAATGAAGGGCCCCAGGTCGCCGCGTGCCCCGAACGCTCGAGCAAGGCTTGCACGCGCAACGCTGGGTCACCACTGCCTGCACGAGCCGCCGCCGAGGCCGCCTCGAGCAGCTCAGCCGCGGCGTGGTACTCGCGGCTCACGGGAGGGATCGTTGAGCGGAAGTTAGGACCAGCGGCGGAGGCCATCGCAGGCCTGCCTCCCCTCGACGCTGCGTCGGCAGACGCGGCAGACGAGGCAGTGGCGGCGACGGCCGGAGCGAAGGTGGCCCCGTGCCCAGACTGCAGCGAAGTGCCCAGACCCCCGGCGCCGCCGGCGCAGTCCATTAGGTTGGCCGGCGACAATTGGGAGTTGCGCGCCGAGAACGCTGCTGTTATGTCACTGCTATGCGACTCGTAACTGCTGTCGCGTGACTCGTGCATTGATGAGCCACCGCGCGACGAGCCGGCGTCGCGCAGGTCGCCGCTGCCATTGGAGCCGCCGTTCCCTTGAAGATTGCCACCGCTGCACAAGGAGCCGCCGGTCCCATGGACGGTGCTTTGCGCCTCGGCAGCTTCGGCGGCATCAGCGGCCTCCCCCTCCATCATACGCTGCTCTAGTTCGTAGAGCGATCCGGTCGAGCCGAAGATACTGCCGCCCACATAGTCGCTGCCAGCCCAACTGCTGCCGAGGCCGCCGCCGAGGCCGCCGCCCAGGCCGCGCCGCATCCCGCCAGGCTGCTCAAAGTCCATCAGGAGTTTGACGATGTCGTCCGACGAGGAGACCAGACCGGGCGTAGCTTTGGGGAACTGCTTGGCTTGGACGCTAGCCATGCCGAGTGCGCTGGGACCGCCACCGCCGCCGCGGCTCCGGCTGCGCTCCAGCTTGGCCACCTTGGCCTCCGGAGGCGAGGTGGCGGAGGAGAAATCCTGGGCGGCCGCAAAGTCAGTGGGAAGCCGCGCGGTGACGGCGGACTGAGCGCGGGCCGCGGCGGCACGTTCGAACGCCACATTGTCGATGCTCCAGGCGCCACTGGCCGCGCCAAAGGCGCCGGCGCCCCCGGCCACGAGGGCCTCGCGCCCATAGGAAGGATAGCGCTCGAGGCTTTGCTGCAACTCAGACTCTGCAGAAGACACAGGCGCCGCCTGGCCGTCTTCGGGCGGCTTTTCACGCTGCCGGCGGTTCTGAAACCACACCTGGATGCGCCGCGGGTCGACGTTGAGCTCGTCTGCGAGCCTCTTCTTGGAGCGTGGTGATGGGAAGCGCTTTCGCAGGTACTCCCGCTCGAGTGTCGCCTTGTGCTCGTTTCCAATCTTCCAGCGCGGGTGCTCCTTATTGTCAGGATCGCCCTTGCGGCCGGCTGGCGGCATGATGAGCAGAGCTGTGGCCGGCTGAGCTCTCCCTGATCGCCCACGCGTCAGTGGCAGAGAAAGACAGACGGTCCGTCATCAAGGGGCGACAGCGAAGTTTCGGCGCGGCCTGGTGCGTTACACAACAGGTCGTCGTCACATTCGTCTGTGCGACGCCCACAACTACAATTGTATGTGCACGGGCCGCACCACGCGCGCGCCCCCGCGCACCGCGGTTCCCGGCGAGGGGAGCGCAGCTGCTCTAACCATGGCTCTAACCGATCTTACTCCTCTCCGCCAGGCTGTCGACGTCCTGTCGTCCTCTCGTCGACGTCGTCCCGGTTATGTGCACAAGTATGGGATAAATGTGTTAAAAATTACTTCCCGGAATCTGTACGCGGCTTCAGCGCGCCTCTACTTAACTACTTCTAGCCAATTTTGTAGCCAATAGCGATTGGCGAGAACAGGGAGAAAGGGCAAAGGCGACCGCTTGCGATGACCGATGAGTGATGTTGTACGCGGCGCGAGAACGCCCCGGAACCGCGCCGTTCGGGGTACCGCGGCGCCAATTGCGAATTGGGACCGCGCGACAGCCGACACCAATGAATATTCAATGAAAGTCAAACGAAAGTGTGGAACCGGCGCGCGTACCAAAAGAACCGTATTAAGTGCTATCATGGCCGTCGGCCCCCGGCGTGACGCGCGTGACCGTAGGGCGTAGGGCTCCGCCCATGCCCGTGCATGCTGACCATGGCACCATGCCATTCAACCGGTCACAAATGCCGCCCAGCTGCTGCCCAGGTGCCGTGCACCCCACCCGGTAGCCGGAAGCCGCTCATGCCGCATGCCTACGTAGTACGTGCTGGCGCAGCTCTGAGAGAGCGCGAGCGTTCAAATGCTCATGTCCTCATCTTTTTCCGCTGGTTCTGCGCCTGCGCGGTGCCTCGCGTCTGAGAGCTCCGCCTGCACGTATGAGAGCCGCGACTTGAGGTACATCTCCTCCTTGAGCAGCTTTTCGATCTGCGTGGGCGTGCCCGGCGGCGCGTTTGGTTGCTGCCGCTTCGAAAAGCGCTCTAGGTTGGCAAGCTCCTGCAGCGTCACCTCGAGACGTTGCTGCAGCTGCACCATCTTCTCGGCAGTCTCGTCATGCGCTGCGCGCTCCACCTGTAGGTCCTTTCGAATCATAGACTGCGCGCAAGAATACGAGCGATGACAACCATCGATAGAGTGACGACGCATAAGGACTAGATAGAGTGACGCATAAGGACTAGAGAGAGGACTAGATAGAGTGACGACGCATAAGGGCTCTCTCGATGCTCGCCGTTTTACCTGAAGGGCACGCTCGGTCACGAGAAGCTCCAGCAGCTCCTCCTTGGAGAGCTTGCTGATGTCCTCGGGAGCTTGCTTGTGCTTCTGCTGTGGCCGCGCGTCTGTCGAGAGCTCCGCATCGTCGACCGCTATGTCCATGTCTACTCGTAGGAATCCTAAGACATTTTCGTGTTGCAGGAATTTCCTTATGTAGAACTTTCTGTACCCGACGAAACAGTCTGGATCCTGCACACCCTAGCCCCTATCCGCCGGGAGACGAAGTTCTGGACTTGACGTGATAGGATACTAGAACGCCCGGCGATACCTGATAGGATTGTGATGATGCGATCTCTGCGATTCGGGCGAAGCAACTGTGCGGCTGCAAGTCGGACTGGGCAACTCGGCATCCGTCATTTCTCCAGCGTGGGCGAGGTCGGTCGCGCGACGCGCACGTGGACGAGTGCCGACGTCGCCGCGTTTGCAGAGCTAACGCACGACAGCAACCCCTTACACTCCAACGAAGACTTCACAGCAGCTGCCCGCTTCGGCAAGCCGGTCGTGCACGGCATGCTGTACGCCTCCATGTTTAGCGCAATCGTCGGCCAGAGCTGCCCGGGCGCAGTCTACGTGTCGCAGTCGCTGAACTTCCGGAAGCCTGTTTACATTGGCGACACTGTGACTGCAGAGATTGAGGTGCAGCGCGTGGCCGGAGGCGGCCGGCTGCTCGACTTTGCGACGCGCTGTTCCAACCAGGAGGCGGAGCTGGTGCTTGAGGGTGCCGCGAGGGTCCTGCTGCCGCGTAGGATTCGCGCTTCTTGACGGATGGCTGAGCCTCTCTCTCTCTCTCTTTCTCTCCGTCACCAGACCACCATCCACACCAAACCTCCATCCAGCTTCCAGGGCAACTTTATATAGGACATCTCAGGCTTTGTTGTATAATATTGACAAAATATGATAATAACCCGTCGCTAGCCCGACGGTATCGGCGCGTTGCCTCCAAGATTATCATACTACCATAGTGCATGCGCATGGACAGACGTGTCAATACCGTCTCGCAATGCACCGTCGCCTGAACGCCTCCCCCTCCGCCCAGCCGTCCCGCCGACTGGCCCCGAGCGTGCCTCAGGCCGGGCCATCGATGCCTTAGGCCGGGCCCTCGATGATCGCTTCGATCTTGGCCCTGGCCGCGAGCATCACCTCCATCGAGCCTTTCAGCATGCATGTGGCCGAGCCGTTCGCGTCCTTTTGAAGGTCAATGATGGCGCCCGTCTGCTGCCGGAGTCCTTGGATGACTGCACCGCGCGCGCCGATGAGCTTCCCCACGCGGCTCGCGGGCACATTGATCACGATCATCTCATCGAGCATGCGCGAGAGCGTGTGCTGCACCTCGATAGGCACATCCTCGCGCGTGAGCTCGCTGATCTCGTCGCGAGCCGCCCGGACGGCTGCTGCCGCGCCGCTGATGGTGACGGTGCCCACGCCATTGCCGTCCTTAGCCACCTCGATCGTCGCGCCACTCCGCTCGCGCAGCTCCTTAATGGTCGTGCCGCGCTTGCCGATGATGCGCCCCACGAGGTGCCGTTCTACGACGAGGCGCACCATGCCGCCGCCCTCCCTGGCCGCCTCATCGATGCGCTGCGAGTAGTCGCGCTTTCCCGTGTTCGAGCGGAGTACGTCGCGCACCATCGACATCGCCTCGGCGCAGTGGTCGGCCGGCCCGATGATGACCACGCGCCGCTGTGTCGAGCCCGCCACCCCATTCTCCGGTGGCTCCACCATGATGGAGACTCCCGCATCGCGTCGGATCGTATTGATCGTCTTGCCGCTCTCCCCAATGACGGCGCCAACCTGGTCCTTGTTGGTCAGCTCAACCTCGACGCGGACCTCGCCATTCGGTAGCGTCCTCGACGTGACACCCATCTCCGAAAAGCTCGCCGAGCCGTCGACGCTGCCTGCCGCACCGCTGCCACTGCCGTCCGTGGGCAGCGCGGAGTTGCCGCTGCCATCGCCGGACGAACCCACGCCGCCGCCGTACGCGCCGCCAGCTGCAAGCTCGGTAGCTGCTGCGTCACGTTCCTCGGTAGGCGTGACGATGGCCTCAATACGGCTCTTGGCTTCCTCTATGGCCGCGTGCGCCCCCCGTAGTGTGAGGCGTACCCAGCCGTCACCTGTGCGCTCGATGGCGACGCGCGCGCCCGCCAGCTTAAGGGCCGTCTTGAGCTGCCGACTGCTCTCGAGCGCTCGTGCCTCTTCGGGGTTGAGCAGCAGCATGTACTCCTCCTCGTCTCGATCTCCGGACGGGCGCTCCTCATCTCCGCGATCTCCGCGATCTCCGTCGACGGGCGCGCGCGGCTCGCCGCTCATCATTGCGGCGAGGTCGGGATCCGATCGGTCGGCCGTTAGGATCATCTTCACGAGGGACGCGACGTGGTCGAGCTTCGCCTCGTCACCGTGCACGGTGAGCGTCGCCGCGCCGCTCTCATCTTTGTCGAGTCGGATGTTGGCTCCGCTCTCCTCACGCAGCGCGTTGATCACAGCCCCCTTGGCGCCAATGATCTTGCCGACGTACTCGCGGGGGATGTTGATCTCCATCAGTCCCTCGCTCCCCGCGCCGCCCTCCTCCTCCTCGTACTCACCCTCCTCCTCCTCGTACTCACCCTCCTCCTCCTCGTACTCACCCTCCTCCTCCTCGTAC
>Ga0164295_10003090_pt1 | contig 13452 bp, 19 predicted proteins | sample GEODES006metaG_FD_111798 | JGI IMG/M metagenome (GOLD analysis project Ga0164295, IMG submission 111798) | Oligotrophic lake water microbial communities from Sparkling Lake, Wisconsin, USA - GEODES006 metaG | ecosystem: Environmental > Aquatic > Freshwater > Lake | place: USA: Sparkling Lake...
GCGGATGAATCAGCCGACTCTGCCGCAGTCCGGCGTAGCAGCCGTAGTTGCTGACCAAGAGGCGACTGCTGGTGCGAGTGCAGAGCAGACTAAGGTGCTCAACGAGATAGCCAGAAACACCCGGCCGGCAACCACCGTAGAACTGCCCAGGTAGCAATGGCCATCATTTCCTACCGCGAAGTCATCCCCCGCACGTTCTCGCACAAGTTTGGCGAGAGCCCGACGGCGGAACGCAAGTTCGTTGCCACGCTCGATGAGCCCACATCTTCGCAGGCGATCATCAACGCCATCGGCATCGGCCATGGGTTTCCGCATCCAGAGTATCCGTACCTGAAGATGCTCGACGCCAGCGTGACCGAGCAGGGCAGGCAGCACGCTGAGTTGACGTATCGGTATGAAGTCCCGAGCCAGGAGAACCTAGTCCAGAATCCTTTGGCTCGCCCCGACGTGTGGTCGTTCTCCACTGGCGGGTCTCAGGTGCCGTTCCTGTACTACTACCACGGCACCGACAACTCCGACATCCGGCCTGTAGTCAATGCTGCCGGCGACTACATCGAGGGCATGACTGTCTTGGCATCTGAAGTCAGGGCGACCATCTCCGGCAACCGTGCCAACTATCCGCTAGCCCTGGCGGCTGAGGTGACCAATGCCATCAACTCCAGCCCATACCTAGGCGGTGCTGCCTATACGTGGCAGTGCAACGGCATCACGGGCCAACAGGCCACAGAGATCGTCAGTGACGTGGAGATCCGTTTCTGGCAGATCACGGTCGAGCTCACCTACCGCATTGGTGGCTACGTTGAAAAGGTGCCGCACGTTGGGTTTCACTACATCTCAGGTGGCAAGAAACGAAAGGCATGGGCCTGGAACGAGGCTGGTGACGAGAAGGTAGATGCCAACGCACCGCAGCCCCTAACCGAGGCGGGAGACTTGAAGTACCCAGGTGCAGACGGCGTGCCCGACCAGCTGCTGCGGCGGCCTTACCCTGTTGCCAACTTCGCATCCTTTTTCGGCACGCCGCCTTTCTGAACTATGAGCACAGAACGAAACATATCGATCGTCTCGGCCGGCACGGCTGGCGTCCGCGTGACGTTTTGCAGCACGTCGTTCACGGGCAGTTTCTCTTGCACGTCATACCCCGTGTTCTCCTTGAGCACGTCCAGCGGCACGTCGTTCTACGCCATCGACTCGCCGCTGCGCCAGCCGCTTAGCGGCAGCATCCTGTCGGCCAACAACCCAAGCGTGGCGTACAACTTCACTACCGCCACGGCTCTCGTCACGTTTACCTACGGCTCATCGTTCAGCGGCTCGGCGGCAGAGTACGAATCGGGTGCAAGCCCTAGGCGTTACCGCTACATCCTGCACTCGTCAGGGCACACGCCAGCGACGGCGTTTTCATCGGCAGTCACTTCCGGCACCGCCGTGGTTCTTTTTGGCTCCGTGGACATGCGGGTGGCAAGCACGGCCGCCACGCCGTTCATCACGGTGTGCAACGCTGCTGCTGAAGGCAGTGTGGGCGGAGGGCTGTAGCCATGGCCCAAAAGCCAGACGGCAAGGCAGCAAAGACCGAGCGAGTCGTATTCACGCTGGATGCCGCCGAGCGGATCTCGAAGGCAGTGCGAACCGTCGAGGCTGGCAGCAGGGACGCTGGCGGGCTGAGCTTTGGTAGGCCGGGCGACTCGTCTGGCGGCGGCAAGGCGTTCCGGGTCTGCACGTTTACGGGTGCGTGGGCAATCAGCACCAGCAAGAACGTCACTTTTAAGTACCAGACAGCGACGCCCAACACAGCGGCAGTGCGGAACGACCTGATCAACTTGCCGTCTGCTGGCACAAGAAACTGTGTGATTGGACGCGAAGGCACGGCCTGGCATCTCATTAACTGGCAGTGGGACATCGCCAACGCAGCGACGGCGGCCACGCTCACAACGACATCGCTGCGTTTCGAAACGCTGCCTGTTGGTGCGTTGGCCACGTCTTCTACCGTGACATTCTCGGTCTCTGTCGCCACGTGCAGCACGACGTGAGGTAGCCATGCCGCTGTACGTGCAAAACGGCAAGCTGCTAAATAAAAATGGGACACTAGGCACCAGCGTGGGGTGCTGCTGTTTCACCTGCGGCGAGGAGACGCGGTCCTATTCCTACGGCGACAGCGTGCCACCGGCACCCACGCTTGAAGAATGTCCAAACTTTTCTGATTGCAACGGCGTATCTGTTATTGGGTACTTCTTTTCGGCCTTAGTGCCCAACAGGATAGGTGAAGCTGGACCCGGCGACTGCGCTGGGGACACGTTGAACTGCTACGTCCGCAGCGTAGACTTTCCAATCGCGTGCGCGCCCCCGCAGGCCACCGTCTACGCGGGCTCAGGGCTGGACGACTACGGCACTATCTCTGGGCCTACTGACACCATCACGGTGGCTGACCCGTGCCCTGGCGAGGACATAGGAAGAGTTACGACAACAACAACCATCACGCCATACGTGGTTGACAACGGCGACGGCACTCAATACCTAAAGCTTAATGTTGCGGTAACAAACTCACCCACCCGTGGCGGCCCGTACGGCGTGGCATCACTCAGCGTGAGGTGGTGGTTTGCCTGACTTCCTAGACAATGTTATGTGTCGGTCGCGGGCTGCGTGCCATACCTGCCGCGTTGCGTCAGAGTGGCGAGCCGCGATGGGAGCACCCGACGAGTGCCCGCATGGCGTCACTATTGACTTGCTGCCGCCTGTTGACCGCTTGCTGCTACAGCAGGCCATGCCTGCCAATCGCGGCCTGGGCGACATGGTGGCCTCGGGCCTCTCTGCCATCGGCATCACTAAGGCGCGGGTTTCTGCCCTGGCTGGCGGTGACTGCGGCTGTGCTAAGCGGCAGAAAGCACTTAACGCCCTCGGTCGCCGCGTCGGGGTTGGTTGACGCCCCCGCTACGGTGGTAAGCGAAAGGGCTGCCATGGCCGAGGATCACAACGTCACGATTGACGGCAAGCGGTGGCTGCTCCGCTTCACCAGGCTGAAGGGCAGGGCCGCTGGCTGGACGTTCTTTGACACCGCCAAGCGGCCCAGGATCTTGATTGACGAGAGACTGCAGGGCGGCGAGAGGCTTGAGACAATCCTGCACGAGATACTTCATGCGGCTCTCGGCCCAAGCATCAGCGAGGAAGCCGTTACCGAGGCGGCCAAGGTTCAGCGTCGTGTTTTGACCATGCTGGGCTACAGGGAGGTGCCGAATGGCGGGTGACGTAATCACTGAGATGGCGAAACGGCTCTGCCGCAAGCACCCCGAAGTAGCGTCACGAACGCTGGCACGTCGCCTGGTGAGAGAGACCAAGGGGGCCATCACGCTTGAGCAGGCCCGCAAACGGATTGGCAGGCAGTTTGGCGTCCAGGGAGCCAAGCACAAAAAAGAGAGCAAGCCTGCCGCTCCTCGCGCCCCGCGAAACGCCGGCCAAGTTCTTGAGATGCCGAAGTCGATCGCCGACACGTGGACCCCGCACGTCATGAAGGTGCTCGGACACGTCGGCATCCTGTCCGACGTTCACGTGCCCTATCACTCCGAGATCGCCGTTGCGTCGGCAATCACATGTCTAAAGTCGCAGGGGCTGGCGGGACTGCTCTTGAATGGCGACATCGCAGACTTCTACGCCATCAGTCGATACAACAAAGACCCGACGCAGCGGGACTTCAAAGGCGAGCTCGAAGCGGTGCGTGAGTTCCTTGCTTACGTGCGGCAAGAGTTCCCCGATATCCCAATCGTCTACAAGCTCGGCAACCATGAGGAGCGGTGGACGCACTGGCTTTGGCAGCAAGCCGCCGAGATCTCTGATGATCCTCGCATGAGCCTGGGGGCGTGGCTCGACCTAGACAAGCACGGCATCACGCTAGTGGAAGACCAGCGGCCCGTGATGCTGGGGAAGCTGCCTGTGCTGCATGGCCATGAGCTACCCAAGGGTATGGCCGCGCCAGTGAACGTGGCTCGCGGTGCGTTCCTTCGCACGCTCTCAACGTGCCTAGTGGGACATTCCCACCGCACCAGCAATCATGCTGAATCCGACATGTGGCACCGCGAGACCGGGTGCTGGAGCACCGGGTGCCTGTGCGACCTGCGGCCCGAGTACGCCAAGATCAATCGGTGGAACTGGGGATTCGCCGTGGCCACCGTCCACGAGCGTGGAGCCTTTGACGTTCACAACTACCGCGTGATGGGTGACGGTACGGTTCGCTCGGCTTGACGCACGCCGCAGACTGCGGTTTTCCGTATTTAAGAAAAGGGGAACCAAATGAGCAGCACGAGCATCATGGAAGAGTCGAACGCCGCACTACGCCGAGCGGTGCAGCAACGGCTGGACAACATGTCGCAGCCTGTGACGGAACCTATGCCCGAAGTTGCCAAGGCAGAGGAAATGCAACACGTCGAGTGGGACCAGCCCACCACGTCGCAGCGGTTCCTTGACCTGCTCAATGAGATGCGGCGGCTACACGAATCCAAAAGCCAGGACTACGGCAGCGAGACTGACCCGCTGGCAAACATCCGGCAGGGTGCCGAGTTTGTGGGCATCGAGCCATGGCGTGGCTGCATGGTGCGGATCGCGGACAAGGTGCAGCGGTTGCGGACGTACTGCCGCACCGGGCGGCTCGTTCACGAAGGCGTCAGAGACACGCTGCTGGATCTCTCGGCGTATAGCCTGCTGGCTATCGTGCTGTTTGACGAGGGCAACGTAGATGGCTGAGCCGCTAACAGAAGACGATCTGGCCCGCATGGAGCACCGTGCCCGCCGGTTCCAGGGTGCATGGACGGGAACCAGCGGCACGCTGGCGGCCGACGTGATGCGGCTTCTGCAGGAGCGGCAGCGGCTGCTGGTGCTGCTGGCGATGAAAGAAAACGCCTAGGCCAGGGCTTGAGCGGCGACGAGTTTTCTACCTTTCCTCGTCGTCGCTCGCCCTGTGCCTGTCATGGATGATCCCGAAATCTGCTTCGTGATCATCCAGCGTTTCTATCGCGGCTTCCCCGGCCCGCCGAGATCCAGGGGCGGGAGGTAGTCCAAGGCAGACTCTGTGCCCGTGATCCTCTCGTCGTAGTAGTGCTGCTCAGCCATCTCCTCAGACGAGTGGCCTAGTTGGGTCTTGGCTGACTTTCCTTTCTTCTTGAGGTACGAGGCCGTACTTTTACGGATGCTGTGGAAAGGGTGGTAGGGTATGCCAGCCGTTCTGCACAGCACCTTAAGGGATGGGTAGATGCTCAAAGGCTCCCGCCCCTCTAGCCAAGGCCATACGAGGCTGTCTGCGGCCCGTCGCTGCGGGGCCATCATGGCACACAGTTCGGCAGAGATCGCCCGTGTAATCGTCTCTGTGTGCCCTTTGCGGGTGGCAGCCAGGAACGTCAGGCAGTGGCGGTCTAGATCCACCTCACCCCACCGGATCGCCAGCACCGCACCGATACGCTCGCCCGTCTGGTACATGGCCACGATTTTGGTGGGCCAGTACCAGGCCGCCGGCACCCCGCTGATGTGGCCGCGCCGGTGGCGGCCGGCGTCAAGCAGCAGCTGCAACTCCTCCACGGTGTAGGCACAGGGCCTAGGCCGAGGCACCCTGGGCCGAGCGTAGTCGGGGAACTCGAGCAGTTCGCCGTCTGGCTTCTTCCACCGCTTCTTCGCCAGCCACGTCCAGAGGCTGCGTAGGTGGGCACTGTCCTTGGCTAGGCTCGCTGGGCTGATCAGCCCCCGCCTGGCGTCGTGGACCGTCGTGGAACGCCAGCGAAGGAACTTAGACAGGACTAGGTCATCGAGATCCGCGATGTCGGGCTCGTGCCCAAGGAAGTCCCTGAAGCGGTCCAGGCTGGAGTCGTACATGACGACGCTCCTGGCAGACAGGTCTTTGAGCGGGGCAATCCGGTCGTGCAGCAGTTCTCTGAGTGTCATCGTTGCGGGCTCCCTTTTTGCCGAAGCCTAGCATAGGTGTACAAATGTTCAACCTACACCCCATCCGCTGTTCAACAACGTCAGTGTCATACGTACCTTCAGGGCTGGGCCCCGCCTCCGCGGCGGATCACCCACTGCGACCGGCCGTCGCGGTGCTCGCGATCGGCAGGGGACTGGCTCGTGTGCAGCAGGAACAGGTGCCCTGTCAGCGGCCAGGCAGCGTCAACTGTTCGTCGGCGTCGATGAAGCCGTCGCCGTTGGTGTCGTGGCGGGAGAAGTTGCGCTGCATCTGAGGAGGCGCCTCGGCTTTTGAAATTTGTCCGTCTCCGTCCCGATCGAAATCAGTGATCGGCCGCCGCTGCTGCTGGGCGTCGGAACGAGGCCGTTGCGGACGAGACGGTGTGCCCCGCGGGGGCGCCGGCCGGTCGACGGCGGCCCCCTCCCGGGCGCCTGATACATCGGACTGCCGCTCGGTGGCTGCAGGCGGCGGCGCCGCTCGACGCGCAAGGTAGGCCGCAAGCAGAAGAACCGCGAGAGCGGCTCCCCCGGCCACCGCAAGGTGCCAGGGAGTTGGGCGACGCAGCGTTGACGCGGCCACGGTCGAGCGGGCTTCCGGTTCAGCCTCAACTGATGCCATCCCCTTGGGCAGCACCTTGAAAACCTTGATCTCGCGAGTGGCATTCTTGAACTGCTGGGGCCCGAGGTCTTTCGCGCCGAACTCGTTACGGTTCATTGCAAGCAGGGTGGACTCGGAGATGAACACCTCGTTCGGCTCGGCAAAGTTCTGGATGCGGGCCGCAATGTTGACCGGGTCGCCAAACAGATCGCCAGATTCATCGATGCCGACGTCGCCCGTATTGATGCCGATACGAAACCTGACGATCTTTTCCGGGTTAAGGATGTCTTCGTTTCGGGACATGAGCTGCTGCTGCATTTCGTACGAACACTGCACCGCCTTCGTGGGTGAGTCGAAACGCACGAGGAATCCGTCGCCGAGGCTCTTGACGAGCACACCGTCATGCTCCTCGACCAAGTCTTTCACGAAGGAGTGAAACTCGTCGTGAAACCGCTTCATTTCCTCGACGGACTGGCCCGCAGACCTCTTGGTGTAGCCCTGCATGTCGATGAAGACGACGGTAACGAGTCGATGTTCCATGGCAGGGTCTAGCGAACTCCGCTGGGGAGCGCTGGCTCCGGGGGGCGTCAATGGATCAAGGATAGTCCGAACGGCAAGGAACTCGCCAGCGACCGCCGCCAGGTCAGAGACGTGTGGTCGGCGCGGGGCGACACCTGCCTGCGCGGAGCCCGTCCTTTCAGCCGCGGGTTCTCGGCCGCTGGGTCGGGCGGCCGCTGATTCGTCCCTGCCCATGCCCGATTCGTCCCAGGCGCCGCTGATTCGTCCCTGCCCATGCCCGATTCGTCACTTTGTGCATCCAGACGCTTGCCGTGACTGCCAGGATGCAGACGATGAAGGGGTCCCCTCAGCCGCTTGCCCCGGAGCGTCTCATGTCTCAGCTAGGAACGACGAATCAAGGCGCCGTGGCCACGAGCGGTCGCCGATGGCGATGCCTGGCTCTGTCCGCGGTCGTGATCGGGTGTATGCCCACCACGCCCGCCTCGGCGGTGGTGATCAATACCCTCACGGGCTCTGGCAACACCAGCGCCCCGCCCGATGACCCGGGCTGGGCCAACGTGGGCGTGCTCGGGATCGGAACCGGCGTGTATCTGGGCAATGGCTGGGTGCTGACCGCCGCCCACGTCGGCAGTGGCAGCATCGTGCTCAACGGCGGCACCTACGCGATGCTGGCGGGATCGGGTACCACGCTGACCAACAACGGCGCGCCGGGGAAATCAGCGAACACCGACCTCACCATGTTTCGGCTAACCTCGAACCCACCAGGCCTTCCCGACGTCTCCATCTCGGCGACGTCTCCCGCCGCGAATGCCGCGACCACCATGATCGGGTCAGGCCGAGATCGTGGAGCGTTCACGCAGTGGAGCGTGAACACCTCGGTCACCCCCTGGGCCTGGACCGAAGTCTCGTCGGGGGGCAACTTCGCCGGCTACAAGACGGCATCGAGCCGTACGATGCGGTGGGGCACCAACAACGTCTCCGAGTCTGGCACATGGATTGACGATGGTTTCGGTGACATCTACAGCCTCGCCACGGTGTTCAGCGACTCGGGCTCGCCATCGAGCGAGGCCCAGGCCGCGTACGGTGATTCGGGCGGCGCGATCTTCCACAAGAACGGTTCGGCGTGGGAACTCGCCGGGATGATCCTCACGGTTGCCGGATACTCCGGCCAACCGGATCCCGGTGCGAACGCCGTCTATGGCAATGCCACGTATGGGGCCGACCTTTCCTTCTACCGTTCACAGATCATGGTGATCGTGCCGGAACCCTCCGTGGGCATCCTCGTCGCAGCGGGAACGGTGATCGCTCTCTCCGCGTTGCGGCGAACCGGGCGTCGAGCCATCACACGGGGCCGACCGGCGTAAGCGTCGGGAGTTGCTGATGACGACTGACGACGCCTTCATGCGTCTGGAGAGCCTCGCCTATCGTCCCGTTTCGACCCGGCCCGACTGGCTGAAGGCCTGGCGACACGAGGCCCAACACCTGCTGTTCCTCGCCCGGCGGGCGGCCGATGACGACGACTTCGAACTGCTGCAGGAACTCGAGGATCAGGCCCAGGAGATGGCCGACATGATGGAGAGCCGTTTTAAGGCCGAGGATCTCTGATCCGGGTCCTGATCGACCACGGGCCACCGTGCCGAAGCGGGGCCGCTTGAGCCGCATCTGCATCGCACGAAGATGCGACATGGCGGGCGGACAGCATAGGGTAATTTCAAGGGTGCGTGGCGGGTCGCCCACGCTGAAACCGTCGCGACCGCGTTCCAGGGGAATCCTTCGCCATGTCTGCGGCCCGGCGTTTTCACCATCCCTCGCGATCGACGGGCTTTACCCTCGTGGAACTGCTCGTCGTGATCGCGATCATCGCCACCCTGATCGGGCTCCTGCTGCCGGCGGTCCAGACGGCCCGCGAGGCCGCCCGCCGCTCGAGCTGCACCAACAATCTCAAGCAGATCGGACTCGCCATGCACTCGCACCACGATGCGAGGCGGGCCTTCCCGGCGGGTTACTCGCACTTCTGGGGCGCTGAGCCATGCTGGGGCTGGGGCACGTTTCTGTTACCCTACATGGAGAATGGCAACCTCTTCGATCAGCTGGCTCCGAGCAAGAGAAAGCTGTCGGCCGTGTTCACCGCCGGGGCGACGACGACAGACCGTGCCCTGCTCCAGACGAAGGTCAGCATGTATCGCTGTCCCTCTGATGAGTCGCCCGACTTGAACACCCTGGTGGCCTTCGGTGCCAACCATTTTCCGATCGCGACCGCCACCTACGTCGGCAACTGCGGGGAGATGGGGTGGGCCAACCGCGCAAGCGATGACCCGACGCTCGTGCCGAACTATGGTCCCCGGTATTCACACGATCCCGGCGGCATGATCTTTGGATTCGCCGACCGCACCGCAGGCAAGTCAGGCTCGATCCCGAACTCGGGTCCTGGCAAGGGGCCGAATGGCCTGACGATCAAGGACGTCAAGGACGGCACCTCGAAGACCTGGTGTATCGGGGAGCGAAGCAACGTCAACTTCGCGGCGGTCTGGGCGGGAACTGGAGACAGCTCCGGGTACAGCCCCCACCAGACGGCCCGGATCATCGGCCGGATCAACACCACCGGGTTTTCGATGAACATCAACTGGCTGATGCTCACCCCGCCGGATGCCGAGAACAACGGCAAAATCTTCTCGAGCAAGCATCCCGGTGGAATCAACATGATGGCCGTGGATGGATCGATCCAGTGGGTCGGCGACGCCGTTGACCCTACGGTGATCAACGGCATGGCCCACCGCAACGAGGGCCTTGTCTTTAACAATCCATAATCCCTGAGTGGTCCTTGGTCGATGACCATCCGAGCCCTGTTTCGCCTCAGCCGCATTCACCTGATTCTGCTCCTGTCCGCCTGCGCTGCGGTCGCAGTGACTGGCTGCTGGGATCGCGGTTTTGCCGAGGTGAGCGGCACCGTGACGGCGGCCGGCAAGCCGGTTGCCGGGGCGTTCATCGTGTTTACCCCCGATCGGAAAGACGAGGTCCGCGGGGTGGGTTCGACCGACAAGGAAGGGCGGTATCGGATCCTTCGCCCGGGAAGCAAGTTTGGCGCACCGCTCGGCAAGAACACGGTCAGCGTCCACGGTGGCGATACCGGCCGTGAGATTCCTGCCGCGTTCAGCACGAAGTCGCAACTCACCTGTGACGTCCATCCGGGCAAGAACGTGTTCGACGTCGAAATCCCGGCCAAATAACGCCCCTGCGCGGCTGCCGGCCTGTCGAGTATGATCGCCCAGCCGGCCGACTGCGGCCGAGACGGCAGCTGCTCACAGGAATCGCGTTCATGCCAGAGTTTCAGATTGATGGCGATGCGGAGATCTTCGAGAACGTCGATGACATCGATATCGGCGGAGACATCGAACGCTACTCGTTCGTTACGGCACACAAGGCGGAGGGGCAGGACAGCATGGTCCTCCTCACGCCGGTTCACCCCAAAGACCTGAGCACGTTCGAGGGGCTGCTGTTCCAAGTCGACATCGACGAGGAAGAAGACACGATCGTGCTCACGCAGGTGCAGATGTTCTTCTGGCCGTGGGAAGACGACGACGAGTTCGAGGAGGCCGATTCCCCGGACGATCAGCCCGATCGTGCCTGAGGGCGGGAACGCCGTGCACCCCGCCGCCATCTCCCCGGAGGTGCTGCTCCGGCAGTGCGTGGAATCCCGCACCCGCCGCAGCGGCCCCGGCGGACAGCATCGCAACAAGGTCGAGACGGCGGTCGTGCTGCGGCACGAGCCGACCGGGGTTGCCGCCGAGGCGTCGGAGCGGCGGTCGCAGGCGGAGAATCGCATCGTCGCGCTGGCGAGGCTGCGGCTGCGGCTCGCCCTGGAACATCGCACGCCCCGGGGCCCAGGCGGCCCTTCGGAGCTGTGGCGTTCGCGGTTGGCCAACCGCCGGATCGTCGTCGCCGCGACCCACGCCGACTTTCCGACGCTCGTCGCTGAGGCCTTCGACCAGCTCGTGGCGGCCAGCTTCAACACCGCGACTGCCGCGGAAACGCTCGGGGTGACGGCGACGCAGCTGGCGAACCTGTTTCGCAAGGCCCCGTCGGCCTGGACCGCGTTCAACCGCGGCCGAGTCGCCCACGGTCTGCGGCCTCTGGCATCGAGTTGAGGACGCCAGCCACGACCCACGACTCGTGCGAGCGCCCGAGTCAGCGGGGCACGAAGGGCGCGAGCACGTTGCGGGCGACGCGGAGCGCCCGCTGGCGTCCGGCGAGGCTCCGGCCGAACGTGTCGTCCTCGACCTCGATGCACACCGGGCCGTCGTAGCCGACCCGCATCACCTCGGCCATGAAGCGGCCCCAGTCGATCTCCCCAAACCCCGGGATCCGGGGCTGATGCCAGCGGTTTGGATAGTCGAAGCGGCCCACGTCAGCCACCCGGCGGGGGTCGATCTGCACATCCTTGGCATGGAGGTGGAAGAGTTTTCCCCGAAACTCGTCGAGCGGGGCCAGCGGGTCCATGCCCTGGATGACGAAGTGCGACGGATCGTAGTTGAGCCCAAACGCGGGCGAATCGATGTCGGCGAAGGCCCGACGCCAGATCGCAGGCGTCGTCAGCAGATTTTTTCCACCGGGCCACTCATCTCGAGTGAACAGCATCGGACAGTTCTCGATGCCGATCCGCACGCCGTGGTCCTCCGCATGCTTCACCAGCGGCTTCCAGGTCTCGAGGAACCGTGGCCAGTTGTCGTCGACCGTCCGCGTCCAGTCGCGGCCTACGAATCCGTTGACGGTGTCGAGGCCGAGCAGGGGGGCGGCGGCGATCAGTTTTCGAAAATGGGCAGCTGCCGACTCTGCAACGGCGGGATCGGGGTCGAGCATGTTCGGGTAGAAGCCGAGCCCGCTGATCGCGATGCCGTGCCGCTCGCAGGCCGCGCGGATGTCGTCCGCCATCGCGGGCGTGAACGAGGTAACGTCCACGTGCGTGACGCCCGCATACTTACGCTCGGCCGCCCCCGCCGGCCAGCACATCAGTTCGACGCAGGCAAAGCCCTCGGCGGCGGCGAAGGCCAGCACCGCGTCGAGGGAGAGTTCGGGAAAGACTGCCGACACGAAGCCAAGTTGCAGGGGCATGAGTCCACCTCGGGGGAGTTTCCACACCGAAGTAGTGTACGATGGGAGTGCCGAAAGTCTCGCGTTGTCGCCCCAGCCACGAGCCCGATGGGTATGCCAATGCGGCCTTCGATTTGTCTTGTTGCCGCTCTCGCGCTCGGCATGTCGACCGGGCTGGCGGCCGTGTTCGCCGAGGCAGGGCCGGCTGCTGACGCGGCGATCCGAGCCGGGGTCGACGCGCTCGGCTACCCAGCCGAGGTGGGCGATGCGTGCGTCGGTCTCACGAGCAACTGGCCGATCGACGACTGGCAGGCCCGGCTGGCAGATGTCCGCGGGCGACTCAGCGGAGGCACGGCGACGGCGACGCAGGCGGGCGAGGTCGAAGGACAGGTAGTGGACGAACTCCGCCGCCGGCTCGTGACTGCGATCCAGCAGTCCGAGGGCGCGTCGGCCTACTATCACCTCGGCCCGGTGCTCACAGACCGCAAGGCGCAGTGCCTGGGAAACGCCCAGCTCTGGTTCGTGCTCGGGAACGCCGTGGGGCTCGACGTGCGGCCGATCGAGGTCAAGCTACCCCCGCTCGGAGCGCTGCCGGAGAACGAGACCCACGTGGCAGCGGTCGTGCGGTTCGCCGACGGCCGCGTGAGGATGGTCGATACGCGATTCTCGCTCACCGCGCTGCCGGTGCGATTCAAAGACGTCTACCGCCGCGATGGCACCGGCTGGGAACTCTCCGAGACCGCCGGACGAACCATGCTGCACCGGCGGATTCGCCTGCTCGATGCCGGTGGCCTCGAGGCCGCACTGCTGCTCAATATTGCTAATGGCTACCGGCGGGCCGCGAAGGAAAGCGAGGCAGGGCCGATCTACGCACGGGCGCTTGCGCTCGATCCAAACTGCCCCGCGCTGCACCTCGCGGTGGCGGAGTCTTCTTTCCTGCAGGGACTGTGGGACGACGCCGACGTGGAGATCCGTGCGGCGCTCGCCCTCGACCCGAAAGATGCCTCAGCCCATGCCGCCCTCGGTCGCCTATTGGCCCGGCAGAATCGCTGGAAAGAGGCGATCGCGGAGTTCGACCGTGCCCTCGCGCTCAAGCCTAACGCTCCCAACACTCGAGCCGACCGAGCCGCCGCGATCGAGAGAGCCGCGAACGCTCCGCCGGTCGCCCCGGCCACACCAGGCCCGCCCTGACCCGACCAGTGAGAGGGCATTCGATTAGCCCGTCCATTTTATGTGTAGTGTCGTCTACGTGAGCGAGGGCGGGTAGGCGAAGGGGGTCGGCGAACGCTCGAGGAGCCTTGGGCGTATCCTCGCCC
>Ga0164295_10003092_pt1 | contig 13451 bp, 11 predicted proteins | sample GEODES006metaG_FD_111798 | JGI IMG/M metagenome (GOLD analysis project Ga0164295, IMG submission 111798) | Oligotrophic lake water microbial communities from Sparkling Lake, Wisconsin, USA - GEODES006 metaG | ecosystem: Environmental > Aquatic > Freshwater > Lake | place: USA: Sparkling Lake...
TCACACTGCAGCGCAGGCTCCATGGACAGGGCCTGATCACGACTCAGCGGGAGCAGATCATTGACCCCGTTGGCGCGGGCTTTAGCAGCAATGCTGTCGAGCTGTGCAACCTGCTCCGGTGAGGTCGCCACAATCAGTTTGCCGCAGCGCTTGTGCCCTACCCCACGTGCTTCGCAGTAGGCATAGAGCATGACTTTGCCTTGCACACACAAGCGCGCTTTCAAAGAACCTGCCGCGTAATAAATGCCTGCGTGGATCACCTCGCTGTTGCGCGAACTGGTACCTGTACCGATGGCGTTCTCGGATTCAAGCAGCATGACCTCGTGCCCCTGCAAGGCCATCGCACGGGCCACCGCCAAGCCCACCACACCTGCGCCCACCACCACTGTGTCTACCGTATCCATCTTGCCTTTGCCTTATCGGAATAGGGCGCAGTCAACATGACTTTGCCCCTGCCACACCACCTCGCATGCGGGTCCGCACAGGTCGGATCGTCAGCTTGAGTTGCATGCCTGAGGTGGTGGTCCAAGCTTATCAAAATATTGAATTGTCAACACTTTGGAGCCCCAACAAAAAAGCCCCACTCTTGTGAAGCGGGGCTAAGTTGTTGATTTTATTTGGGGTGGCTGATGGGGCTCGAACCCACGACAACAGGAATCACAATCCTGGACTCTACCAACTGAGCTACAGCCACCGTACAAAATAAATTATAACTCAGTGGCTTACGAATTTTTAGTATCTAGCTCGGTTTTGCCATTCGCCTTGCTGGGCTTGGGCACCAATATTTCAACCTTCAGCAGCTGCTTTAATTGCGCAAGGTAGGCCTGCGCCTCGGCTGCCGCCCAGAGTTGCGTGTATTGCTGCTGGGCTTGTTGCGCTTTTTCTTTGCTGTCGAGTTCTCGAGCTATGACTTTGTTGACACGAATGACGGCATAGCCTTGCCCGCCCAAGTCAACCCCTGTCCAAGCCGGTAAAGTGGCAGTATGGATGCGCAAAGCGGCATCCACCAACGCTGGCAATTGATTCTGAGGCTGATCACGCGAAATAACGAGCGGTGCCCCCAAAGGGGCGCCATCGGCATTGACTTTCCAAGCTGTCAGGCGGGCCTTGCCTTGTTCTCGCGCCATGTTGGCTGCGCGCTCTTGCTCCAACTGCTTGCGCACCTGGTCTTTCACATCGGCCAGAGGCCGTATCGCTGCGGGCGTGTAGTTGACAACATGACCTGCAGCCAGCGTGCTGGGTGCAATTTCAACGGCTTCGGTGTTGCGGCGCTTTTGGGTAGCGTCTTCAGCAAACAAGGCTTGCAAAAACTTGGGGTTGGCCAAGGGGCCTTTGACCCCCTGAACTGGATTGCGGGTCACTTGTGATGCTTTTTGCACCGTCAGCTTCAAGCGCTCAGCCACAGGTTTAAGGCTTTCTGCTTGCTCGTACACACCGTTGGTAAAAGTTTCGGCCAACTCTGCAAACTTACGCTGGGCTTGCTGTTTTTTCAGCTCGGCTTCCATCTCCGGGCGCATCTCTTCGAAACTCTTGGTTTTGGGCGTTTTAATGTCCGTCAGCAAGATGATGTGGTAGCCAAAATCAGATTCAATGACCTCGCTGATTTCTGACTTTTTGAGCGCAAAGGCCGCGTCCTCAAAAGGTTTGACCATCGCGCCACGCGGGAAAAACTCGAGGTCGCCACCTTTGCTGGCCGAACCGGGGTCTTGCGAATTTTGTTTCGCCAACTCGGCAAAAGCAGCAGGCCTCTTGCGCACTTGGTCTAAAAGTTCTTGGGCTCTGGTTTTGGCTTTTTGTTTGTCCGTTGCAGAAGCGTCTTTGGGAGCGTTGATCAAAATGTGGCTGGCACGACGCTCTTCTTTGGCCGCCATTTTTTGAACGTTTTGCTCGTAATAGGTTTTAAGGTCAGCCTCGTTGACGGTGATGTTCTGGCGCACAGCCTCCACATCCAGCACGACGTATTCAACATCGGCCGACTCGGGTGACTTGAAACTCGCCGCATTGCTTTGGTAATAAGCTTTCACGTCATCTTCAGAGACTTGGAATTTACCCAAGAATTCTGCAGGTGTGAAGCGCTGGATCTGCACTTCGCGGCGCTGGAAATACGCATTCAAACCCACATCGGCCTGCGCCTGGGAAGTGAAGGCTGAATACTGAAAGCCTTGCATGACCTGACGTGTCGACAAGTCATTGCGTACTTGGGCTTCAAACATTTCGGGGGACATGCCTTGGCTGCCCACCAATTGGCGATAGCGCTCCATGTCGAGCTTGCCATCGGGGCCGCGCAAAGAAATAATCGCTGGATTTTGCTGCAGCTCACGGGCCAAGCGGGTATCGCTGGTGGTCAGTTGGAGTTTTTTGGCAGCCGCCGCCAACACCTGATCTCGCACCATCCGGTCCAAGGTGGCGTAGCGGGCCTCTGGGGAGTCAAACAACTTGGAGTCGACGTTGGGCATCTGGGCCCGAATTCGCTCGATTTCGCGTTTGTGGGCATTGTCCCAATCCACCTGGTTGATTTTGTTGCCATCCACATGAGCCACCACGGCGCCTTGATCGTTGAAGCGGGTGTAGCCGTCCATGCCAAACATCACAAAGGAAGGAATGATGAGCAAGAACAAAATTCCCATCATCATCTTGGTGTTGTTGCGTACAAAATCAAACATGCGCGATCTCTCTGAGAGAAAAACTCATTGCAAAAAAAATGGCGAACACACTGTTCGCCATTGTCGTTGGTGGTGGGCGCTGACGGTCTCGAACCGCCGACCTACTCCGTGTAAAGGAGCCGCTCTACCAACTGAGCTAAGCGCCCCACCTGAACACTGTATCAGTTCAAAGCGTCTTTCAGAGCTTTGCCTGGACGGAATTTTGGAACTTTGGCAGATTTGATTTTAATTACAGCACCGGTACGTGGGTTGCGGCCCGCGCGAGCGGCCCTCTTGGTCACAGCAAAAGAGCCAAAACCAACCAGAGAAACGGTGTCACCTTTTTTCAAGGTGGTACGGACGGCGCCTATGACTGCTTCAAGGGCACGACCTGCTGCAGCTTTTGACAAATCTGCATGATTGGCAATGTACTCAATCAATTCTGTTTTATTCATCGCGTGAGTCTATAAATGGTTTGACGGGTGAAATTTTATGCCCAAACACAGTGCATTTTGCAGAGTCCATCAAAAAATTCCAGGCTCCAGACGCACGGGGTCAGCCATTCGTATCAAAGGGCGTCGGCAATGGCTTGGCCCACATCGCGCGTCGAGGCAGTGCCACCAATATCAGGCGTGCGTGGCGCCCCGCTTTGCGGTTCCAAAACTTTTTCGATGGCGGCCAAGACAGCATCATGGGCTTGTTTGTAACCCAAAAATTCCAACATCATGGCGCCACACCAGATCTGACCGATAGGGTTGGCGATTTGTTTGCCCGCAATATCAGGTGCGGAGCCATGCACCGGCTCGAACAAAGAAGGCATCAACCGGCCAGGGTTGAGGTTGGCACTGGGCGCAATGCCAATGGTGCCCGTGCAGGCAGGGCCCAAGTCGCTCAAGATGTCGCCAAACAAATTACTGGCAACAACAACATCAAAAAAGTCAGGACGCTGCACAAAGTGAGCAGTCAAGATGTCGATGTGGAACTTGTCGACGTTCACGCCGGGGTAGTTCTTGGCCATTTCGACCACACGCTCATCCCAGTAAGGCATGGTGATGGCGATCCCATTGGATTTGGTGGCGCTGGTCAGGTGTTTTTTGGGACGAGATTGCGCCAATTCGAAGGCAAATTTCAAGACACGGTCAACACCAATGCGGGACATCACGGTTTCTTGCATCACGATTTCGCGCTCGGTGCCAGGGTACATGCGCCCGCCAATGCTGGAATACTCACCTTCTGTGTTTTCGCGCACGATGTACATGTCGATCTCCCCGGGCAACCGGGGCGAACCGTCACGGCGTACCACGGGTGCGATGATGCCGGGCATCAAACGCGCGGGGCGTAAGTTGATGTACTGGTCAAACTCGCGACGGAACAACAACAAAGAGCCCCACAGCGAAACGTGGTCAGCAATTTTGTCAGGCCACCCCACAGCGCCAAAGTAAATGGCTTCGTGACCACCGATCTGGTCTTTCCAGTTGTCGGGGAGCATCTTGCCGTGCTTTTCGCAATAGTCCCAGCTGGAAAAATCGAAATGGTCGAAATGCAAATCAATGCCGAATTTACGGGCTACCGCGTCCATGACGCGCAAACCTTCAGGCATGACTTCTTTGCCGATACCGTCACCGGGGATCACTGCAATGCGGTGTTTTGTCATCAAAAATCCTTTTTAAAAATGGAGGCTTGCCAAGCAAGCTTTATCGCTTGGGGCTACGAATGACTTGACTCACCCCCAAGGCCGTGAGCGCAGTGCCCGCCAAAGTGAGGGCCGTGATCGGTTCGTCAAACAACAACCACGCCATGATAGCCGTGGAAGGAGGCACCAAATACATCAAACTGCTGACCGAGGCCGCCGCGCCGCGCTGAATCAAAAGGTAGAGCAAAGAGCTTCCGCCCAAAGTCAGTCCCAGCACTGACCATGCCATGGCGCCCAACATGTCAGGGCCCCAGTTCATGGGTTCGGACTCCAGCAACGCCAGGGGCAAGGTCACACAGGCTGCGGCCAACAGTTGAACCGTGTTGGCGCTGCGCACGTCGCAGGGCTGCACATAACGCTTTTGGTACAAGGTGCCCGCCGTGATGCACAGCAAGGCCAACACGGCGAAACTGATGTTGACCGTATTGACATGGTCCATCGCGCTGCCTTGTGTCAGTTTGCGCCAGACGACCATCAATAAACCGGCAAAGCCCAGCGCCAAGCCCAACCATTGACGCGATGTCACCGCACTGATGACCGGGGTGCCAGGGCTTTCGAGGGACGAACGATCTGCCCTGGCCTGCATGGCCGAAAGCCAAATGGCCGTCAACACAGGTTGAAGTCCAACGATCAGCGCAGACAGACCGGATCCCATGCCTGCTTTGACTGCCGCCCAAACGCCGCCCAAGTACCCGGCGTGCATCAAAATGCCCGTCACCGACAGATGCAACCATTGCTTGCGGCTTTGCGGCCAAGACACTTTGGCCCACACAATCCAGGGCAGAAAACAAGCTATGGACAAAACATACCGCAGGCATAAAAAACCAAAGGGGGGGGCATGCGGCATGCCAAAACGTGCAACGATAAAGCCAGTACTCCATATAAGCACAAACACGGCAGGCATGGCACGCACCCAAAAGCTGCGGGCTTGGAGGTCGCTCATTTCACCCGGGCACGAATTTCGGGCAGCGCCTTGCGAATGTAATAAACCATGGACCAAATGGTCAGCACGGTGGCAATCAAGATCAGCACCTGACCCCATTGGCGGGTATTGATCGTGTTGAACAACATTCCATCAAACAACAAAAACGGAATGGCCACCATCTGCGCCGTGGTTTTGAGTTTGCCCGCCATGTGCACAGCCACACTTTTGCCAGCACCCAATTGCGCCATCCATTCACGCAGAGCGGAAATGGCTATTTCTCGGCCAATGATGACCAGCGCCACCAGCACATGCACACGTTGCATTTCCAGCAGCACAAGCAAAGCGGCGCAAACCAAAAACTTGTCGGCCACCGGGTCCAAAAAAGCACCAAACGCAGAGGTCTGATTGAGCTTGCGGGCCAAGTAGCCATCTAACCAATCCGTGATGGCAAACAACACAAACATGCTGGTGGCCACCAGGTTGCGGGTTTCTTGCGCCATGGGCAAGTAATACACCCCAATGATCAATGGAATGGCCACAATACGCGCCAAAGTCATGAGAGTGGGAATGGTGTAGAACATGTGGGCTTATTGTGGCACGGCCAGGGCTCATGGTTCAGTGAAGCGCGTTGTAAATTGTCTCGGCGAGCTCATGCGAAATGCCCTCGACCGACATCAGGTCTTTCACGCTGGCGTCTTCAACCCCTTTGGCCCCACCAAAACGCTGCAGCAATCGGGCGCGTTTTTTGGGGCCAATGCCGGCAATCTCTTCAATCCGGCTGCCGCCCACACGCACCCGAGCGCGTTGGGCGCGCATACCGGTGATGGCGAAACGGTGCGCCTCATCTCGCACTTGGGCAACCAGCATCAAGGCGGCCGAGTCTTTGCCCAAATACACCTTTTCTCGGCCATCTGCAAAGACCAACTCTTCCAGACCCACCTTGCGACCTTCGCCTTTTTCGACGCCGATGATCAGGGACAAGTCCAAGCCCAAGGACTCAAACACCTCACGGGCCATAGACACTTGGCCTTTGCCACCGTCTATCAACACGACTTCTGGCATCCGCACCTGGGACTCTCCGGTGCGAATCGCCTCGGCCAATTTACCGTAGCGACGGGTCAGCACCTGGCGCATGGCGGCGTAGTCGTCTCCGGGCGTGATGCCCTCAATTTTGTAGCGACGGTACTCGCTGTTTTGCATTTTGTGGTTTTGGAACACCACACAAGACGCCTGGGTGGCTTCGCCGGCCGTGTGCGAAATGTCAAAGCATTCCATGCGCAAAGCGTCCATGTCATCGGGGGCCAAGTCCAAGGCCTCGACCAAAGCGCGTGTTCGGGCCTGCTGCGAGCCTTCTTCGGCCAGCAAGCGCGCCAATTGGATCGCTGCATTTTTCTCGGCCATCTCCAGCCAAGTCCGTCGCTGTTCACGGGGGTTGTGCACGGCAGAAACCTTGACGCCGCTTTGCAAAGAGAGCGCTTCGATCAAGTGCTTGTTCACGGCTTCACTGGTGATCAGTGCGGGAGGCACGGGTACGCCTAAATAATGCAGCGCAATAAAGGCTTCCAGAACATGAATTTCCACCGCCTTGGCGCGTGCGTTTTCGTTCGGCGCTTCGGCCGACTTTTCTGTCAACTCAACATCGTCGTTTTCTGCCATCAGTGAAGAAATCGCATGCGCGTCTTCAACGTGTGTCGGAAAATAAGGGCGGTCCCCCAAATGGCGGCCACCGCGCACCATGGCCAGATTCACGCAGGCGCGCCCGCCCTGCACTTTGACCGCCAAGATATCAACATCCTTGTCCGTGGTGGTGTCCACCGACTGCTGGTGCAGCACCCGGGACAAAGCCGTCATTTGGTTGCGCGCTTCAGCCGCCAACTCAAACTCCAAACGATCGGCATGCGCCATCATGCGTGACTCCAATTCTTGCAGCACCATTTGGGTTTCACCACGCAAGAATTTTTCGGCATTGCTGACATCCTGCGCATAGTTTTCAGGACTGATCATGTTCACGCATGGCCCCGAGCAACGCTTGATTTGAAACAACAAGCAAGGCCTTGTGCGGTTGGCAAACACCGTGTCTTCGCAGGTCCGCAAACGAAAGACTTTTTGCAACAACTGAATGGACTCTTTGACCGCCCAAGCGCTCGGGAAAGGTCCAAAATAATGGTGTTTTTTTTCAACCGCACCCCGGTAATAAGCGACCCGAGAAAAAACCAAGGGTGAAGCCCCCCCCTCGCGCTTGCCTGGGGGCTTCAATGCTGACGCCGCCACGGTACCGGTCATCTTGAGGTAGGGATAACTTTTATCGTCTCTGAACAAAATATTGAACTTGGGGTTCAAAGTCTTGATCAGGTTGTTTTCAAGCAGCAAGGCCTCGGCCTCAGAACGAACAACCGTGGTCTCCATGCGCACGATTTTGCTGACCATGTGCCCGATGCGGGTGCCGCCATGGTCCTTGTGAAAATAGCTTGAAACGCGCTTTTTCAAATGCCGCGCCTTGCCCACATACAGCACTTGTCCCTCGGCATCAAAGTAACGGTAGACCCCCGGCAAACTCGGCAGGGCAGCGACTTCAGACAACAATTGATCAGAATGCACAGACATGGCCGCTATTGTGAAACATCTCGGGCCACAATACCGCCCATGCGCTGGGACATTTTTTGCACGGTGATCGACAACCACGGCGACCTGGGGGTTTGTTGGCGCCTGTCCCGCCAATTGCTGTCCCAAGGCCATGCCGTGCGCTTGTGGGTGGACGACGCCTCGGCTCTGGCCTGGATGGCGCCAGACGCCTTCACCGAGCAGGTTCTGGGTGTTGAAGTTCGGCCCTGGGCTCAAGCCACTGACTCTTTTGCGCTGACAGATTTGGCGCCTGCCGATGTATGGATCGAAGCCTTTGGATGCCGCATGCCTGAAGCCTTTGTGGCCCATTTTGTAGCGCATGCTGTGGCCGCACGCGCCACGCAACCGGCGTGGATCAACCTCGAATACCTGAGCGCCGAAGACTGGGTGCCACGCCTGCACCGCCTGCCCTCGCCCGTGATGAGCGGGCCCGCCAAAGGCTGGACCCAGCACTTTTTCTACCCCGGCTTCACCCAGGGCACGGGTGGTCTGCTGCGTGAAGCCGACCTGGTTGAGCGGCAACAAGCTTTCGACCGCAAGGCGTGGCGGCAAATGCACGCGCCCAACCTGGGACCGGATGGCCTGCTGGTCAGCCTGTTCTGCTACGAACCCGCTGTCCTGCCCCCACTGCTGACGCAACTGACGGGCACGCCGCACCACCTGCTGGTCCCCCCCGGCCGGCCGCTGGCTGCGGTGCAGCTGGCACTGGCAGGCATGACCGCGCACCCCAGCTGGAGCGCCCTGCCCTACACCGACCAAAACAGCTTTGACGAAATGCTTTGGGCCTGCGACCTCAACTTTGTGCGCGGCGAAGACTCCCTGGTGCGGGCCCTGTGGGCGGGCCGGCCCTTCATCTGGCAGATCTACCCGCAGGATGACAACGCGCACCACGCCAAACTCGAAGCTTTTCTGGACTGGATGCAGGCACCGGAGAGTCTGCGAAGGGCGCACCGGGTTTGGAATGGAGTAGAGGGTGGGGAACTGCTGCCGCTGCAAGCAAACACGCTCAGCGATTGGGGACATGCGGTCAAGCGCAAAAGGTCGCAATTACGGTCTCAACGTCCACTAGACAGCCAGCTGATCCAGTTGGCCAATGAACTTCAGCAATCACTGACCCGCGACACTCACACCAAGGGCTAACTGGGCAAAGCCAGTCGCACGAACAAGACAGTCATCCCCCGTGCGCCGCTGACCGCTTTCAATCTCATTGCTTTTTCAGAGCGGCGGTCCTGCCATCGGCAAACACGCCGGACAGGGTTTGCTCACTGGTTTGTTCTAGGGTGAGCGCAAATGAGGAGCAGCCCAAAATGACACTTGAAGCATCGACCTGGAACTTCCAGCGTCCATTCGGCAAGCTTTTGACAGTCAAAGGAAAATCACGTCCCAAACACGGTGACTTGCTGGCGTTCCAACCTGATGAAAAATATGTCCAAGTTCCATTCATTTCGGATAAGTTCACTTCAAATTGAATCTCTTTTCCAGTACCGGGGACTTGGGTCGTTCCCCCCCATTGGCCTGACAAAGTCGATGAAGATTGCGCAAAAACAGCTGGACTCAAAAACGTCAAACTGACTGTGAATGCAAAAAATCGGTTCATGGGATACCTCTGAAGAATATTAAATTAACTATTTTTTTATAAAAATTACTTATAAATTAATACTAATTTAATTATATTTATTTTGACCATACCCTTCTTCAAAACCCTCTTCCTACTCGGCTGGCAGTACTACCTGCTGGGCGTTGCGGCTTTGGGCACAGGCAACACCGACATTCTGTTTGCTTTGGGCGGCATTGTGCTGGGCGCTTGGGCGCAGGGTCTGACAAAACGAGAATGATCCTGCCACCCAGACACCCTAAAAACCGGGTGCCCTGCAGGTTAGAATAGGGGGCTTGGCCCAAGGCCACTTCTCTTCATTCCAGATCCAAATCCTATGAAAACCGCTCAAGAAATTCGCGTCGGCAACGTCATCATGCACGGCAAAGACCCCATGGTCGTGCTGCGTACCGAATACCAACGCGGCGGCCGTGGCTCGTCCACCGTGCGCATGAAGCTCAAAAGTCTGATCGCCAACTTCGGTACCGAAGTCGTGTTCCGCGCTGACGACAAAATGGACCAAGTCATTCTGGACAAGAAAGACTGCACCTACACCTACTTTGCTGATCCGATGTATGTCTGCATGGACGCCGACTTCAACCAGTATGAAGTCGAAGCCACCAACATGGGCGACGCCCTGAACTACCTCGAAGACGGCATGGAACTCGAAGTTGTGTTCTACAACGAAAAAGCCATCTCCGTCGAACTGCCCACCAGCGTGGTCCGTGAAATCACCTGGACCGAGCCCGCCGTCAAAGGCGATACCTCAGGCAAAGTCATGAAGCCCGCCAAAATTGCCACGGGCATGGAAGTGCCCGTGCCTTTGTTTGTGGCCCAAGGCGACAAGATCGAAATCGACACCCGCACGGGTGAGTACCGCAAGCGCGTCTGAACTGTTCAGGCTTGTGCACAAAGGCTCCTGTCAGGAGCCTTTTTCATTTTTCGTCGCCCGCTCCCTTTCACGGCGACCAATTGCTTCACAATTCGTTCATGCAATCCACCCAAGACATCAAAGACTCCCCGCTCGCCGACGCCTGGGCCGAACTGCAAGCCCATGCGGCAGCAGGTGAACCCTTAGAGCCCAATGCTTATCGGTTGGCTTTTGCAGATCCTGAGTTTTTATTGCGTCGCGAAGCGCGGGGAATTCGGTTTCAACTGGAAATGCTCAAACCGGACCTGGACCAAACGGCTGCCGGGGTGGAACATACGGTGGTTGTGTTTGGCAGCGCCCGCTTTCCTTCGCTCGAATCAGCCCAAGCGTCCTTGGCCCAGGCCGAGGCCAGCAATGACCCCCAGGCATTGAAGCTGGCCGCGCAAGGTTTGCAAGGTGCGCACTATTACGAAGAGGCTCGCGCCTTTGCACGCCATGCCTCTGAAGCCTGCAAAGACATGCCACCGGAAGATCGTTTGTACATTTGCACGGGGGGTGGCCCGGGCATCATGGAGGCCGCAAATCGCGGTGCCCACGATGTAGGTGCCCTGTCTGTGGCGCTGAACATCGCCCTGCCCCATGAGCAATCGGCCAACCCTTATGTCACGCCCCACCTGAGCTTCAAGTTCCATTACTTTGCCTTGCGCAAAATGCATTTCATGATGCGTGCCAAGGCCTTGGTCGCCTTTCCCGGAGGCTTTGGCACTTTAGACGAGCTGTTTGAAATCCTCACGCTGGTACAAACCCGAAAGGCCAAACCGGTCCCTGTCTTGCTGTTTGGTTCTGACTACTGGACTCGATTGGTCAATTTTCAAGTGCTGGTCGACGAAGGCACGATTTCTACCGAAGACCTGTCGCTGTTCCATTACGTGAACGATGCCGCACAGGCATGGGCGGTGATCCGCGACTTCTACAGCCTGCCGGCCTGAGCAGAACAGCCTCAATCCGCGGCAGGTGGGGGCCGCAAATGCCATGCCGAGCGCGAGCCGGCCCCCACGACCAAGCCGACCAGCCAAAACACAGGGCCAATGCCCACCGCCGCACCGGCCACGCCAAACAACATGGGCATCAAGACACTGGAGGCGTTGACGGTCATGATCCGCAGACCCAGCGCTTCGCCTTGGCGGTGATGCGGCGTGATTTGGTGCAAGGTGCTCATGACCATGGGCTGCACCACACCCAGTGCAAAGCCCAGCAACACGGAGCACACACCCATGCCCATGGGCGACTGCGTGAAGGGGTAAACCGCAAAGATCAAAGCCGTCATAACCATCGCGATCGTGAGGATGCGGAACTCTTCCAAGTGCTTGGCCACCATCGGCAAGACCACCCGAATCAAGGCCGAAGCGACAGCAAATGAGCCCAAAATAAACCCCACGACGGAAGCGCTGAAACCCCGTTCGTGGCCCAAGATAGGCACCACAAAGGTGTGCACGTCCCAGCAGGAAGAGAGCATCCAGTTGACGAGCAACAGGCGGCGCATGAGGGGCTCTCGCAGCAGGTCCCATATGCGGTGATTGGCCGCATCTTTGTGCGGAATTTGCAAGGGCAGTTCAGGAACTTGGCGCACCCAGAACCAGGTGATCAAAGGCATCACACACAGCAAGACAAAAGCAGCCCTGAAACCCATGGTGTCAGCGGCCACAGCGCCGGCATGGTCAATCATCAAGCCCGCGGCCATGGGGCCCATGAAGTTGGACACGGACGGGCCAATGGCCAACCAACTGAAAGACTCCTTCAAGTGATCGGTGTCGCGTGCAGAGCGACCGACATGCCGTTGCAAAGCGATGACCGCCAGTCCGGTGGCCCCACCGGTCAACAAGGCGCTCACACACATGACTGGAAAAGTCGGCCACACTGCTGAAAGGCCGGCACCGCCTGCGGCTAGAAGCACGCTCATGCGCATGGGTTTCTGCAAGCCATGCCGGTCGGTGTAGCGACCAGCCGGAATCGCCATGAAGACCTGGGTCAGCGAAAAAAGCGCCAGCAACACGCCCACAGAAAGAGCACTGTGCCCGTCACGCAAAGCCAGCAAAGGTGTCGCCAAGCGCATGCCCGTCATGCAAGCATGAAGAAAAATTTGCCCGGCAATCAGGCGCAGCAGCGGCGACATCATCCTTCGCGGTCGACACAGTCCAAGCCTGCGCCTGCGCCTGCGCCTGCGTCTGCGTCTGCGTCTGCGTCTACTTTTGCGTCTGCGCTTGCGTCCCCGGGTAAGACTGGCAACAATGCCCCTGCCTGCGCCTCGGGCAAGGCGTCTACCGTGCGCAAGGCGCGGTGCAATACGTTGCTGCGCGTTTGGGCTTTGTCCAAGGTGTTGAGCACCGTCTGGGTTTGCTCTTTGACTTTGGCCAATACATCGCCAAACTTACCGAATTCGGTTTTGACTGCACCCAGCACTTGCCAGACTTCGCTGGAACGCTTTTCCAGGGCCAAGCTGCGAAAGCCCATTTGCAAAGCATTGAGCATGGCCATCAGCGTGGTCGGCCCTGAGAGGGTAACGCGGTAGTCACGCTGCAAGGCCTCCATCAAACCCGGGCGGCGCAAGACCTCCGCATACAAGCCCTCGGTGGGCAAGAACATCACCGCAAAATCGGTCGTGTGGGGCGGTTCGAGGTATTTTTCGGCAATCGATTTGGCCTCCAGCCGGACACGTGCTTCCAAGGCTTTGCTGCACAGATCAACTTGAACAACGTCGGCGCGGCTCTGAGCTTCCAGCAGACGCTCGTAATCCTCATTGGGAAATTTGGCATCAATGGGCAACCAGACGGGCTGCCCATCGTCAGAGCGGCCAGGCAAGCGGATGGCAAAGTCCACCCTGTTTTTGCTGCCCGGCACGGTGGCGTGCTGGGTGGCGTATTGGTCGGGCGCCAACACCTGCTCCAGCAACGACGCCAGTTGTGCCTCGCCAAACATGCCACGTGTTTTGACGTTGGTCAGCAAATGCTTGAGGTCACCCACGCCTTGCGCCAAGGTGTTCATTTCACCCAAGCCTTTGTGCACCTGCTCCAAACGGTCAGCGACTTGCTTGAAGCTCTCGCCCA
>Ga0164295_10003093_pt1 | contig 13446 bp, 10 predicted proteins | sample GEODES006metaG_FD_111798 | JGI IMG/M metagenome (GOLD analysis project Ga0164295, IMG submission 111798) | Oligotrophic lake water microbial communities from Sparkling Lake, Wisconsin, USA - GEODES006 metaG | ecosystem: Environmental > Aquatic > Freshwater > Lake | place: USA: Sparkling Lake...
GCTCCCCTTCTAGAAACAAGTTGAACGCAGTCGCAAGGTCTAGCTGCTCGGCCTCGGAAAAGCGGCGTCCGTGCGCCACAAGCGTGGATAGCGCACGACTATCCTTCTTTCCTGGATACACATATCCTCGCTTGTACTCTATATGAATGCGCCCCTGACTTCCTTGCGAATCTAAGGTGTGAAGGAGCAAGGATAGGACTTGCGCCCCTTCCGCCAACGTCTCGCCCTCTACGTAGCGTGAAAACCAGACGTCGCTGCGAGGTAAAATATCTACCTTAAATTCCCACGCATCTGCTGCGCTCAAGGTAAAGACCTGCTGTTTTCGTTCTGGGAACTGCGTAAAGGGAATCGTTTGCCTCGTAAGCATTGTGGCACTGCGTTCAAAGGCAATGGCCGCAAGGGGTTTTTCACGTCCTGCTGCATTCTGCCACAGATTGACGGATGTAACAAGATAGCGGCTAAGAAAGAGGGATTTCTGTACATCTTCACCTACAACAAAAAACGACAGCGGGAGAATGAGGAAGCCGCCACGCACTGTTGGTTGCTGTAAGAATGAGGCGAGAAAGCATTTGTACAAATCGGTGGCTCCGTACAGTTCAAAGGCCGACCGATCTTCAAAGGTGCGTCGTAAACCAAGAGGAGGTCGGGCTACAATCCAGGCATTGCCGTAGGTTGGTGGGTTCTTAATAGGGTCGGCGTGCAAGGCGAACAACGGCGGTTTTCCAAAGCGCTCGGCAAATTGTGCAACATCGTCGTGCCGATGAGGACTGTTGGAAAAAGGATCTAGTACACAGTCGGCGTCCGACGGAACAACGCAGTTTTGAAACATGGTGGCTGCATCTATTGGCACATGCACCGTCTCCTTGCCACGACTATAAGGTTTTACTGGTGCAGGACTTATAATGTGTTTTGGCACTTCCGCTTCCCATTCCACCACAAAGGGAGGAAGCACCGGTCGTTCCCGTTTCTTAGGTGCCTTATCATCAGGAGAGCATAGTCGTGTGCGAGCAAGATGGTCTTTGTAGTAACTGCGGTCATAATACACCTTTCCGCATCGCTCACAGGTTCCTACGACTGGTTTTGCTGGTTTTGATGGCGCTGCTGATTCCATACAGATATATCTCTAGGATGGGCTTAGACCGATTTCAGCACGAGTCCCTGTACAAGAGTGGGGAGACCTTTTCGTCTTATAATTACAGAGCCTTTCAGAACGGCTTCCAGCTGGTCTTTGACTGTATCTTCCTTCTTCCCTGTGTGCTCGGCAACACGTTTGGCAAGGTCCTTCAACTGTATGGAACCAGGCCCTTCTACGCTGACGAATTGAATCGCTTCAATCCATTTCTGTTTGGACGGAATGCCCGTCACATCTTGAAACAGGCACGAGTCTGTTACTACATTTGTTTCGGTGCCGTGTTGCAAGGTCGCCAAGGCTGTTTGCACCTTGATGAGCGTATCTTTCGCATGTCCTTCCGTAAAGAGACGGAAATCGTTCATGTGCTGCAGATGCGTTGTCAATTGGCGTTTGTATTCCTGGGCCTCTTCCACCAGTTTCGTAACGATCCGAACCGCTTCCGCCTTGTCTTCCATATCCGTGGACGGTTTCTCCGTGAGCGCATGAAAGCGAATCCAGCCAATCAGGGTCTGAAAGAGGGAGCAGGGGTCCCAGGCCTCAAAGTGTGAAACGTATAAATGTAGCTTTCCCTCTAGGATGGCAAAGTCTACTACATTTGCCGGATGTCCTGTAATATTGGCGCCCTGGACGAGTAGAATCCCAACGCAAATCGCATGATTGTCCTTAACGTTGCGTTCAAACTTGTCTATTTGTGAGGTCGGCAGCGTCCCCGTGTAATCCTTACACTCCAAGAGAATTGTTAGTTTGGTCTCGCCAGTCCCTACGTCCACCCAAACATCGCCTGTGTGCCCTCGGGTCGCCGTGTTTTTGACGGCAAATCCCTCTACCGATCCCCAATAGGTGGTCGCATGCGCAATCACCTCCGTTTCAAACTGGGTGCCTTTTTCTTTCATACTGCCTGGTTTCTTTGCTAGCGATTCTGTGAGAGCCTGGAACCGTTCTGTAAGAGCTTGTAACGCCTCTCTGGAAGATCGACGTTCGGCTTCCATGCGGTCTTGCTCTGCCTGTTTTTCGCCAAGTGCCCGTTGGAGTTCCGCTTCCTTTGCTTGCAGAATGCGGTCTAGCGTGGAGCGGTCATCGGCACGGGCTTTCTGAAGCTGTGCTTCTACATCGCGTTCCATGGAGAGAACTCGTTGGAGTTCGGTCTCTTTCGCCGACACAATCCGGTCCGATGTCGCCCGTTCCTCTTCCCGCACAGTTCGTAGTTGCGTATCTATATCTCGCTCTAAGAACTCCTTGCGTTGCCGCATTTCGGCGAGTAGGCCGTCCTTTGCGTTTATTAGCCCGTCCTTGGCCGCAAGTTGCGTCTGCACCTCGGCATCTCTGCGTTTCTGCGTATCTATCGCACTCGCATGCACGGCTGCAATGTCCTGTTTAAACCGGTCCTGCAGTGCGGACATCTCGGCGTGATGCGTGGCAATGCGTGTTTGGAGTTCCGTGTCGGCCTTCCTTGTATGAACCGCGTCTAGAACAAGGGCGCCGACTTCCAGAATTTCCGCGATTTCGTCGGCATCTGCCGACAACACCCTGTGTGGAAGGGTCCTCCCTTTTGGATAGGGAAGTGTAATAGACATATGGTTTGTCTGATATACAACTGCGCGGTTCATTTTTTTAGGCATCAAACGCAGTGAGGACCACTGTAGGAGCTAGTGTAACAGGATGAATCTCTGTAATTCGGCCTTGAAGACGGGAACCAAGCTGAATGCGGTGAGACCCTCCGACAAGCGTGTCGTCTTGGAATGACCATCGTTGCCTTGGATACAGGGTGCTCACGTGTGCAAATCCGTTGAGCGACAAGGCGGGAAGAAACCATTGAATTCCTACAGCTTTCACATCGGTGCATGACACGTCGTACAAGGTGTCCATGCCACCACGAATCCAGGACGCACGTTTACAATCTTGATACAGGTGCTGGAGACCCCGCGTAGCCGTGCTTTGCCGATTCATTGCGTCCACTTCCGCTTCCAAATCAGCGTACTGAACTCCAGCGAGCAGATTGTGAACAAGCACATCGGCATAACGGCGCATAGGAGACGTAAAGTGGACGTAATCGGTGAGCCCGAGACCAAAGTGGCCTCGCTCGTCCACCGAGTAGCGAGCTCTTGCAAATTTTCTGACGAGTACAAAGGAATCTACGACAGGGTCGCCCGTGACACGCATTTCTGCCACAGGGATGCCGCGCAGCGTTTCGTGAAACCGATTGGGGAGCACAAGGCATGCAGTACTCAGATGCTGACTGACCACGAGGTTCGCCATAATCATGGCTGTCGCAACCAGCGAGTGCGCAGCGTCATTCGTACATTCAGTGACGAGAGCTGTAGGGACACCAGTTTCAGTATTCATTGTAAATCGCAAGGAGGGAAGTGTTAGATTGTAATTGACGTGAGCCGACCGTGCTATAGAGAGAGCCGATAGCCATGTCAGCGCAGGCGATGCTGTATGAGCCTCAAGTTGCGCAGCGACCTCTTCGTAATTGTACCGGTGTTTTACAACAATCATGGACCTGTAAATGTCTTTGGACACAATCCGCCCTTCTTCCGTCTTCATCGCGACTGTGATGACAGAACGAGGTCGTCCTACGACAAGACTCAGGGTGCTAGAGGCGGTCGCCGAATCCAACAAATGGTCTGTGGCTTCATTCGCTAGATATAGCGTCAAGCATTGGCTGCGGAGTTTCGCCTGTTCTCCATTGGTCAGGGCCGCGTGTGCAATATCCACGATGTGGACATAGACTGTTTGGCTCGTAAGATCCACGGAAATGGCGTCATCAAAGTCTACCGAGGTCGCGGGATCTATCGTAAAGGTGTCCAAGTCGGTGTGATTTACAATGCTCTCACGCGTGTATAAGGGTCTAACCACCGTTGTCACGGGGATAGGTCGCGTAGGAATTGCCGCAATGGCCGCACGAATCCATGCAGCATCTGTGCGCGGACTGCAGGGCCATGTACGCAAGTGTGTAACGGACCCATCGGAGTGCAGGGACACAACAAGCCGATCTGTGATGCAGACCGTTGGAATATCGGAATCGGTGACCGTCATTGAGGAGCCGTGTACAGGAAAGTATAGAATCAGGGGACTAAAGGATTCTACGACAGCCGTCGCAATGCTCGGCTCTCGGTGCACGAGTGTCGTGCGCCCAGACACATGACGCACACGGTCCTCCCGTAAAAACGGGCTGAATTTGGGCAAGGGAATGGTCATCGTAGGATCTTCGTCATAGACCATTACTAGTGCATTCTTTCTCAGTTGCACTATACCGTTCATTTGCATATGTATATATGTACGGGTCTTAGACCGTCAGCCTCCGTCAAAAAATTGACGGGGAATCAAACAACCAGCTGTGGGGACAGCCATGGAATTACAACCCAAGGAATCTTCTCTCTTTCGTCAGGCCATTGAGAGCCTGAAAGACTTTCTACCCGAAGCACAACTCTGCATTAATGAGCAGGGACTTACAATCAGCGGCATGGACGCCTCTCACGTAGGATTCGCCAAATACTTCTTGGCCGCCGCTGATTGCGGCGTTCTCAAAGTACCGATTCCGTTGACACTGGGCGTGCCTTTAGGCACCTTATCCCGCATTCTCGCCTCTATGGGGTCTAATGACCAACTCGTCATTACAAGCAATGACACGCATCTAGTTATTGCGGCAACAAGCGACAAGACAAAGAAGAAAACAAAGGGGGAGTCCCCTCTTCTAGACCTGACAGTAGATGCGCTGGAGATTCCCGAGACGACGTATGCAGGAAATTTGAAAGCCAAGACCTCGGATCTCGCCACTGCATGTAAGGAAGTGGGCGCCTTCGGCGATTCGCTCAACTTCTTTATGGATGACGACGGTTTTCATGTCAGTGCCAAGAGCGAGCTGGGATCCATGACACAGACGTTGGAGAATATTGGCGATGACCGAGATATGGAATTTACAGCGGAACTTGCCAGACCTGTCGCATTTGGTACAAAATATATTACGGGAATGCTGAAATGTGGCGTCAGTTCTCATGTGAGTCTGGGATTTGACGAGACGCAGCCGATGCGTCTTGTATTCAACTACGGACAAGGCAGTTCACTCCTCTTTCATCTAGCACCCAAGATGCACGATGACTAAGCTTCTGAACTTTTGTGATAAGCACTTGATGGTACCCGAAGGGTACCATGAAAGGCTTGGTATAATAGATTCAGAGGGCTGCGGGTAACTAGGTAGGTTATTTTGCATGTAAACGGTAGGACGATGTCATCTGTTGACGACCAAGTGAATCTTGCCTTGGCGGATCAAACCGATCCAGGTGGATGCGGGTGTACGACCAATTGTGGTTCCAACTGTTTGAGATACAGTACACTGTCAGCACGATTAGCCGTGTTTGAATATTTTTATGAAGGTTCCAACTACTTGAATCAAAGCAATGTACCGCTTTTATATGATTGTTTGGGAAATGTGATTGTATTTTCTACAACAAGTACTCGTACGGGTGTATTTTCCACTATATTGCTTACAAGTAACTATACGAATTATGTCACAACCGCGGAAGTAACGGATGGCCGAGGGTTTGTCAATTTGTATGACACCTACGTCAGCCGCGTGATATTTGCGAGTAATACAATAATTACGCCGAATGTTTCCAGTTTCAGCAGTTTTTGCATCTTATACAGTTCTAATTTGCAAGGGCCGACTGGACCGAGAGGGGCGCAAGGGCAACAGGGTCTTCCAGGCGACACGGGACAGACAGGAGCCACGGGTGTAACAGGCCCCACGGGAGCTGTAGGACCCACAGGAGCTGTAGGAGCAGCAGGAACGGCAACAAACACGGGTGCCACAGGGCCACAAGGGAGCACAGGTGCTCCTGGAACCTCTTCCTTAACTGGTGCGACAGGACCTATAGGTAATACTGGGCCCACGGGATGCCCCGGCTTGGCGACAAGAACCGGTGCAACAGGACCCACCGGCCCGACGGGCATGACAGGCCCTGTTGGAGCGGCTGGAACAGCCACCAACACGGGTGCGACTGGATCCGGTGTTTGGACGCCTTTTCTGCCGAGTGGAAACGCAACGGTGCTGGGACCGACGACAGTATTGCTGCACGATAATGTATTAGATATTGTAGAATCTGCGGAACAGTTTGATCTAACGACCACGGGTGTGTTCCTGGAAACATCTTTGCCTCGTTTTGTGCCAAGTGATTTCAACTACATCCGTGTAGGAGGCAACAATTATTGGGGAGTTGTGGCGGGAACAACGATTGTGTTTTATTACACTCCAACAGGCGGTGGGGCACCTGTTACCCTAGTCGGCCAGACGTTTGCTGCAGGGGATGTGCTTCAACAGTTCTACGACGGAACGAATGTTAGGTTTACACTGGTGCGTCCCGCCACAGGTCCTTATTACAGTTTGACAACCCCCATCTCACTCGGTGAGTCATCCGAGTCGTTATATATCGGTATGAAAACTGTGAATACGCCTGGATTACAATATACATTCAATCAGGTGAATATCTATGCGACATCGCTTCCCCTAGAGGGGCCTACTGGAATTACGGGTCCTACAGGAGAACCAGGCCCCGCTGGAACAGCAACAAATACAGGAGCAACGGGACCTGCTGGCGTTGATGGTGTGACAGGAGCCCCAGGACCCACAGGGCAACAAGGACTCGCTGGAACAGCAACAAACACAGGAGCGACGGGACCTACTGGCGTTGACGGCCCAACTGGGCCCACGGGACCTACAGGATCGCAGGGAGTCGCAGGCACAGCGACGAATACAGGCGCCACAGGGCCTACTGGTATAGAGGGTCGCACCGGACTGACTGGACCCACGGGGCCAATAGGACTAACAAATACAGGCGCCACAGGACCTACAGGACCTGGTGGAGGAGGGGGCGGATCTCAGTTGGAGGCATCTACCATTCTGACAAGTACGATACAAGTCACCAATTTGTTAGAGGTATCTACCATTCTTACAAGCACGCTACAAGTGACAGATTCTCTTACCGCCTCCACCCTGCTCACAAGCACGCTACAAGTATCGGATTTGTTTGAGGCATCTACACTACTTACGAGTACGTTGCGAGTGACAGATTCTCTTACCGCCTCCACCCTGATTGCGAGCACAATGCAAGTATCGGATTTGTTGGAAGCATCTACGCTGCTTACAAGCACCCTGCAAGTCACAGATTCCTTAACGGCGTCTACTCTGTTTACAAGCACACTCCAAGTGACGGATTCTCTCACCGCTTCCACCCTGCTTACGAGCACCTTGCAAGTCACAGATTCCTTAACGGCATCTACCCTGCTTACAAGCACGCTGCAAGTGACGGATTTGTTGGAGGCGTCTACCCTGCTTACAAGCACGTTGCAAGTGCAGGATTCTGCAACAGCGTCCACACTCAGCGTGAGCACGCTTAATGGCGTGCCTTACGGTCAGGGGTACACCGACACGACCACGTGGCAGTACAACTACATTGACGTGAATGGCCAATTTCAACCGGGTATTTGGATCAGCACACAGACAACTGTAGGATTTAGTGTACAACGTCCAAACGCTCCCATCAATTACATGAATATGGTGTTTGCAGGTACTCTAGGCGATCAATACAGTGTGGACATATGCCTACCAACAAGCACTGCACAAGCCCTCGTCACAAGTGTGGGAGGTGATCCCGAATTTGTAGAAATCTCCACAAGTCTAACAACTGTGTCGCCGCAAGTATTGGCGGTTTGTATAGAACCTAATACTAGCACGTTGCGACTGTACTCTTTCACGCTCGGATACAACTGAGAAAAATGTAAGCTCGTTGTTGCACTTGCCGTCGCATTATTCTTCCTCGCCGTCCTCATCCGAGAGGTCCATAGCATGCGCAATCGTATAGGAGCGAGCCGTCGCTTCGTATTCGGATTTGCTATTCTTGTACTGATGTGCGATATCAGGTACAAGAGGATCGTTGGGATTGGGGTCATCAAGGAGCGATAGGATGCTTAACAAAACCTTACTAATTGTCAATGCAGGGCTCCACTGCCCCTTGAGGATATCAAGGCATATAGCACCTGAGGGACTGATGTTGGGATGATAGATCTTTGTCGTAAATTGTATATGAGGGGGCTTGAAGGGGTATTCAGAGGGAAAGCGTATTTGTACCTTGAAGACGCCTCCTTGAAAGGGGCTACTACTGGGTCCAAAGATAGAGCCTTCCCAGTGAAAGAGATCTTCGCCGACGGGGCCAGCACTGCAGCCGGCGGGGGGGTCCTTTTCCAAATCCTTTAGTTCCTTTTCAATACGACGAAGAGCCATTGTGTGATGGAAGGGAAGGAAACGAGGGGGTCGCTCAATTTTTTGTGTGGCAGCACACCCAAAAAAATGGATGTTTGGGTGTGGCAGCACACCCAAAAAAAAATGGATGTTTGGGTGTGGCAGCACACCCAAAAAAAATGGATGTTTGGTTTTTTTGGTTTGTTTCTAATATTTTGTAGTGTTTTAAATAGTGTTTTGTAGTATTATATAGTTTTATTTATAGGCATCTAGGCCATTTCTAGTATACAGATATCCGAGGACTCACGTGACCCCAGTACACGCCACGAGGGAGAAGCCTGTAGCGCACTTAGTAGTACTGGCTTCACCGTCGCAGCGTCCAGGCCGCGGTTCTTAAGAGACCCTCGGTGAAACTCTAGCGCGTAGGACTCACGAGGCGCGCCCTCTAGTCGTTTCCACACGACAGGGTAATTCGCCTTGATATCATTGAGCCTACGAAGACTAGGGAGCAGGGGTCTAGGAGGAGCGACGTCTATTGTGACATGTTCAGCCTCCTTGCTCTCTACAATGCTAGTAGAGACAGGGATACTGGTGTCAGGTGTAAAGACCATGCGTATGACACAAATCTGGTCTGCTGTCTCAGGCTCCTGTACTACCCATTTCTTACTACGCTTGAGCGTCTCTAGTAGGAAATACTCCTGTGTAGCCTGATAGTCAGCATATTCTTCACCACTATTAGGACCACGGCCACCCTCACTGCGAGACACGGGATCTGTGCGCCAGTCTCGTAGGTTCTTGAAGTGCCAGGAGATAGCATGTCGCTCAGCGCCAGCAGAGTCCGTACCAATCGGAACTACGCAGACTGGGAAGTTTTCCCATATCTCCTTACGGCTTCGTAGCTTCTTAGGGCGGAAGGGCACGTTGCCATCGTAGACCGCAGAGTCAGTCAAGCAGATGCTAGCATTGTGTATCGTGTTGCGCGTTTCCTTACCATCCTCTGCACGACACTCTCGGACCATACGGTCCATCGCAGTCAGCTCATCAGATGTAGGCCCAAATTCGCCTCGCTCCAGTTTATCCAAGTAGTCGTAGTATTCCGAGTGTGTCATGTAGGGGGCGACTACCTTACGGGTAGTCTTCTTATATATTTTTAGTAGGAGTTCAACGAGAACTCGGGACGTGAAGTAAGAATTCATTGTAGCAAGTAGGAAGTAAGATTGTAGGAAGTAAGATTGTTGTGGGGACTGTTTGACACAGGAGCACAAACGGCTTCAATTTTTCCAACATTGCCCCTACTAAGGAGTAGGGCCTGCCTGTAAAAAATGGAACGGGTCTTAATCACAGTATGCACAGCGTAGCTTTCCATAGCAATCGCAAGGAAAACCGTTCTCTATATTCTTTTCTAGTTCTAGTAGCCAGCAGGAACGGTAGCAGTACATATGACAGTAGCCAGTAAGGCGTATGTTAGGACTCAGCTCGCCGCAGCCTCTGCAAGTTGTGTAGCGATGCAGTTGGCTGAGCACTTCAGTAGAGAAGTGCCTACTGGCGGCATAGGTCTGCAATTCAGTAAGCACTTCAGTAGAGTAGTAAGAACGGATATCGGTCATATTGTAAGGATGGGGGACCCTAAGTTCTTGCAGCAGGCAGACTTCAATTTTTCACCCGCTTTTTTGCAGAGTAAAGCGCTGACAGATCACTACTACTCACTGTATCAGGGTCAACCCCGGTTGGTAGGGATACAAAACGGGGTTTTTTCAAGCCCGTTTTGTAGAAGTAAAGTCCGTAGGGACCCCGTTTCACAGTGTACTCTCCTACTACTTTCTGAAAGGCTTCAACACCTGATTTTGCTACAAGAGCTGCTACGATTTCCTCAAAGGACATTGTCGCTGTCACAGAGGCTCTTATCCCGTTCCACTCTACGTAGAGTCCGTAGGGGCCCGATTTTTTCCGCACTTCATGTCCGTCGTGAAGTCCGACAAGAGTGCCTGCACGACTGGTAGTAACAGCAGCAAAGGCGGTTTCCGCCTGTTCCTTTGTTGCCGTTTCAAAGGTTTCAGTAGCGCCGAGAGAGGCAAACGCCGCCTTATCGCTAAGAGTAGTAGGCTCTCGTACGTACAAGGGACCTTTCTTGCTCTGTATCACCTTGAGGCCAGGAGCTAGCACTCGTTCTCGCCCCGCTCTAGTCGCACCTTCAGTATGAGCTAGGTAGCGAGCCTTGTAGGTGTCCCAGGTCGTTTGTAGAACGGATTTCCACGGTTTCGTGCCGTGTGCCACTTCGTCCAGTTCTAATTCCATGCGGGCTGTAAATCCGTAGGCAAAGAGGTCGTCGTAGTCTTTCGTAAGGAAGTCTACTACAGACCGCCCTAAAGCAGTCGCACGCAATTTGTTCTTTTCGGCACCCACCTTGTGTGATTCCGTTGTAACTGTAGGAGGCCACTGTTTGGGCTTTATAGACAGATGTCGGCTTTCTTGTACAGTGCCTTCTACATTCGTTTTTTCTACGTAGTCTCGTTCCAAGATGGTGCCGACAAGCGAGGCAAAGGTAGAGGGGCGACCAATGCCGGCGTGTTCCAACTCTTGGATAAGGCTCGCCTCTGTAAACCGCCCTTTAGGTTTCGTGAAGTGCTGATCCGCACGCAGCGTCGTCCATGCTATCTTGGCGCCCACGGTCAGAAGGGGTTTCCACGTGGCCCAGTCGGCCTCGTCCTTGCGTGCCTTGTCGGCGTCCTGAGGTTCCAACACCCTCCAGCCGAGAAAGTGAGACTTGGTTTGTTCGGTTTTGTATATACGAGTAGGGTCAGCATTTATAGATAAGGTGACGGTTCGCACATCTGTTAAGCAGGGCGCCATTTGACTCTGTGTCGCTCGTCGCCAGATGAGATTGTACACGAGGGTTTGCGTGCGGTCTTCCACGTCTACTGTACGTAATTCGGGATGTGTGGGTCTAATCGCTTCATGCGCCGCTTGTGCAGCGACAGCTCCTGGAGCAGCGGTTTTTGTGACAGCAGAAGCGGTTTCCGCCCCCAAATAGGAGGCGCCGTGGTTCGCCGTTACCCATGCACGAATCGCAGTCTTCGCCTCTGCAGACAGCACTGCTTGGTCTGTACGCATATAGGTGATATGCCCCGCTTCATACAGTTTCTGCGCCGCCATCATGGTGGTTTTCGGCGCCAGTCCGTGTAGGGATGACGCCTCTTGTTGCAAGGTGGAGGTAATAAGTGGTTTCGGTGGGTTGCTTACACTGACCGTTTCCTTGACGGAGAGGACAGTGGCAGCGCTCAAGTCTTTGACCGTTTCCAACGCTGTCATGGCCTCGGGTTCTGTTGCCACGTCCTGCACCGCCGTCGCCTCCAACCCTGCGCCAAAGGAGCCCACTAGTCGCCAGAACGCCGAGGCTGTATGATTGTCCACGAGCCGGTCTCGTTCCGCTACAAGTCTGAGCGCCGGTGTTTGGCAGCGTCCCGCGCTCAGCTTGGGCGCTACACGGGCCCACAGCACCCGACTCATCGTAAATCCCACTAGCAAATCCAACATGCTCCGTGCTTGCTGCGCATTCACTTTATGGAGATCCAAGAGTCTCGGTGCAGCAACGGCGGCTCTTAGTGCCGGTTGTGTAATTTCGTGAAAGACGATACGGGACGTCGTCGCAGGATTGAGTTTGAGGAGAAAGCAGACGTGCCAGGCAATTCCTTCGCCCTCTCGGTCATCATCGGTCGCGAGAATCACTTGGTCTACCCCCTTCGCCGCTGATTTGAGTCGGAGGATGGCATCCTTTTTCGTAGCCAGTTCCTTGTAGATAGGCTCCCATCCTCGTTCAATTCCGACGCTCTCCAACGTCTCTTCCAGTGCCCGAATGTGTCCCATGGTGGCGACTACACGATAGTCTGCACCAAGGTATCCTTGTATCTTCCCGCATTTTGCAGGCGATTCTACAATGACGAGTTTCATTGCCGTGTCCTCCGGTTGGCTCATCGGTGTCAATTTTTGGAGCCATTGATTTCATTAATGCTGGAGGCATTGACGTCATTATTCAGCTCTACAATTCTTGGATTGATTCCGTACACGTTCCATTCGCCGTATTTGAGAGACAGTTGGTCATCGTAAGCATCCACCATGTACTGTAACCAAGGGAGAATCTTTGACTTGAGAGCGCCGTGGCGAACAACATAACAATAGGTGCCAAGATTGATACGCTTTGTAGGGTCACTTGCCAATTTCATGATGGTGGGCGTGATGGGAGTTCCGTGGGGATGCCAGAGGCCGAAAAGAATAATGTCGTAATCGCCGGGAATATGTTGTCGTGCTTGATCCCAACGCCCACCGGGCTGTAGGAAATCATCAGGTAAGTTCAGGTCGTCTTCTAGGATTAGATGGCCTGCGAAATCGCTCACATTCATTTGGGAACACTGTGTGAGCACGCCTCGGTGTGAGAGGAAGCAACCGGCTGTTCCGAGATTAACGAGCTTCTTGCCTTCCTTGTCTTTGCGATCCGGTCGGAGCATGGCACGTCCTATGCCCACACTGTGACACATTTTGTGAGTTAGTTCCTTTCCGTTGACGCCTGGGAAGCGCGTGAGCGGCAGACCGAGACGGTCTCCATCCGCCTTCATTGATTTCCAGCGGTCTACATCCTTGTCCATATTGATGACATGAATCGTAGAAATAGTTGGTTTTGTCGGCCTCATCGTAGCATAGACTATATATGCCGTAAGAAAGATGAGCACCGCTATCCCAGCCACCATTGTAACAGAAGATTTGCTCTTCATCTTATAATGGATGCACAAAAAATTTACATAATGGCACACAGGTTCTTAGATGGTCCTGAAGGGCCAGAAGGGCCTGAAGGTCCTGAGGCACCAGAAGGTCCTGAAGCGCCAGAAGGTCCTGAAGCGCCAGAAGCGCCAGAAGGTCCTGAAGCGCCAGAAGGTCCTGAAGAGCCAGAAGGTCCTGAAGCGCCAGAAGGTCCTGAAGGTCCTGAAGCGCCAGAAGGTCCTGAGGGTCCTGAGCATCCAGAAGGTCCTGAGGGTCCTGAGCATCCAGAAGGTCCTGAGGGTCCTGAGCATCCAGAAGGTCCTGA
>Ga0164295_10003095_pt1 | contig 13442 bp, 14 predicted proteins | sample GEODES006metaG_FD_111798 | JGI IMG/M metagenome (GOLD analysis project Ga0164295, IMG submission 111798) | Oligotrophic lake water microbial communities from Sparkling Lake, Wisconsin, USA - GEODES006 metaG | ecosystem: Environmental > Aquatic > Freshwater > Lake | place: USA: Sparkling Lake...
CCCTAGCTGCTCATAAAAAGCGATCGCTAAATGGATATTTGCCGTTCTAATGGAAGCATGGTGCATAATTTTGTCAGTTGTCAGTTGTCGGTTGTCAGTTGTCGGTTGCTAGTTCTTTATTACCACAAACCACAAACCACTGTACGGGCGAAGCATTTGGAGAACTATTTTTGGCAATGACCGATAATTTATCTTCCAAATGCTTCGCCCCTACTGACCACTGACCACTGACCACTGACCACTGACTATTACTCAAACAACCGGAAATATGGGTAACGCACTGGTACACCAGGTTCTTTATCCAAATCAAAGTTAATCACTTCCCAGCAAGGTTCTGTGGCTGAATCAGGGCTAAACTCTACAGGTAAACCATATAACCGCGCCCCCGTAGCAACTTCCCCTTGTCCAGAACGCCAAGGTGTACTCCGTTCCAAATAGCCACTCATTAACTCCTGATAACGGTTAGCGACAATTATCCTCGTAGCCCGATAACCTTGAGTATAAAGCTTGTCTAAAGCTTCGTGAATTTCAAACCGAATCCCATCAGGATGAGTATGTTGACGATACCATTCACCATCCCATCTGCGCCAATGACGACCAGACTGTAAATGGACTAACTCCCCAGTTTTGGGTTCAGCTTCAAATGCGCCATGACGGGGACATAGATAAGTATCCGTCAATGTTAAAGCCGAAATAGTTTGGCGACAGTGAGGACACTGTATTTCCGGGCCAAATATCGGGTACTGAAAGCCTGGATTTATCATGAAGTGCGTATAAACATAGTATTGTTTTTTTGCCAGCACCAGTAGGTTTAAGATTACACTCCTGCTCCACTACTTTAGATAACTTGCTCACTGCTACATAAAAATGAAGATAGTGCCTGAGAACAAGTTTCACAACCGTCTGACGATAGAAGTCTAACGCTGTGATATTCTGGTTTGGCAACCAGCCCTAAAGGTTGGAGTTTCTCCAGTGTTCCTGGGTACCATATCCATATTCTATCGTGTCTATCTCTTGTGACTGGAAATCTGCTGAATTTTCTCAAGCTGCTTTTGTGGCAGCCAACGCTGTAATCATTGGTTCTGTAAGCATAGCAGCCAGAGCCAGCGTTTGGTATGGATCTGTGGTTAGAGGTGATGTAGAAAGAATTGAAATTGGCGAATGTACAAATATCCAAGACGGCGCAATTCTCCATGGTGATCCAGGCGTACCCACAATCTTAGAAGATCATGTCACTGTCGGCCATCGCGCTGTGGTACATTCTGCCTACATTGAAAGTGGTAGTTTAATTGGTATTGGTGCTATTATCCTAAATGGTGTAAGAGTCGGTACAGGCAGCATTATCGGCGCAGGTGCAGTAGTCACCAAAAATGTCCCCCCTGGTTCTCTAGTCATGGGTGTTCCCGGTAAAGTAGTCCGTCAACTCTCAGCCACCGAAATCACCGAACTCATAGAACACGCTGAAAAATACTACCAATTAGCCCTCCTTCATGCTGCTAATGGGTAATTGGTAATGGGTAATTGGTAATTGGTAATTTTACCTCTCTTCCCTGTTCCCTGTTCCCTGTTCCCTGTTCCCTGTTCCCTGTTCCCTGACTTTTAATCAAACTTTACATATAAGCTTGAAAAAATTCCCCACTTCAGATCACAATAAAAGTTGAGAACTGTTGACAAAACTTAAGATTTTTTAATTTACAGAGGGCTTCTAGATATGGACATTGATAATCGTGTATTAATTGTTTTAGCACCAATAGCGATCGCTGCTGGTTGGGCTGTTTTCAATATTGGTGCTGCTGCCCTTAGACAAATACAAAACTTTTTGAGCAGAGAAGCATAATTTTAGGTAATGGGTAATGGGTGATTGGTAATGGGGGAATAGAGAACAGGGAAGTTATTTATCCAAATTACCAATCACTAATCACCATGAACGTAGATTCTTTACTCCGACCTTTTCAGCATTTTGGTGTGAATTTGGGATTGTCTCGAATTGTCGATTTATTGGCAAAGTTGGGAAATCCCCATCACCAATTACCAATTATTCATGTCGCTGGGACTAACGGAAAAGGTTCTGTTTGTGCTTACCTGTCTGCGGTACTTACTGAGGCTGGTTATACAACCGGACGCTACACCTCTCCCCACTTGATTGATTGGACAGAAAGAATCTGTGTTAACGAACAACCAATTGATAGTAATGAACTGTGTGAATTAATACTACAAGTTCAAGCGGCTATTAACCCAGAGGAAGAATCACCTACCCAATTTGAAGTAATTACCGCTGCGGCTTGGTTATATTTTGCCCAGAAACAAGTTGATATTGCCATCATTGAAGTAGGATTAGGAGGGCGTTTAGATGCCACCAATGTCTGTGATAATCCTTTGATAACAGTTATTACTTCTATTAGTCGAGAACATTGGCAACAACTTGGACCCACTTTAGCCCATATTGCCAAAGAAAAAGCGGGAATTATCAAACCAGGATGTCCTGTGGTTATGGGTTCATTACCAGCCGATGCCGAGAAAGTCGTGCAATCGCGTATTCTAGAATTACAATGCCCAATTTTTACCCCGTCACCATCTCGACAAATTAATCAAAATTGGGCAGAATATCAAAAAATAGAAAGTTCTGAATTTATAAAATATCCATTACCATTACAGGGACAAATTCAATTACATAATTCAGCTTTAGCTTTAGCTGCTTTGGAAATATTGCAAAAACAAAATTGGCAAATTTCTGAACAAGCTATTATTCAAGGAATGGCTAAAACCAAGTGGACAGGGAGAATGCAATGGATAACTTGGAAAAGTCATAAACTCCTTATTGACGGCGCACACAACCCAGCTTCAGCCACAGTTTTGCGTGATTATGTAGATAGCCTCAACACCAAAAATATAACTTGGGTAATGGGAATGTTAGCTACTAAAGATCATGGTGAGATTTTTCATGAACTTCTTAAACCAGGAGATAAATTATATTTAGTTCCCGTACCAGATAGTAATTCAGCAGATTTAGAAGAATTAGCTAAGTTAGCAACATCAATTTGTCCAGATTTGAATTTTTGTCACACCTATTCAGATGTGTTGTCAGCCTTAGACGCTGCTTTTATTGCTACAGATAATCAAGTTGTATTATGTGGTTCTTTGTATTTAATTGGTTATTTTTTGGCAAATGGAATTTAAAAAAAGAAAGTAAGCGATTTTCCTGTCAGAATCAGGATGTCCAGGATTTGAGGATGTACCGGATTGTAATTTATGAATTTTTTGATTGATATTTTCTATCATTCAATCTTTCCCTATTTCCAATAGTCTCATCAACAATAACATCCTGTAAATCTTTTAATCCTGGTTATCCTGATTCTGAGAATTACCGATTACCGATTACCGATTATCCCACTGCTGGGCAGCATCTTCCACAGCTTTATCTACAGTTTTTTGTCCTAACATTGCCGCTTGTAAATTTTCGTAAATTGATTTTTGCAAAACTTTAAAATCTTTGAGTTTGGGGGTTAATACCTCAGCCTGTTTTAATTGTGTCGCACTAATTACCCGCCCCTTTTCCGCTGTCGTAGCATTAGCGGGAACTTGCTTAAAGTAAGTATCCGACAAAGCCTTAATTGTCGAAGGTAGGACATTAGCAGCTTTAGCAAAGGCTAATTGGTTTTCGTCATTCGTAACAAATAAAGCAAATTTAACAGCCTCATCAGGATATTTACTATCACGAGGAATTACGATATTCATGACAGCAACATTTTTCTTACCTGTATCACCCGTAATTTGCGGGGCAATTGCGGAAGCTTGGGCAACCTTGGGGGCATTATTAGCAATGGTTTTCAGAAACTCAGGCCCAGAAGCTAAAAAAGCCGTTTCTCCAGATTGGTATAAATCTATGGCATGACGATGCCCTTGGGTTAAAGATTCTTTTGGTAACAAACCTTTTTTATACAAATCTACCCAGTATTGAAAAGCAGCTTTTCCTTTATCCGTATTAAAACCAGCTTTACCTTCAGCATTAACTAGGGTGACACCCATTTGTACCAAGGATTCCAACACCTCACCAGAGTCTTGGGGAACAAAGGTAGCGAAGAAAGCATACTTACCAGTTTTATCTTTAATTTGTTGCGCTGCTTGCCCTAATTCTGCATAAGTGGCAGAAGGTTTCGTAATACCCGCTTGTTTTAGTAAATCAGTGTTATAAATAGTTAGTCGCGTGGTGAGATACCAAGGAATGCCAAAACTCTTACCATTGAGGCTACTTGCTTGCCAAATATTTGGCAAATAGGTGGAACGGACTTGACTGGGAATTTTGGCATCCAAATCTAACCAAGCATTTTTACCCGCAAGTTGGGAAGCAAAGTCGGGATTAAGGTTAACAACATCTGGTGGGGTTTTTGCGGAGACTGCTGTTAAAATCTTATTCTCCATTGCCGACCAAGGCACATCTACCCATTTAACTTTTATACTTGGGTTTTGTGATTCAAAAGTCGTAATTAGACTTTGAAAGTAGTTGGTAAATTGCGGTTGGAGTTGCATTGTCCAAAACTCAATCGTGACAACTCCAGTTTTAGCAGGTTTGGGATTATTGCCAACATTACCTATGCCGCAGCTAACCAGCCAACTAGTAAATAAGCCTAGTAATGCCCAACAAACCAGTTGTTTAAATTTTTGCAATCGAATCATCGTAGTAGGTGATAGTATTTTTAGAATTAATCTGGGTAAGAAAAAGGATAGTGAATTGTGGAGACTATAGGATATATCAATTTTGGTAATGGGTAATAGGTAATGGATAATAGGTAATAGGTAATGGTTAAAAATTCTTGCCTGACAACTGACAACTGTACGGGCGAAGCATTTGGAGAACTATTTTTGGCAATGACCGATAATTTATCTTCCAAATGCTTCGCCCCTACTAACAACTAACCTTAATATTCTTCTTTGTAATCTAGCGGGTAAAACTATGGTTAAAGCCTTCACTAGTTTCTTTGGTAAATCCAGTAAAGGTATTGGTATTGAACTAGCGCCGGAACGGGTAAACGTAGTCCAACTACGTAAAAACCGTCAAAACTTAAAAATCGAATCTTTGACAACAGTACCAGTACCAGAAGGTATATTTATTGATGGTCAAATTGCTGATTCTGTGGGAATGTCCGAAATTATTCAGCAAGCGATCGCTGAAAGCAAAACTAAAGCTACCCGTGTTGCTACTTGTATCCCAGGACGAGACTCCATTATCCGGTTGATTCCTGTCCCATCTGAATTAGATGACCAGGAGTTGCGGGACATAATACTCAACCATGAAGCATCTTTATATTTACCCTATCCCAGAGAAGAAGCTGATGTTGATTATCAAAAACTTGGGGACTTTATAGACGAAGACGGCATTGAGAAAGTGCAGGTTTTGTTAGTTGCGACTCGTAAAGATGTCACGCAAACCTATTTAAATACCTTTGAACAGGCAGGATTAACAGTTGATATCTTAGAAATTAACAGCTTTGCCCTGATTCGCACTATTCGTGATCAATTGCGGCTATTTGGACCAGAAGAAGCAGCGATATTAGTTGATATTGAGTTTGATAGTACAGAAATAGCCATTATTATCAATGGTGTCCCACAATTTTCTCGAACAGTACCGATTGGCACTTATCAACTCCAAACTGCATTGTCAAGGGCTATGAACTTACCAGCATCACGGGATATGGATATGTTGGAGAGTATGACTATTCCCACAACTTCACCAGATTCAGCCCATAGTGGGGTGACAGGTAGTAATCCGGGGATGGCTTCTATGTTGAGAGTTCTCGGAGAATTAACTGATGAATTGCGTCGTTCCATTGATTTTTACCTCAATCAACGTGAAAATCTGGAAGTCGTGCAGATTCTTTTAGCCGGGCCTGGGGGAGGATTACGACAAATTGATGAGTTTTTCACTCAAAGATTGAGTTTACCAACTACCCAAATAGATCCAATTACTTCTTTGTCTTTGGAGGTAGATGCTGAAAAATATCCTTTAATTAAACGTCCTGGGTTGGGTATTATCCTGGGTTTAGGAATGCGAGGGTTGCAACAAAATGTATAGTCTAGATATTAACTTCCTTAAAGATCGGCCCGAATATCAAAGTCAAAGTGCAACGAAGGTTCAAAGACCATCTATTCAACTAGGGAATTTAATCCCAGTTTACATAGGAGTAGGAGTAGGTTTAGTATTGCCCGGTTTAGTGTTTATTGGTTTGTCAATCCTGGAAGGGAAAACTACTGAAGTAACCCGGGAAGTGGCAAAACTAGAGGAGGAAGGTAAGAGTTTAGATGGCACAATAGCCAGTCTTAATAAAATTAAGGCGGAAACAGTCGGCATTAATAGCCAAACCAAAGCTTTAGTAACGGTGTTTGATCAAATACGTCCTTGGTCAGCAATGTTACAGGATTTGCGCGATCGCATTCCTAGTAAAGTGCAAATCGAAACTATTAAGCAAATTGCCGCTCCTCTTCCTAGTAAAGAAGTTGTAGCTGCCACCCCCAGTAAAACCAATACTAATACCAATACCGCTGGATTCTTAGAAATTTCTGGTTTTGCTATTTCCTATGCCTTAGTCAACGATTTTGCCTTAAGTTTAGGACAATCTAAATTTTTAAATCCAGAAGAAACCAAAATCATCACAGCAGAATCAGTAGATGCACCACCCGTTACAGGTTTTCTTCCCCCAAAAGGTGGTAGATCTAATCAAAAAATTAAACCTATTCAAGTAGTTAAATACACCATTAAAACAGGTTTAAGTAGTGTGCCAGCTTCTGATTTAATTCAAGAATTAGAGAAAAAAGGTACAGTCGGACTAGTAGATAGACTTCGTAATATCAAAAAAGTAGGAGTCATTGCCCAATGACATTTAGTGATGATTTAAATTTTGCCAATCAAGATACAGATACTCAAGATTCTGGTCCTGTTCTTTTTGGTGTCACCTTAACACCAACTATTATTGGTCGTGTAGTCGGCTTTTTAGGTGTAGCAAGTGCAAGTTATATGCTATTTAACATAGCAATGCCCGCTTGGGATAACTATCAAGAACTACAAACTAAACTTGAGCAACTACAAACAGAAGTTCAACAAAAGAAAACCCAAGCCCAACAAATCGGTAAAATAGAAGCAGATTTGGCTGAAGCTAAACAACAACAACAACAAGTTTTGGCTTTATTTGCAGATGAAAAAAGTTTAGATACCCTATTACTAGATACCAGTCGCTTAATAGATTCTAGCAATGGAAAAGCTTTTGGTAATGCCATTAGAGCCAAGATGAAAAGATTTGTTCCAGCTTCGGAAAAACCTGTTGTGGTAGATGATGGCAGTTTTGGGGTAGAAGTTAACAACAAACTTAAACGCAGTATTGTCAATGTAGAAATTGAGGGGAATTTTGAACAAACCCAATCAATTATGCGAAACATTGAACGATTACAACCTTTATTGTTAGTCAAAAACTATGACTCCAAATTGTCTCCACCAGAAATGTCAGACGATAAAGATAACCCTGTGCAAATTGGTATCGGTAAACTGACAACAACTTTTGCATTAGAGGCTTTAATGCCACTTACTCCTGAAGAAGCGGCAGATTTAGCCGCTGAAGCAGCAGCTAAAGCACCACCAGTACCACCACCAGCTAAAGCACCGAAAAAATAATCAAATTTGAGGCAAGAGGCAACAGGCAACAGGCAACAGGCAAAATGAAATATTCTCCCTATTCCCTATTCCCTGTTATACGTTACGATTTAGACTTTTATTTTATGTGAGGAATGAACTGTGAAACAGCTTCATAATAGTGTTTTCGGATCAAGTGCGGCAGCTTTTGTACTCTTAGCAGCCCAACCAGTGTTAGCAAAGATCACACAAATTACTGATGTTAAACTCAGTCCCATTGCAGGGGGAATTAGTGTAGTTTTAAAAACTGCGGCGGGAGATCGTCCCCAAGTATTTACCACTAAAAAGGACAAATCCTTAGTTGCGGATGTAATTAATGCCCAACTCCGTTTACCCAAGGGTAATAACTTCCTGCAAAAAAACCCCGCACCAGGAATTGCATCTATTGAAGTTAAACAATTAGACGCTAATAGCATTCGGGTAACAGTTACAGGTATTGATGATGCACCCAGCAATCAGCCCGTCATGCGAAAGGATAATAATATTACCCTGGGCTTTACCGCTACCACAAATTCAACAGCATCAACCGCCACTAAGCCTACAGAAAAGGTAGCAGTAACACCAGCTACCACATCTGAATATAAACCAGATGAACCAGCTAAACAGCCGGATGTTCTAGTTCCTAACCCCCAAGTTACAATTGACGGGAAAATTACCCAAACCCCAAATCCTGGTCAAGCTTATAAGCAAAGTCCTGTTTTTTTACCTAAGGCTGTCGCCCCACCTGTAGGAGATATTACTCAATCTAATATTGATACATCTCCTGTGGTGATTGATTTAGGTACAAAAGAACGAGTTCGTCGGTTGGTGTTGCGTGATGCACCTGTAAGAGAGGTTTTATCTTTATTAACTCGTGCTGCTGGGCTGAATTTGGCTTATATAGGTGGGGAAGCAGAAAAACCGCAAGATGCTGAAAATGTAACTAAAACATCTCAGAAGATTTCCTTAGATATAGAAAATGAACCTGTACAAGATGTTTTTAATTACGTCCTGCGTTTGAGTGGTTTGGAAGCTAACCGCAGTGGACGGACAATTTTTGTTGGGACTCAATTACCTAATTCTAGTCGTGATCTTGTGATGCGTAATCTCCGACTAAATCAGGTAACGGTGGGTGTGGCGTTAAATTTCTTAGTAGCTTTGGGTGCGGAAAGTGCTGTCAGTCGAGAACGACTAGTTACTAGTGTTAATGCTGTACCTGTGGGTGGTGCTGCTAACACCGCAGTTACTCAAACTCAAACGACGACAGAAACAAAAATTGAGACTCAACGGATTACATATACAGATTCAAAACCTATACTCAGAGGGTTACAAGCTTCAGGAGACGAGCGGACAAATTCTGTTACATTAATTGGTAGTCCTAAGATGGTTGAGATGGCAGTATCTCAATTAAGACAGCTTGATATCCGTCGTCGTCAAGTGGTGGTGAATGTCAAAATTATTGATGTCAACCTGACAGGTACTCAAGATTACAATACCAGTTTTTCTTTTGGGGTTGGTAACAACTTCTTTGTTAATGATGGTGGTGCTGCATCTTTAAATTTTGGTGGTTCTCGACCAGCTAATTCTAATGAAGTAAAGAATACTGTGACTGAAACACCAGTTACAAATAATCCACTTCAGGCTGTAGTTACGGGGTCTGCTGCTGGTATTAATCGAGATCCCACAACTCAAGGAAACAAAACAGGGGGTATACCAACTTTATACCAATTCCCTAGACGGCTTCTTACGAGTTTACAAGCTCAAGTTACCAGTGGTAACGCTAAGATTCTAACAGATCCTACCTTAATTGTTCAAGAAGGACAAAATGCAGTAGTTAACTTAACTACAGAGGTATATGCTGGATTAAAAATTTCATCACAAAGTACAGGAACTACATCATCAACCACATCATCCTCTGTCGAAGAACCTATCATCAAGAAAGCAGGTCTATCCCTGAATGTGAAGGTAGAAAGAATTGATGATAACGGTTTTGTATCTTTGTCCGTTGCCCCTACTGTATCTGCTCCGGGTGGTACAGCACAAGCCGGCGGTGGTAATGGTACAATAACTCTTTTATCCGAAAGAAGCCTGGCATCCGGTGTATTGCGTTTGCGGGATAGTCAAACGCTTATTCTTTCCGGTATTATTCAAGACACAGATCGAACAAGTGTTTCTAAATTACCTATTTTGGGTGATATTCCCCTGCTGGGTGCGCTGTTTAGGAAAACAAACAAACAGAACGAACGTAGAGAGGTAATTATTTTACTGACACCGCAAATAATGGATGATTCCCAGGGTTCTGGCTATGGTTATAATTATACACCCAGTCCCACAGCGCGGGAAATGTTGGAACGTCGGGGGGTGAAGCTGCAACCGCGTTAGTTAGTTTTTGGTGATTGTTTGTCAAAATACCCGATTTATGGGAGAAGTAAATAATGTAGAGACGTTCCATGGAACGTCTCTACAACTAGAAAATATACTTTTGAGTTTAAAGTCCAAAAAAGGAAATTTCAATTACTAATTAACTCCACACCATCTCGTCCATCACTATCCTGTAAATAAACTTTAACAATTTCCTCCTTCGCTGTGGGTAACTTTTTACCGACAAAATCTGGATGGATTGGTAACTCTCTATGACCTCTATCTACTAATATGGCTAAACGAATTACCTCTGGTCTACCATATTCATTCACGGCATTTAAAGCAGCCCGAATAGTTCTCCCTTTAAAAATGACATCATCTACAAGTACCACCGTTTTTCCGGTCAAATCAAAGGGAATATCCGTTTTTTCTGGAGTTCTTAACCCGATTTTATCAAGATCATCACGATAAAATGTAATATCCAAAGAGCCTACAGAAACATTAACATCTTCCAGAATTTCTATTTGACGGGCTAATGAATAAGCTAATGGGACTCCTCTAGTATGAATACCCAGAAGTAACAATTGAGATAAATCTCGCGTTCTTTCCACAATCTGAGAAGCCATACGAGTTAATGTCCGACGCAGTTCTTCTGATGAGAGAATTTCAACTACTTTGGTAGACATAAGATAGGTAATTGGTAATTGGTGATTGGTAATTGGTAATTGGTAATTGGTAATTGGTAATTGGTAGTTTCTCGTTTTCTCGTTCCCATACTCTGTATGGGAATGAATGCTAGAAGGCTCTGCCTTCAATCACACTGGAGGCAGAGCCTCTTTGATAGCATTCCCAGTCAGAGACTGGGAACGAGATAACTAACGAATTAAAAATATTGCTAGTCCTAACCATAGTAAAAACGCATATCGGGTTAATTGTAAAGCTTGATCAATGGAATCTGGGGTAATGGGATAAATAGCATCTCCTAAAAGTGGTTTCTCTTTAGCTACTCCACGATACCAATTTATTCCTCCCACTTGCACACCTAAAACCGCAGCATAAGCGCATTCACTCCAACCAGAATTGGGACTGGGATCTTTAATTGCGTCGCGGCGACAAATTCGCCAAACATTTACAGGTTTTAAGGATAGTAATGATAAAGTGATCACTGTTAACCGACAGGGCAACCAAGTAAAACCATCTTCCCACCGCGCACTAAACCAACCAAGATAAGTATAAGGTAGTTCTTTATAACCGACCATTGAATCTAAAGTGCTACTAGCTTTATATGCTAAAGCCAAAGGGACAGCACCGATAACAGGGATAAATGCACCAACAATAGTATAAAAAAGAGGAGCCATTACGCCATCAGTGGCATTTTCTGTAACGGTTTCTAACACTGCTCTGAGAATTTCCGCTGGGGAAAGATTGGCTGTGTCTCTCCCGACGTAATTACTTAAAACCTGTCGCGCTGATTGTAATTCTCCATTTTTTAAAGGTTGGAGAACTTCCATTGCTGCATTTCGTAAACTTTTGAAAGCAAAACAACTAGCTAGAAGAATACTTTCTACAGCAATTCCTAACAATGGATGTACCCACTTGGCACTTTGAACTATTATCCAACCTACCAAGCCACTACCAGTAATTACAATCACACCTAGGAAAATTCCCGCAAGCCTCTGAGAAAGAGGATTTTGGCAATATTGCAGAGCTAATTTACTCAAGTGGGAAATTACCCATCCCATGACTCGCACTGGATGAGGCCAACCCCAAGGATCTCCGATTAAGTAATCTAACAATGCAGCCAAAACCAAAACAGTAGATGTCATTTTTTATTGATTGTTGATTATTTATTCTTCTTTCTTGCTTTTTCCTTTCTTCTGACTCGGTGACTAAACCACAAAATTGGCTTCTTCTCCTTGAGATGCTTGCCAACTGCGAGCATCATAATAAAGGTCTGCCAGGGTAATATTGTACAAGGCTTCTTTGAGCTTTTGGTTGAGTCTGTTCCAGAGACTGGATGTCACCCAATCTGCTGTTTGAGCGGGTGTGGGATTATTTAGAGGTAAGTTAGTGATATTTTCACCAACAGCCTCTAAAATTTGGCCAATAGATATTTGTGCCGGTTTTTTTGCTAATTTATATCCACCGACGCTACCACGAATTGAAGTTACTAATCCGGCACGACGCATTTCTATGAGCAGCTTTTCTAGATAGGGAGCAGGAATATCTTGACGTTTGGCGATCGCTCTCACAGATTCAGGTCCATACTTGGGCTGTAAACTCAAATCTAGCAATGCTTTCACGCTGTAATGTCCTCTCGTAGTTAGTTTCATATAGCAGTTATGATTAATTTGATTTCCCCAATCCTTCAGCCTCATCCCTCTTACCTCTTAATCTGCCTATCTTTAATAATTTAAAGAATCAAAACCAGATTCCTTTCTATAGTAGCTATCAGCATCATTGTAATTATATTTCATATAATTTTTTAAGAATATTGATAATAATGCAACAATTTTCTCTATGAGTGTAATATACTTGGCTAGGCTGATCCAAAAACTCAAGAATTCTGTTCCTATTAGTTCAATGTCAGCTAAAATAAAATCCACTTGACAACAAACAACATTCATTTTCGACCTAAGTTGATGCCTAAACAGAAAAAAATTGAACTCCTAGTCGGTGACGAACTGCTCAAAAAAGTTAAAGAGCTAGAAGCCATCAGCAAAGACGAAAAAGCTAAACAGTGTGGCTACTATACTGTTACCAAAAATGGTATAGAGCGCGTCAATATGATGAAATTCTTGAATGCCCTAATTGATGCTGAGGGTATTCAGTTGGATAGTTCACCCAGTGCGAATGGACGTGGTGGACGCAGTGCCAGCTATAGAATTGGTGTGCAGTCAAACGGCAACTTATTAATCGGTGCAGCTTACACGAAACAGATGAATCTTCAACCTGGTGATGAGTTTGTCATCACTTTAGGGAAAAAGCACATTCGACTCCGACAAGTAGATTCGGAATCTATAAAAGATGTGGAAGTAGAAGCTACAGCTTAATGAATATTCATTAGTCAGTTATGGCTTGTCAGTTGTCAGTGGTTTTGTTTTACCCCTGACTGCTGCATAACTAATAACTGACCAATTACCAAAATTTAGAGAACAGGGAATAGGGAACAGGGAACAGGCAATAAGAAGATATTTGCCACTGACAACTGACAACTGACAACTGACAACTGACAACTAACAACCAACAACTGACAACCAACAACTGACAACTGACAACTAACAACCAACAACTGACAACCAACAACTGACAAATCACCAATTCCCAATTTCCTCTATATATTCAGTGGTTGTAATCACTGGTAGATATTGATGTAGTACCTTAGTGATTGCCGTTAAATTACAAGTTAATTCAATTTGTTCTC
>Ga0164295_10003096_pt1 | contig 13438 bp, 14 predicted proteins | sample GEODES006metaG_FD_111798 | JGI IMG/M metagenome (GOLD analysis project Ga0164295, IMG submission 111798) | Oligotrophic lake water microbial communities from Sparkling Lake, Wisconsin, USA - GEODES006 metaG | ecosystem: Environmental > Aquatic > Freshwater > Lake | place: USA: Sparkling Lake...
AGGGTGATCGCAGTGACCGGATAGAGCGCCCACAGCGCCAGCGGCCGGCCGGTGAAATCGGCACTGGCGCTGGCCGGCAGCAAACGCTGCCACAGCGTCATTGCAGGAAGGCCAGGCAGCCGGCGGCGTCCAGCAGCGGATCGATCTGCGCCCGTGCGCTGGCCGGCAACGCGGCATGGCGGGCGCGTAGATCATCGAGGCATCTGGCCTGATATTTGAACACGCCCTGCTCATAGGGCAGGCCATCGACGGTCATGCGGAACAGGGTTTCGCCGGCGGCGAGCGCCGCTGCATTGGCCAGCAGGAACGGGCCATAGACGCGCCCGATTTCGGCCAGCAGCGCCGTGAGAACCGGCGCCAGTGGCGCATCGCCCGCTTGCCATTCGCCGTCGATGCCCGAGGCATCATCCACATGCAGCAGCCAGCGATAGGTGAAGGGATAATCGGCGCGCATCATCGCCTGCGCCGTCGGATCGACGCCCAACTGCGACAATTGCCCATAGAGGCCGAACTCCGCCAGCGATGGCCGCGAGCCAAACAGCCAGTGCTCGTTCACCACATGCGCTTCCAGCGCCGCCAGCACGCGGCGGGTGGAGGCCTCGATCAGCGTGAAATTCTCCCGCGTGCAGCCGACCAGCGCCATCCGCCCGACCTGACGTTCGCGGAACATGGTGGAAAACTGCTCGATACGCTCGGCGCCGCCGCCCTTGAAGGCATCGAACGCCAGCCAACGGCTCATCTGCAGCTGGTCGACCTCTTCCAGCCAGCGATAGCCGAACATCGCCTTGGTCAGCCATTCATCGGAAAAATCCTCGATCAGATGCGCCAGGAAGGCGTGGCCGGGATCGGGCGGCACGATGCTGCGGTCCGGGTGGCGCTGTTCAAGATCATAGATCAGCGGCGTCGAATCATTGGCAAACTGGCCATCGGGATATTCCAGCACCGGGATCACCGGCGCCTTCACCTTGGCGGTCGCGGCGGCGTGCGTCTTGCCGCCATGCACCCAGACATGCGGGATGTGCCGCGCCCGCAAAACGGCGCGCAGCTTCATCGAATAGGGCGAACCCAGTGCGCCGTGCAGCTTGTACATCCGATTGTCCCCACCATTGATCCCGAATGCTAGGCTTGGCCGCCGCGTGCGGCCAGCACCCAACTTTGCGAGGCCGCCCCGCGACAGTGGCAACCGCATGCGCGCGCTTGGCATCTCCGGCCCCGGCGATTAGGGCTTTGCCTGTGCTGCGCGACAAATCCTCCCCCACCGATCCGGCCGTGCTGGCGCTGCAAGCGTTGGCGCATGTGGCCGGTGATGAGGATATGGGGCCGCGCTTCCTGGCGCTGACCGGCATGGACGGCGCTGCGCTGCGGGCCAATGCCGACCAGCCGGCGACGTTGATGGCGCTGCTGGATTATCTGATGGCCAATGAACCCGATCTGGTCGCCACCGCCGACGCGATCGGCGTGAAGCCGGAACAATTGGCGCAGGCCGCGCGCCGGCTGGGGAGTAACTGGTAATGGCGCGCCCGCTGATCATTTCCGATTGCGACGGCGTGCTGCTGCACTTCATCGCGCCGTTCATCGATTATCTACGCGAAGTTCACGCCCTGACGCTGGCCATGGACAGTTTCGCGCTCACCGGCAACGTGCGGCGCGCCGATGGCAGCGCCGTGGCGCCGCAGGAATTTCCGCCGTTGCTCGACGGTTTTTTTGCCGACTGGATGCACAACCAGCAGCCGATTGCCGGTGCTGCCGACTCGCTGGCCCAACTGGCACGCGATTGCGACGTCGTGGTGCTCACCAACATCGCCGATCATCACGCAACCCGGCGCACGCATGAGTTGGCACGGCTCGACATGCCGTACCGGGTGATCGGCAACAAGGGCGGCAAGGGCGAGCCGCTGAAGAAATTGCTCGATGAATTTCAACCCAGTACCGCCATCTTCATCGACGATCTGCCGCCCAACCACACATCGGTGAAGGCGCATGCCGATCATGTCCACCGCCTGCACATGGTCGCCGAAATCGAGGTGCGCCACCTGATCCCGGCCGCGCCCGACGCCCATGCCCGCCATGATGACTGGCCGGCGATGCTGTCCCATATCGAAACCATCCTGAAAGGCTGACGTGATGACTCCGGAAGACAAGCTTGCCGCCCTCGGCATCACCCTGCCCTCCGCCGCAGCGCCGGCCGCCAATTATGTGCCGACCGTCACATCGGGGAACCTGATGCACATCAGCGGGCAGATCCCGTTTGCCGAGGATGGCAGCCTGATGAAGGGCCGGCTGGGCGACACGGTGGATATCGCCTTTGGCCAGGCGGCAGCGCGCCGCTGCGCGGTTGGCCTGATCGCCCAGATGAAGGCGGCGCTGGGTGATCTGAACCGCGTCAAGCGCGTGGTGAAGCTGGGCGTGTTCGTCGCCAGCCACCCCGATTTCACCAGCCAGCCAGAGGTTGGCAACGGCGCATCCGATCTGATGGTCGAGGTGTTCGGCGATGCCGGTCGCCATGCCCGCGCCGCGGTGGGTGTGGCCGTGCTGCCGCGCGGCGTGGCCGTGGAAGTGGACGCGGTGGTCGAAATCGCCTGATGGCCGATGCATGGTCTGTGCGGGTCGTCGGCAAGGCCAGCGAGGTTTCGCTGGCCGACTGGAATGCCTGCGCCGGGATGGGCACAGAAAGGGTGGCCAACCCGTTCGCGCAGGCCGAATTTTTCCGCGCACTGGAGGATTCGGGCAGCGCGTGCAGCCGCACCGGCTGGCAACCCGTGCATCTGGTCGCCGACGGTACGGACGGTCGCCCGGCCGGCATCATGCCCGCCTATCTGAAAACCCACAGCCAGGGCGAATATGTCTTCGATCATGGCTGGTCCGACGCCTATGAGCGCGCCGGCGGGCGTTATTACCCCAAGCTGCAGGCGGCGTTTCCATTCACGCCCGCAACCGGCCCGCGCTTGCTGCTGCGCGTGTCCGAAGCCGGCCCGGCGCTGATCGCCGCTGCCGAGCAGATCACCGCCGGCAACGGCTTTTCCAGCGCGCACGCCACCTTCATCAGCCCGGACCAGCAGGCGATGTTCAAGGCCGCCGGCTGGCTGATGCGCGTTGGCGAACAGTTCCACTGGCAGAACGAGGGCTATCAGAATTTCGGCGATTTTCTCGGCGCGCTGTCGTCGGCGAAACGCAAGCAGATCCGCAAGGAACGCGAACGCGCCGTCGCCGGGCTGGAGATCATCCACCTGACCGGCGCTGCCATTACCGAGGCGCACTGGGATGCGTTCTGGACCTTTTATCAGGACACCGGCGCCAAGAAATGGGGCCGGCCCTATCTGACGCGCGCGTTCTTCTCCCTTGTTGGCGAAGCCATGGGGGATCGCATCCTGCTGATGCTGGCGCTGCGCGATGGCAAACCCATTGCCGGCGCGCTCAACTTCATCGGCGATGAATGTCTTTATGGTCGCTATTGGGGCGCCACGCAGGATGTGCCGTTCCTGCATTTCGAGCTCTGCTATTATCAGGCCATCGAATGGGCGATCCTGAATGGCCGCGCGCGGGTCGAGGCCGGCGCGCAGGGTGCGCACAAGTTGGCGCGCGGCTATCGGCCGACGCCGGTGATTTCGGCGCACCATATCCCCGATCCGAACTTCCACCGCGCCATCGCCGATTATCTGGCGCGGGAAACCCGCGCGGTGATCGAGGAAATCGAGTATCTTGATGCGCACGCGCCGTTCAGGCGCGATCAAGACTGATTGCCGTTCAGGCGTGATCAAGGTTGAGCCATGTTATTGTCGTCCATGCGAAATCTTCTTGCCCTGGCGCTTGTGCTCGCCGCTCCGGCCGCTGCGGCTGACGTCGTTCGCCTGACAGCGGCCGAGCGGGACGCCGTGATTGCGGCCGCCGCCAACGGCCCGGAGCGCGCCGCCGTGCTGACACCGGAACAGGCGGTACGGTCGTCGGTACTGGATCGCTCGCTCTACCCGGAATTCTACGGCGAAGGCCCGGCCGTGCGCGACCGCAAGGTGCATGGTGAAGTGACGATGTTCGCCGGCAGTGGCGGCACCTTCGGCATGTCGGGCACCGCCATCGTGCCGGTGGGTGAAAGCGGCACGGCGGCGATTTCGGTGCTGCAAGGCACCAGCAACCGCGGCGGCCTGCAAGGCTTCAGCCTGGGCTATGCCAGCGGCGGCGCGGCGAACGACATCAGCGCGTTCAGAGGCTTTGGCGGTTATGGTTATGGCGGCGGCTATGGCCTGTGGACCAACCCGTGGGGCGCTTCGCTCTATCCCGGCCCGCCGCCGCACCGGCGGCGCTGACCCACCCTACAGCGCAATATTGTCGATCAGCCGCGTCGTCCCCATCATCGCGGCGGCCAGCAGTCGGGCACCCGGCGCTGGCGCACCCAGGCTGTGCAGCGTTTCGCCATCGGCCAGCTCGAAATAATCGACGTGGCCAAAGCCGGCGCCCTTCAGCCGGCGCTCGCCTGCCGCCAGTGCCGCCGCCACCGGCATGCCGGCCATTATCGCCTCACGCGTGGCCAGCAAGGCTTGCGGCAGCGCCAGCGCCCGGGCGCGTTCATCAACTGTCAGAAAGGCATTGCGGCTGGACAGCGCCAGGCCATCGGCATCGCGCACGATGGCGCAGCCGACGATTGTTGTGCCGATATCCAGATCGGCTGCCATCCGCCTTATGATCGCCAACTGCTGCCAATCCTTCTCGCCGAACACCGCGACATCGGCCTGGGCTGCGCTCAGCAGCTTGGCAACCACCGTGGCAACGCCGTCGAAATGGCCGGGCCGCACCCGGCCACAGAGCAGATCCGGCAGGCCTGCCACCCGCACGAAGCTGGCAAAGCCCGGCGGATACATGGTGGCGACATCGGGGGCATAGAGCAGGCGGCAGCCCACACGGGCAAGTTTCAGGGCATCGCCGGCCTCGTCACGCGGATAACGTTCCAGATCCTCGTTCGGCCCGAACTGCTTGGGGTTCACAAAGATCGATGCGACCGCGACATCGGCCTGGGCGAGCCCCCTGGTGACCAGCGCCAGATGCCCGGCATGCAGCGCGCCCATCGTGGGCACCAGTGCAACACGCTTGCCTTCGCGCTGCCAGGCGCGCACGCGGTCGCGCAATGCGGCAGGGGTGCGCACCACAGGCAGGCCCTTGGGCGGCAAAACATCAGTCATCGGCGCGTCATGGCTTTCGTGCATCTGCGTTGACAGGTGGCGCGCGCTGTGGGCGATACAGGCGCATCCTGCAAGCTTGGCAGTGTGAGGGGGCATGTGAGCGCACATCTGATCGTGATGGCCAATGAAAAGGGTGGCACAGGCAAATCGACCACGGCCGTACACGTTGGTGTCGCCCTGGCGCTGGCCGGGCTTCGTACCGCGCTGATCGATCTCGACAGCCGGCAGCGCACCTCGACGCGCTATCTGGAAAATCGCTGGCTGCACGCGCAGCGCCATGGCCTCACCTTGCCGGCGCCCGATGTGGCGGTGGTGGAGGATGGCAACAATGGCGAGGCCGAGTTGGCGCAACGCCTGCAACAGGCCAGCACGCTGGATTTCATCATCATCGATTCGCCCGGGCGGGATTCGGCGCTGGCGCGGGCAGCCATGGCGCGCGCCGACACGCTGGTGACGCCGATCAACGACAGCTTCGTCGATTTCGATCTGATCGGCGAAGTGGACGGCGAGAGCTTCGAAGTCACCAAGCCGAGCTTTTATGCGGAGCTGGTCTGGCAAGCCCGCACCCGCCGCGCCCGAGAGCAGGGCCGGCCGATGGATTGGGTGGTGATCCGAAATCGCCTGTCGGCGCTCGACGCCCGCAACAAGCAGCGCATGGGTGCCGCGCTGGACACACTGTCGAAACGCGTCGGCTTCCGCGTGCTGCCCGGCCTGTCCGAACGCGTGATTTTCCGCGAGTTTTTCCCCCGCGGGCTCACCCTGCTCGATCGTGCGGCGCTCAGCGATTTTTCCTTGAGCCATGTCGCGGCGCGCAGCGAATTGCGCGCCTTGCTGATCGGGCTGAACCTGCCCTGCGGCATCGAATTGGCGGCTTAGGGTCCAAACTCAATGAGAATAGGGGTCGGCATGGCACGGAGAAGCGAAATGGCGAGGCGCGGGCGCGCTGGCGGGGCTTCGCCCCCCGGCGAGCGACCGCAACGACGCCATTTCGCTTCTCCGTGCCACCCTTCGGGCGCTGTCAGGAAGCCCGGCAGAGCGCTCGCTCATTTGCCGGATAGCGCTGCTATCCGGCCGCACTCGCTCACTCCTGCCGGGCTTCCTGACAGCGTGACGACCCCTATTCTCATTGAGTTTGGACCCTGATGCTGCTGGCGATCCTGGCGGTGGCGGCACTGGCCTGGTGGCTGCATCGCGAAGGTGTGCTGCTGCCCAATCTGCTGCGGCTGGGCGGCGCGGCGGCAGCCGGCCTGCTGGCGTTCCGGCTGCTCAGCACCGGTCGACCGGTGCTGGCGCTGGTGGCGGCCGGTGTGGGCCTGGCCTGGTGGAAATGGTCGGGCCGGCCGGTGGCGCTGCCCGGCGGTGCCCGCAATCGGCAACTGACGGCAGCGGCACAATTGCTGAACGTGCCGGCCGACGCGGGATCGGATGTCATCTGGCAGGCCTGGCGCCATGCAATGACCACGGCGCATCCCGATGCCGGCGGCAGCGACGAAGCCGCGCAAGCTTTGACCGCGGCGCGCGACCTGCTGATTGCTGCGGCCGACAAGCGCCGCGAAACCGGGCGATGATGCGACCGTAACTTGCGCTGGGCTGCCGAAGCCACAATTGCAATTGTCACACACGGCGCGCATCAGGGCGCCGGTTTGCCGATGCTGAATCTTTTTGAGGAAACTCGTGTCCCACATTTTTCACCCGACCGCCCTGCGCGAATATGACATCCGTGGCATCGTTGGCGAAAGCCTGACCGAGGCCGATGCCCGCGCCGTGGGCTTGAGCTTTGGCACCGTCGTGCGACGCGGCGGCGGCACGCTGGTGGCGCTGGGCCGCGACGGCCGCGAATCCTCACCGGCCTTGAGCGCTGCGGTGGCGCAGGGCCTGATGGCGGCGGGCTGCGATGTCGTGGATGTCGGCCTGGGCCCGACGCCGATGCTGTATTTCAGCGTGTTCGAGCTTGGCGCCGATGCCGGCCTGATGGTGACCGGCAGCCACAATCCGCCCAACTGGAACGGCTGCAAGATGATGCTGAAGGATCGGCCGTTCTTTGGCGCCGACATTCGCGGCCTGGGGGCACTCGCCGCCGCCGGCGATTGGGAAAGCGGCGCCGGCAGCAGCCGCACGCATTACATCATGGATGTTTATGTCCAGGCGCTGGCCGCCGATTTTCGCGGCAAGACCGGTGATGGCGCCTTCACCATCGCCTGGGATTGCGGCAACGGCGTCGCTGGCCCGGTGGTGGAAAAGCTGACCCGCATCCTGCCCGGCACCCACCATCTGCTGTTCACCGAAGTGGATGGCACGTTTCCGAATCATCACCCCGATCCCACCGTGGAGGCCAATCTGGTCGATCTGAAGCGTGTGGTGGCCGAAAAGCGCTGCGATTTCGGCGTGGCCTTCGATGGCGATGCCGATCGCATCGGTGCGGTCGATGGCCTGGGCCGCGTGGTGTGGGGCGATCAATTGCTGGCGATCCTGGCCGAACCGGTGCTGGCCGAGCTGCCCGGATCGACCGTGATCGCCGATGTGAAGGCCAGCCAGGCGCTGTTCGATCGCATCACCGAACTGGGCGGCACGCCGCTGATGTGGAAAACCGGCCACAGCCTGATCAAGGCGAAGATGAAGGAGGTCGGCTCCCCCATCGCTGGCGAAATGAGCGGCCATATCTTCTTCAAGCATCGCTGGCATGGCGTGGACGACGGCATATTGGGCGCAGTGCGCCTGATCGAAGCCGTCACGGCGCTGGGCGGATCACTCACCGCGCTGAAGGATGCGATGCCGGCCATGGTCAACACCCCGGAAATGCGTTTCCAATCTTCCGAAGACCGCAAGTTCGAAGTGGTGGCCGAAGTGCTGGCGCGGCTTGGCCAGGAAGGCGCCACCGTCAACGAAACCGATGGCGCCCGCGTGATGCGCGCCGATGGCTGGTGGCTGCTGCGCGCATCCAACACCCAGGATGTGCTGGTCGCCCGCGCCGAAGCCGCCAATGCCGCCGCCCTCGCGCGTCTGGAAGCCGAACTGCGCGCGCAACTGGCCTTGTCGGGCGTGGACGGCGTCACGGTCGGGCACTGAGGGTTCCCGGCTGGCCGGGGTTTATCGCCATAAGATATACGTTCTGAACGCCCTCCCCCTTGTGGGGAGGGCGACTCGGCGCCAGCCGAGCAGCCTGCCCCGGACTTGATCCGGGGGGGTGGGGGAACCCGCCTGCTGTCACTGAAGGCGAACCCCTCACCCCGCTCGCGCCAAGAGGCGCGAGTCGCCCTCCCCGCAAGGGGGAGGGAGCCATTGCGCTTCAATCGCCAATCAATCGGGTCTAAACCGGCCAAGTATGAGCATCTGGGCAACTCTGGCCGGCACCGCCATCGGGCTGGTGATCGGGGGGCCGATCGGGGCACTGGCCGGCGCGGCCGCCGGCAGTGCCGTCGATCTGGCGCGTGCCCGCTTCACCAAGCCGGGTCAGCGCCAGGTGGCCTTCACCATCGCCGCCATCGCGCTGTCGGCCAAGATGGCCAGCGCCGATGGCGAGGCCACTGCGGCCGAATTCGCCACGTTCCAGCGCCTGTTCCGCGTCGATCCCGCCGAATCGGTCAACGCGCGGCGCTTCTATGATCTGGCCAAGGCCTCGACTGCCGGGTTCGAGGCCTATGCACGGCAGGCCGCCGAACTGCTGGGGCCAGGCTCACCGACGCTGGAGGATCTGCTCGATGCGCTGTGGATGATCGCGGCGGTCGACGGCTTCGATGCGGCCGAACTGGCCTATCTCGAACAGGTGGCAACCCTGCTGGGCTTTGACGCGGCGGCGCAGGCACGCATCCGCCGCCGCCACCTGGCGCCCGCCGCTGATGATCATTGGGCGGTGCTGGGCGTCGAACCCGGCGCCGATGCCGCCACCATCAAGGCGGCATACCATATGCTGGTGAAACGCTATCACCCCGATCGCGCCGTGGCCGAAGGCGTGCCATCCGAATTCATCCGCGTATCGGAACTACGGATGGCCAGCATCAACGCTGCGTACGACCAATTGACCGGAAGACGGCGATGAAACCCAGCCATCTTGCCATGATCCTGGCCATCGATTGCATCTGGGCCTGCAATATCGTGGCGGTGAAGGAATCGGTGGTCTCGGCCGGGCCGCTGGTCACCGTGCTGCTGCGTTATGCCGTGGCCACGTTGGTCTGCCTGCCATTCCTGCGCTGGCTGCCGGGGCGCATGCACATCATCCTGATCACCGGGCTGGTTGCCGGCGCCGGTTTCATGACGCTGGGCGCGCTCAGCTTTGCCGTGGCCGACAATCTGTCGGCGCTGTCGATCGTCGGGCAACTGGGGGTGCCGTTCAGCCTGATCCTGGCGGTGATCTTCATGGGCGAACGCATCCGCTGGCCGCGCATCACCGCCATCGCCATCGCCATCACGGGCGCGGTGGTGATGGGCTTTGACCCCGCCATTGCCGATGAGCGGCTCGGTTTGATCCTCACCGTGGGCGCGGCCATGTGCTGGGCCGGCGGCAATCTGCTGTTCCGATCCCTGGCGGGCGTGCCGGTGCTGACCATCCACGCCTGGCTGGGGCTGATTTCGGTGCCGGTGATGCTGGTGGCGGCCTGGGTGGTGGAGCCGGACCGCCTGGCCGCCATCCCGCAATTGCCGATCAGCACCTGGGGCTGGGTGGCCTATTCGGCGATCATCTCCTCGGTGATCGGCCATGGCGGCATGACCTGGCTGTTCCAGCGCTATCCGGTGGCGGTGGTCTCGCCGCTCACCCTGCCCACCCCGCTGATTTCGGTGGGGGTGGCGATTGCGGTCTATTCGACGCCGATCACCAACCAGATGCTGGTCGGCGGCGCGCTGACCTTCGTCGGGGTCGCCATCATCACGTTGCGCACGGCGCAACGACGCGACACGGATGTCCCGGTGGAACCGCTATGATCACACGCCCAAGCCCGAATTTCGACGTGCGCAAGCTGCCCGTCGCCATGCTGGTGCTGCATTATACCGGCATGCAGACAGGGGACGCCGCCATCGACTGGCTGGCCAATCCGGCCTCGAATGTCTCGGCGCATTACGTCGTCGCCGAAGACGGTGCCGTTCTGCAGATGGTGGACGAAGCGAACCGCGCCTGGCACGCCGGGCGCAGTTGGTGGCGCGGCATCACCGACATCAACAGCGCCAGCATCGGTATCGAGATCGTCAATCCCGGCCACGCGTTCGGCTATGTCCCCTTCCCGCGCCAACAGATGGATGCGGTGGTGGCGCTGGCTGCCGAGATCACTGCCCGCCATCGCATCGCGCCGGCCAATGTGGTGGGCCACAGCGACATCGCACCGACCCGCAAGCAGGACCCGGGTGAGTTGTTCGATTGGCCGCGCCTCGCCGCATTGGGCCTGGCCGCCGCATCCGCCCCAAGCCTCGATCCCGGCTGGAGCGACCCCGGCTTTCTCGCGGCGCTGGCCCGCTATGGCTACGATATCACCGCGCCCACCGAGGCGATCATTGCCTTTCAGCGCCGCCACCGCCCTGTCCGGCTCGACGGCCTGATCGACGTGGAATGCCGCCAAATCTTGCGCGGGCTGCTGGTGGCGGAAGGCCTGTAAGAAAAAGGCGGCCAGCCCAAGGGGGGAGGGCTGGCCGCCAGGTTTTCCCGCCGATGGCCTAACAGGGGGGAAGGCCATCAAACAAGCGGTGGCCGGCATAACTGCCGGCCAGCGAAATCGGCATTGCGAGGGGGGCATGCCGATTCGACAGATACGGATATGGTGAACCGATCGAAACATTGCAACTGTGTAATGTTGCCATGGCCGACAGCGGACCAGATTTTGCCACGGTTCAACGCAGGCCAATCACGCCGCGGCGCAGCGCGGACCCGTCTTGCCGCGGTTCAGCGCGGGCTGGGCCGCCGCGCTGCCACCGGCAGCTCATGCCCGCCAAAATCCAGCGTGCTATGCGAAACGATGCTGCCCAGCGCATCGATGATCACCCGCAGCCGGCGCTTGTCGGTGGCGAAGGTCAGCCGGAAGGTGCCGAAATCCTCGTCGACTCCGGCCTCCACCCAGGTGCTGATCTGCCGCCCGGCCAGCATCGGCTGCACGGCTTCGGGGGCGAGTTTCAGCCCCTGGGCAATCACTTCGGCCGGCACGGTGAAGGCCTGGCCCCCAGTACGGATATCGCCTTCGATCTCGATCATTCGGCAGGCAGTGGCGCGAATCATCCGAAAAGGCCATAGGGCGACTGCGATCACGTCGTCGGGCGGCCGCGTCAGGATATCCTGCCGAGGAAAGTCCGGGCTCCACGGAACGCGGTGCCGGGTAACGCCCGGCGGTCTGGGTCCCAGAGAAATTTGGGCAACTCGGATCAGGGACAGTGCCACAGAGAAGAGACCGCCGATGGCTGTTGGCAACAACAGGACAGGCAAGGGTGAAACGGTGCGGCAAGAGCGCACCGCGCGATGGGCAACCAAAGCGGCACGGCAAACCCCACCGGGAGCAAGACCGAATAGGGATGGCGCGCGCATTTCGGTGCGCAGGGCAGGAACCGGCCCAGTCATCCGGGTTGGTTGCTGGAGGCGGCGGGCAACCGCCGTCCGAGAGGAATGGTCGCCCATGGGGTTTCGGCCCCGGGACAGAACCCGGCTTACAGACGTCGCTGATCGGCTGCCCGCAACGCGCAAGCGTTGCGGGCAGACTCGTGTCTGACCGGCCGGGCTGGCTGACGGCCCTCAGGCCGGCAGAACCGCTTCGACGGCGCGGCTTTGCCGCGTTCTTTCTTTTCTTCTTGAAAAGTCCAAGCGGACTCGGCGGCTCCGCCGCCGGCCGCGCTCGCCGCACGCACCGCCCTGAGACACCACACGCGCCACCCCTCCGTCTCGCTTCGCTCGCCACCTCCCCTTGCAGGGGAGGAACAATGATCCTCCCCTGCAAGGGGAGGTGGCAGCCGAAGGCTGACGGAGGGGTGGCGCACGCGGTCACCGATGCACTCATCCACTCCGCAACATCGCCACCCCCGCATCGCGCTCGAACAGATACAGCAACACACGCGCGGCCTGCCCGCGCACCCCCGCCAGGCCGCCGTCGCGCTCCAGCAGCAGCCGCGCATCATCGCGCGCCATCGTCACATATTGCTGTACCCGCCCCGGATCGGCGAAGCGGAACGCCTCCTCGCCGGACTGGCGCGTGCCGAGGATCTCGCCCGGCCCGCGCAGTTTCAGATCGGCTTCGGCAATGCGAAACCCATCATTGGTCTCGCGCAGCAGCTTCAGCCGTTCGCGCGCCGTTTCCGAAAGCTCATCGCCGCGCAGCAGCAGGCAGACGCTGTGCCCCGCCCCGCGCCCGACCCGGCCGCGCAACTGGTGCAACTGCGCCAACCCGAAACGCTCGGCCGCCTCGATGATCATCAGCGTGGCATTGGGCACGTCCACACCCACCTCGATCACCGTGGTCGCCACCAGCAGGCCCAGCCGGCCGGCGGCAAACTCCGCCATCACCGCATCCTTGTCCGGCCCCTTCATGCGGCCGTGCACCAGCCCGACCTTCCCCTCCCCCAACCGCGCCTTCAGGAAGGCCGCGCGGGTGGTGGCGGCGGCTTCGTCTTCATCCTCATTGCCGTCGACCAACGGGCACACCCAATAGGCCTGGCCGCCGCCATCCAGATGCCGGGCCAGCGCCGCCGTCACTTCATCCAGCCGCGCCGTGGCCATCACCCGCGTGTCGATCGGCTGCCGGCCGGGCGGGCGTTCGTCGATGATGCTCTGGTCCATCTCGCCAAAGCGGGTCAGCGCCAGGCTGCGCGGGATCGGCGTGGCGGTCATTGCCAGCACATGCGGCGGCACGCGGGCCTTGTTGGCCAACAACAGGCGCTGCGCCACGCCGAAGCGATGCTGTTCATCCACCACGACCAGGCCCAGATCATGATAGGCCACCGTCTCCTGAAAAATCGCATGGGTGCCGATCAATATGTCGATGCGCCCTTCGGCCAGATCAGCCAGCAGCGCCTCGCGGGCCTTGCCCTTGTCGCGCCCGGTGAGCAGCGCGATGCGCACCGGCAGATTTGCGGCCTGTTTGGTGAGCGTGGCATGATGTTGCCGCGCCAGGATCTCGGTGGGTGCCAGCAAGGCTGCCTGGGTGCCGGCTTCCACCGCTGTCAGCATGGCCATCAGGCCGACCAGCGTCTTGCCCGATCCGACATCGCCCTGCAGCAGCCGCAGCATCGGCTGCGCCTGCGCCATGTCGCCGGTGATCTCGCCGAGCACGCGCCGCTGGGCGCCGGTCAACGGCCAGGGCAGC
>Ga0164295_10003097_pt1 | contig 13438 bp, 16 predicted proteins | sample GEODES006metaG_FD_111798 | JGI IMG/M metagenome (GOLD analysis project Ga0164295, IMG submission 111798) | Oligotrophic lake water microbial communities from Sparkling Lake, Wisconsin, USA - GEODES006 metaG | ecosystem: Environmental > Aquatic > Freshwater > Lake | place: USA: Sparkling Lake...
AAGCTCCTCTTTTTGATTTTTTATGAATTTTTTCCGTCGGCTTGCTCCGGCTGCAATGATTGCTTTCACGTGGATCGCGGTGCCTTCCTTTTCGCAGGTTCAGCCAGGGCTTGCCACCGAGCTTCAGGGTCAGGACTTCGCTCCCTCGGGGGTGATTGATGTCACGCAGGTCACGGCCACCACGCCCGTGCTGCCCGACGCGTCAGAGAAAGGGCATACCGCTGCGACGATTGTAAAATCAGCCCCAGGTCCTTGGGGTCGGCTGGAGTATTTCCCGGTGTTCATGGAGGCTCCGATGTCCCTGGTGGAGCGCTTTCCGATCCCCAGCTCCCGCCCCAAATGGGCATTCCCCGCCTCGTTCCTGCCTCAGCTGCCCGATTTTCTGAGCAATGCGGGGCTCGAGCACCCGGTCATTGATACCATGCTCGCCAAAGACGCGGTCGTTCTGGACGGGGACATGGCCTTCATTTTTCCACCGCTCTCCCTGCTGGAGTCGATGTCTTCGGTCCAGCGAACCGTGATTTATGCCGAACTGCGCAAATACCCCGCGAACGAGTTCCATGCCGAGCCGGTGCTGATCACCTCGGGGGATGTGGATGAGTGGTTCCGCAGCAGCAAGCTGCGGCCCGAAATCATCACCAAAATCAAGCAGTTCACTTATCAACGCGGGGAAACCCTCGCGTTTAGCGACCTGCCGGCGGTGATCAACTACGCCCAGGGTGAGCAGGAGGCGCGGGCGATCGTGAAGGCTTTCACCCGCACACGTGCCCTGATCGTCAAGCTGCTGATCGAGAACAAAGCCGACATTGAAACGGTGATGAACTACTGGACCACCGGCCTGAACCTGCGGCGCAAGGACATGCAGCCGCTGCTGGAGTCCATCGTCGACGTCGGGGCGGAAAAAATTGATGTGGTGCACATGCTGCCGCCACTGCCGCGCAAACTGCTGATGACTTACCCCGACACCGGTATGGCCAAGGAAGGCATCTTCCCCGACTGCCACTGGACCTCGCTGAATTTCTTCAACTACAACGCCCAGCCTTACTTGCTCGACTCCCGTCTGGCGACCACCGCCGTGCTGGAGCGGTTCAACCCCGTCGAACCGCCCTACAAGTTTGGCGACATCCTGTTTTTCCTGGATACCCAGCGGGGAGACGCGTTCCACTCCTGCGTTTACATCGCCGATGATGTGGTGTTCACCAAGAACGGCCGCAATGTGCTCTCGCCCTGGATTTTTACCAAGCTGGAGGATGTGAAGAAAGTCTATCTCTTCGACAACAACGGCCGCATCCAAGGCTATCGCAACAAGAACGCCCCGGTGACCATCACCGACGAGACCGACAACTAGGTCACGCGCCGAGTTCGGCAATCACCTCGATTTCCACCAGGGCACCCAGCGGCAGCCTGGCCACGGCGACGGTGGAGCGGGCGGGTTTGTGGCCGCCGAAGGCTGCGTCGTAGAGCGGGTTGACCTTGGGGAAGTCGGCCATGTCCTGGAGAAACACCGTGGCCTTCACCACCTGCGCCAGCGTCAGGCCCTGAGATGCCAGCACCGCCGTGATGTTGGCAAACACCTGCCGCGTCTGGCCCTCGACATCCATCGCTTCGATCTTGCCCGTGACCGGATCAATCGGGATCTGCCCGGAGCAGAACAAGAAGCCCTGGGATTTGACCGCTTGAGAGTAAGGGCCGATGGCCGCCGGTGCACCTAGCGCGTTATTGATGAGGTTCATGACGCCAGAGAACGCGGAAAATGGCGGGGCGCAACTCTGCGCGCATTTCCGCTTTCCACTTTCTATTTTCCACTCTCCACTTTCTCCCTCATGCCTCTGACATTTGTCCGCTACAAGCACGCCCGTTTTTCCGCGCGCTTCCCTGAAAACTTCCGCTACTCGCCCAGCCATTACTGGATGGCCCCGGTGGAGGGCGAGCCAGGCCTGTGGCGAGTCGGCTTCACCAAGTTTGCCACACGGATGCTCGGCGAGCTGGTCGATTGCGAATGGCAGAAGGCTGTTGGCGAGACGATCGAGTCCGGCCAGATCGTCGGCTGGGTGGAGGGTTTCAAGGCCGCCAGCGATGTTTACTGCGTGATGAACGGAGCCTTCGCCGGGGGCAATGACTTCCTCAAGCAGGACGCCTGCATCGTGCGCAGCGACCCGTATGAGCAAGGCTGGCTCTACGCCGTGCGCGGCGAACCGGAGGAAGGCAGTGTGGACGTGCATGGCTACATCGCCCTGCTGGACGCCACCATCAAGCGCATGGCCGAAACGACCCATGCCGAGGACGCACCGCCCATGGAAGAAGAATAACTGCCATAAGGTTGCATCCTGACGCTCTTCCAGGCAAACTACCCTCTTTTTATGGCAAATCGCAAAGGCATCGTTCTCGCAGGCGGCTCTGGCACCCGGCTCTATCCTCTGACCATCGCGGTCAGCAAGCAGCTCATGCCGGTCTATGACAAGCCGATGGTCTACTACCCCATCTCGTGCCTGATGCTCGCGGACATCCGGGACATCCTGATCATCTCCACCCCGCACGACTTGCCGAACTTCCAGAAACTGCTCGGCGACGGCTCGCAGTGGGGCGTGCGCATCGAGTATGCCGAGCAGCCGAAACCCGAAGGCCTCGCGCAGGCCTTCGTCATCGGAGAAAAATTCATCGACGGCGGCAAGGCCGCGCTCGTGCTCGGCGACAACCTTTTCTATGGCTCGCAGTTCCGCACCGCCATTGAGAGTGCCACCCAGCAGGAAAAAGGCGCGACCATCTTCGGCTACTACACCGCCACACCGGAGATCTATGGCGTGGTCGAGTTCGACGCCGCCGGCAAGGCCATCTCGTTGGAGGAGAAGCCCAAGCAGCCCAAGAGCAACTACGCCGTGCCCGGCATCTACTTCTATGACGAGCGCGTGGTGGAGATCGCCAAGGGCCTGAAGCCCAGCCCGCGCGGCGAGCTGGAGATCACCGACCTGAACCGCATTTATCTGGAGATGGGCGAGCTGAATGTGGAAGTGCTCGGCCGCGGCACCGCCTGGCTGGACACCGGCTCACCCGATGCGCTCGCCGAAGCCACCGACTTCGTGAAGGTCATCCAGCACCGCCAGGGCTTGAAGATCGCCTGCCTGGAAGAGATCGCCTTCAGCAAGGGCTGGGTCAGCAAGGACGAGCTACTGGCCACCGCCGAGCGCCTGGGCAAGACCGAATACGCGACCTACTTGAAGAAGCTGGCGCAGTATGACGGCAGCTCCGGTTTGAAAACGCTGGGAGCCTAGCCCTGCTTGGCCGCCTCCGCGTCATCCTCAGCCCAGTCGGCCATCAAGCGAGACAGCTTGCGCTTCAAGCCTGCTTTTGCCACGGGCGACATGCGGTCGATGAAGAGGATGCCATTCAAGTGATCAATCTCATGCTGGAAGGCACGCGCCAGGAGACCATCCGTCTCAATGGTGACCGTCTCGCCGTCGAGCGTCTGATACGTCACCTTGATGCCGGTCGAGCGGCGGATCTGCCCGCGCAGGTCCGGGAAGCTCAGGCAGCCTTCCTCGTCCGAGACCTTGTCACGGCCCAGCTCCAGCTTGGGATTGAGGAACACGATGGGCATGTGCGCCACCATGTTCTTGTCCTCGCCGTTCACCTTGAAGTAGCTCACGCACTTCGGGTTGTGCGACACATCGATCACCGCCATCTGCTCGTCGACCGCCACCTGCGGCGCTGCCAGCCCCACACCGTGCTCGTCACGCATCGTTTCGAGCATGTCGTCAGCCAGCTTGCGATGCCTGTCAGTGACGGTTTCAATGCTGCGGCACTTGGCACGCAGCACGGCGGTGGGATAGCGGACGACTTTCAGGACCATGGTGGGAAAGGAAACGTGTGAAGAGGAAGCTAGCTGCTGGACCGCTTGATGAGGCGGTCAAAGAATCCTTTCCCCTGCTCGCTTTCCTGCGCAAGACGTTCTTGCTCCGTCGGTCCTTCGCTTTCGATGATCGTCACCGGGGTCCCGACCGGCACGGTTTGATAAACCCGTTTCGCCACCGCGCGTGGCAGGCGCACACAGCCATGCGACGCCCGATGGCCCGGATGTGGAATGGGGCCGATGTGCATGCCCACACCGTCATCCGTGAAGCGCATCCAATACGTCATCTGCGAGCCCTCGAACCGTCCGCCCTCGGGAATTTCATCCTCACCCATCTTGGCGTCGCCGTTCACCAGCTTGCCGTCCTTGTCGTAAATTTTGCCGTAGAGGTTCGACTTTTTATCGACAGTTTTCTCCCGCACCTTGAACTGCCCCGTCGGTGTCGGATGGCTGGCCGTGCCCGAAGCCACAGTCGTCCAGGCGATCTCCTGGCCGCCTTTGTAAATCGTGGCCTTCTGCTGGTCGATCACGATTTTAACCGAGATGGGGCCCTGCGCGGCAGAGGCGGCTGCCTCATGCCACTCAAACAAGGGCTTGGCTTTGTTCGGATCTTCCGGCGGTGGTGGTGGCGTTGTGCAGGAGCTGGCCAGGGCCACCATGGCGAGAAGGCAGAAATGCGGAGCGGTTTGAGTGAGGGCTCTCATGTCACGGAGGGATTGAGCCGCCAGTTATAGCACCGGCCCTTGGCTCAACAACTCTACGTTCCATCTCCAGCCTCCGTCTTTCGCCGGATAAGGCAAATCCCGGAACGCAGACACAAAAAAGGCCGGGAGGATCTATCCCTCCCGGCCCGCTTCTGGGAAACGCTTTACTTACTTGCTGTTCTCGGCGAACTGCGCGTCGAAGATGATCTTCGAGGTCGGGAAGTCGAGCTTCTTCACGAAGGCAGCCGACTCGGCCGCGCCGAACTCGCGGTCCATGCCGCCGTCTTCCCATTCGACGCTGAGCGGTCCGCCGTAGTTGATGTCGTTCAACGCGCGGATGATGCGCTCGAAGTTGATGTGGCCACGGCCCACGGACTTGAAGTCCCAGTAGCGCTCCGGCTTGTGGAAATCCACATGACCGCCGAACACACCGGCGTCATGGCCCAGGTTCCAGGCCACGTCCTTCATGTGCGCATGGAAAATGCGGTCGCCGAACTCATAGATGAACTTCACGTAATCCACGCCCTGGTAGCCGAAGTGCGAGGGGTCGTAGTTGAAGCCGAAGGCTGGGTGGTAATCGACGGCTTCCAGCGCGCGCCGGGCGGAGCTGATGTCGAAGGCGATCTCGGTCGGATGCACTTCCAACGCATAGCGGATGCCCAGCTTGTGATACTCGTCGAAGATCGGGGTGAAACGCTTGGCGAAGTCCTTGTAACCAGCCTCAATCTGCCCTGGCAGGTTCGGCGGGAAGGAATACACCAGGTGCCAGATGCTGCTGCCGGTGAAGCCGTTCACGACGCTGACGCCGAAACGCTTCGCCGCGTGCGCGGTCTTGATCAGCTCCTCTGCCGCGCGCTGGCGCACGCCCTCGGGATTGCCATCGCCATAGATCGCGGCGGGCAAGATCTGCGCGTGGCGAGGGTCGATGTTATCGCACACTGCCTGACCGACCAGGTGGGTGGAGATCGCGTGGCATTGCAGACCTGCGGCCTTCAGCTTGGCGCGCTTGTCATCGCAGTAAGCCTGGTCCGCCTTCTCGACCTCGAAGTGATCGCCCCAGCAGGCCAGTTCCACGCCATCGTAGCCGAAGGCCTTGGCTTTTTGCAGCATTGTGTCCAGCGGCAGATCTGCCCACTGGCCGGTAAAGAGAGTCACGGGACGGCCCATAGTTTTTTGAATTGGTTAGGTTTGCGAAAGGCCGCAATTCTGCCGCAGGGGAGCAAGGCTTGGCAAAGGGAAAATGGGCATTCACCATCTTAAAGACCGTCACAGCCGATCTTGTGTTGATCAGACGGAATCACCAAATCAAGATGTTCTTCCGGTATACACCAACTCACCATTACGAATATCGCGATACACCTGAACTCCATTCTCAGTTCTTACAAAGTCCAGATACTCAGGCACTCTTCCAGTTTCGACAAAAGTAAATTTGTCTGAAAGTGATCCATCGAAATGCCATCCATCAGGAGTAATCAAATTAGGGTCATCTGAGTCACCCATTCGTGCAGCACGCAGCGTCTTTTCGGGGTTTGTCGGGGCGGCCAACGAGCCAATTTCTAGCCAGTCGCAAGGAGCAGCAAGGCCGCGCTGTTGATCTACAACAACCATATCGACCGCAGAACCACGCTGAAGGTAAGTCAGACCATTAGACTCTAATTCTGTGATGAAGTGTTTCACATCCTGAGGAGCCATGAAGCCAACTCTAGCGATAACAGAGTCAGCGCAAAGGGTGCTGTTCTGCACCCACCCCATGAATGCTTCCCAGCCACCTGGGAATTTTGATTCGACAGCATCGCGTCGAACAATCACTGATATTGCTTCGATAAGGACGGGCATCGTTTTTGTAGTGTTGAAGACCTTTGGGAGAGATCACGCTAGCGCGGCAAGACATTCCTTCACCCCAGGCAAAGCCTCGGGGTTCAACCATGCCCGTTGCACCTTGAAGCCAGGGATCACTCGGGATTCGATCCATTCATCCTTCTCGGCGAATTCGACAAACACATCGCCATCCAGCGCATAAAAACGGTGGCGAAGGGTGTGCGGGTCCAGCACCCAATACTCCTGCACGCCGTGGTCTTCATAGGCCGTGAATTTCGGGCCGACATCGCGGTCAGCCGTGCGTGGTGAGAGAGCTTCGCAGATCCACAATGGTGCGAAGGGCGCATGAGTCGGCTGCAGCAGAGCGGCCTGCGCAGCACTGAACCAAGCGAGGTCAGGCTCGAAGACATTGCGCGTGCTGAGCTTCACCGCCACGACCTCGCGGTAGAGTTTACCTCCGATCCCCATGCGCTCCAGATAACTGCGCAGCAAATGATCAAGAAAGTTCAGCAAATCGGCGTGTTTGAGGCTGACAGGTGAGTGCATGCAGATTTCTCCTCCAATCAAATCGGCGTGCTTGCCCGGCTCCAGCCAGTCGAGAAACTCGTCTGCCGTGAGGAGTTGATACTCGGAGATCGAGTCGGTCGAGACGAGCGTGGGCATGGCTGCAAAGTAAGGTTAGCCCGCCGCCCCTGCCAGCAAACTTTTCGCGTGCTCGCGGGCGGACTCGATCTTGCCGCCCAACATGCGGGCGAGTTCTTCGATGCGCTCGCTGCCTTCGATGGGGCGGATGGTGGAACGGGTGCGGTTGGCCTCGACCTCTTTGCTCACGACGAAGTGATGCTGCGCGAGGCTGGCGACCTGCGGAAAGTGAGTGATGGCGATGACCTGGCGCGTCTTGCCGATGGCGGCCATCTTGCGGCCCACAGCCTCGGCGATGTTGCCGCCGACATTGGCGTCGATCTCGTCGAAGACGAGCAGGCCCACCGCATCCTGGCGGGCCAGGGCGCTCTTCACCGCCAGCAGCACGCGGCTCATTTCACCGCTGGAAGCCGTGAGGCGCAGCGGCTTCAGCGGCTCGCCAGGGTTGGGCGCGAACTGAAAATCCACCTCTTCCAAACCATCCCGTTGCGGTTCGGCCAGGGCGCTGAGCTGCACTTGAAAGACGCTCTGCTTGAAGCCCAAATCCTTCAGATGCCCGGCGATTTCTTTGGCGAGTTTCGGTGCGGCATCCGCGCGTTTTTTGCCCAGGGCCTTGCCCAGCTTGTCAACGCTGGCGCGCTGGTCCGCGATGAGCTTGCCCAGCCGCTCGATCTCATCGGTCCGGCCTTCCATCTTGACGAGTTTTGCTTCGCAGTCAGCGAGGTGTTCCAGGATACCCTCAATGCTGGGTGCATACTTGCGCTTGAGGGACTGGATCACGCTGAGCCGGTGCTCAAGCTCGGCAAACTCCTTCGGGTCCAGCTCCAGATCATCCGCGTAGTCGCGCACGTTGGTTTCCATCTCGCGGAGGGAAACCTGGGCGCTTTCGAATTCCTCAAAGAGCTTGCGGCTCGCGGGGTCGATCTTCTCCAGCTCGTGGATCATCTTCGCCACTTCGCGCAGCGCGGTGACGACGCTGTGATCGCCTTCGCCCAGGCGTTCGGAGATGCCCGTGCACAGCTCGCCCAGCCGCGCGCTGTTGGCCACCAGCCGGTGCCGGGCTTCGATCTCGTCATCCTCGCCGGGCTTCAGCTTGGCCTCTCCGATCTCCTTCACCTGAAACTTCAGCACATCAATCTGCTGCTGGCTGGCGCGCTCGGAGTTCTGCAGCTCATCCAGTTCGATGACGGTGCGATGCCAGAGTTTCCAGGCGTTACGATAGGCGTCCAAAGCAGGCTCGTTGCCCGCATACTTGTCGAGCATTTCCATCTGCCGCTCGCGCGAGTTCAGCGATTGATGATCGTGCGGCCCATGCAGGTCCACAAGGAACTCGCCCACGGCTTTCAATACCTGCGTCGTAGCGGGTGAGCCGTTGACGAACTGTTTGTTGCCGGTGCTGCTGACCACGCGCTTGAGCAGCAGCGTGCTGTCTTCGCAGGTGTCGATGCCTGCTTCATTGAGGATGGCATCCACGAGCTTCACATCATCGAGCTGGAACGAGGCCTCCACGCTGCATTGATCCTGCCCGGTGCGGATCAGCGAGCGGTCCGCGCGTTCTCCGAGGATAAGCTTCAACGCGCCCACGATGATGGATTTGCCCGCGCCGGTTTCGCCCGTGACGCCGACCAGGCCGCGCCCCAGGTCCCAGGTGACGTCTTCGACGAGGGCGAGGTTCTTGATCTTGAGGAAGGACAGCATGGCGGCGGGTCGGGTGCGCGGAGTATGGGCAGTGCCCGCCACTGTGCAAGGCGGACGCTGCATCCGCCCGCTTGGCGAAAGGGGACGCGCGGTGCTTTTTTCCCTCGCGCACTCGCAGCGAAGCGGTTTTAATCGCGTGAAGTTTCATTCAACCCCACCCAAAAAATTCCACTGCCATGAGCGATGCATCGTCTGATCCTATTTTCGGGGCCGCCGCCAGCCAGGACCCGTTCCAAGCCGCCAAGGCCAGCGCCATGAAGGCCGCCGAGGAACTGCGCAACGTGGCCAGCCAGAAGGCGCAGGAGCTGCGCTCGGCCGCCGAGCAGAAGGCCTCGCAGTTCAAGTCGGTGGCGCAGGAGCGCGCCGGCGAGTTCCGCGAGTATGCCGACCAGGCCTTCGACGACGCCAAGGCGCGCTACTCGGATATTCGCGAGGAGACCGAGAAGTTCGTCCGTGAAAAGCCGGTGCAGGCCGTGCTGACGGCGTTCGGCGTGGGCCTGTTCGTCGGCCTGATTCTCCGCCGCTAGGCAACCTTTGTTCCAAAAGTCTGGACTGGTGTTTCAAGCACATCCGCAGCGGCCCACCCGGCCAGCGCGAAACTCAGGACAGGAACCGCCCACCCCGCCGCCATGCCGGAACCTTCATCTCAATCCACGGACGGTGGGCACGTGCGCGGCTTGCTGGTGACGTTGCTGCGCTACGCCGAGGCACGGGGCAAGCTGTTCAAGATCGAATCGCAGGAGGCCAGCCAGCTGACCGCGCAGCTGATCTCGCGCATCATCACCGCCACTGTGCTGCTGACCGTAGCTTGGCTGCTGGCCGTGCCGGCGCTGGTGTCCCTCATCGCTGAGGCGCTGCAACGTCCCTGGCAGCAAGTCGCCCTCGCGGGAGCCGGGCTGCACCTGCTCGCCGGCATCGGTTTCCTGAACGCCGCTCGGCGCCGCTGGAGACGGGCGAGCTTGTTTGAAGAGAGTCTGAATCAATTTCAAAAGGATCGCGAATGGGCCAGCCGTCATCAAACCCCGCTGAACTGAAACGCCGTGTCATCGCGGAACTGGAGCTGGCCCGTGCCGACCTGTTTCAAGAGACGCGGCGCGCTCAGGTCGATTGGAACCCGGTGGCCCTGGCGCGCCGCAGCCTGCAAAAACACAAGGTTCTGTGGCTGATCGGCGGCGCCGTCACGGGCTTGATCCTGGTGCGTTTAGTGTTCCCTCCGAAGTTTAGGAGTGACAAATCTGGCGGTTCCGATAGAAAACGCGGGTTTTCCGGCATCTTCGGCGGTCTGCTTTTTAACGCGGCGCGGACAGCTGCCTTCAACTACGCCACCAAGCATTTCAAAGACCAGGCAGAGACCTACCTCCACTCGATGCTGAACCGCCAAGCACCCGAACGCCCTTCCCATGTCGCAAACCGCTGAACCTGTCGCCCAAGCCGTCATCGTCACCGAGGAACCGCAGATCATCCCGACGCTGAACTCGGTGGATGAATACCTGAAGTTCTGCATTCAATACGACGCCTCTGACCTGCACCTCGCCACCGCCGCACCGCCCATGTGGCGCCGCTACGGTAACCTGGGACCGATCTGGGAAAGCGCCACGCACCGCGCCGCGCAGCTCACCGCCGAGGAAACCCGCCGCCTGGCCTATGGCTTCCTCAACGAGCAGCAGATCAAGCAGCTCGAAACGCGTGGCGACGTGGACTTCGCCTACTCGCCGGGCTACGGCCGCTTCCGCGCCTCCATCGTGCAGCAGCGCCTGGGCATCGACATGGCCTTCCGCATCATCAGCACGCATCTGCGCTCGATTGATGAGCTGGGCCTGCCCGACACCGTGCGCACGCTGATCCGCTACCACAACGGCTTGGTGCTGGTGACCGGCCCTGTTGGCTGTGGCAAATCGACCACGCTCGCCGCGCTGGTGGATGCGATCAATCAAGAGCGCCAGGATCACATCATCACCCTGGAAGACCCGATCGAATACGTGATCGACGCGAAGGGCTGCCATGTGAACCAGCGCGAAGTGCACAGCCACACCGCCAGCTTCTCCGCCGCGTTGCGCGGCGCGTTGCGTGAAGACCCGGACATCATCATGGTCGGTGAAATGCGCGACCTGGAGACCATCTCGCTGGCCATCACGGCAGCGGAAACCGGTCACTTAGTGCTCGGCACCCTGCACACGGGCAACTCCGCGCGCACCCTGGACCGCGTGCTGGATGTGTTCCCCTCCGACCAGCGCGATCAGATCCGCGTCATGGTGTCCGAATCCCTGCGCGGCATCATCTCCCAGCAGCTTATCCCGCGCGTTGACGGCAATGGCCGTGCGATGGCGATGGAACTGCTGGTCAACACCCCCGCCGTGGCGGCCACCATCCGTGATGGCAAGACCTTCATGCTCAACGGCATCATGCAAACCGGCAAGTCCGTGGGCATGATCACCATGGACGACTCCCTGCGTTCACTTTACTCGCAGGGCCTCATCAGCCGCGAGGAATGCGAAACCCGCGCCGAGGACAAGGCCATCATGCGCAGCTTCTTCAAGTCATAGCCCGGAGCCAAGGGCGAAGGGCCTGGAGTCAGAAATCGCCATGCCCATGCCCGCTCTCAAGACGAACTCCTTCCAGACATCATTTTGCACTAAGCACTGAGCCCTTTTCCCTTCGCTTCTATGCCCATCATTGATTCCTACTTCGCCAAGCTCATTGAACTGGGCGGCTCCGACCTTCACTTGAGCCAGGGACAGCCGCCGAAAATCCGCGTGCATGGCAGCATCAAGCCCATCGCCGACGAGATTCTTGACCACAACACGCTGGAAACCATGATGCGCGAGATCTGCGAACCGCGCGCCTGGGACAAGTATCAGGAGCGCGGCGACCTGGACTTCGCGTATGAGATGGACGAGGACAACCGCTTCCGCTGCAACTACTTCAAGCAGCAGCACGGCTACGCCTGCGTCTTCCGTATCATTCCGACCAAGATCGCGTCCTTGGAGCAGCTGGGCATTCCCCCTGTGGTCAAGGAACTCGGCCACCTGCGCGGCGGCCTGGTGCTGGTCACCGGACCCACCGGCTCCGGCAAGTCCACCACGCTGGCAGCCCTGCTCGACTACATCAACGTCAACTTCCGCCGCCACATCATCACGATTGAGGAACCCATCGAGTTCGTGCACAAGAACAAGAAAAGCATCATCACCCAGCGCGAGGTGCCGATCCAGACTCCGACCTTCGCCGACGGCCTGCGCGCCGCGCTGCGTGAGGATGCGGACATCGTGCTTGTGGGTGAAATGCGCGACTTGGAAACCATCTCGCTGGCGCTCACCGCCGCAGAAACCGGACTGCTCGTCTTGGCACCCTGCACACCAATAACGCGCGCAAAACCGTCGACCGTATCATCGACGTCTTCCCCTCCGACCAGCAGAGCCAGGTGCGCACCATGCTCGCCGCCTCACTGAAAGGCGTGGTCGCCCAGCTCCTCATGAAGAAGGCCGATGGCCGGGGCCGTGTGGCCGTGAACGAGATCATGATCTCCACCGCTGCCGTGTCCTCCATCATTCGTGAAGGTGCCACGCAGAAGCTTTACGACGTGATCATCGGCGGCAAGGCCCAGGGCATGCAGTTCATGGACGAATCCATCTGGGACAAGCTGCGCGACGGTCTCGTCAGTCCGATGGAGGCCTACATGAAGGCCATCGACAAGGCACGCTTCAAAGGCTTCCTGCCACCGGAGGACCAAGCCCTCGCCAATGCTGGCGGCGGTGCCGATGACAAGAAAGGTGGCGGCGCAGCGCGCCCTGCCCTCGCGGCACGTTAAGTTCATTCGTGAACACGTCCTCGCGTCTCGATCAAGCCATTGCCCGCACCCGCGACCATCTGCTTTCGCAGATGAACGAGCAGGGCCATTGGCAAGGCGAATTGTCCAGCAGCGCGCTATCGACAGCAACGGCCATCGTTGCATTGACCTTGGTCGATGCCGAAGCCCACGCACCCTTCATTCAAGCGGGCGTGCGCTGGCTAATCGAGCATCAGAACGCCGACGGCGGCTGGGGCGACACCACGATCTCGAAGAGCAACCTGTCCACGACCTTGCTGGTGTGGTCGGCGCTGGGATTTACCGTCCAGCCAGCATCCAGAAACCAGCATCCAGAAACTAGCATCCAACACTGCGAAGCCTGGATCGCCCGCAACGTCGGCTCCCTCGCACCCGATGCCATCGCGAAGGCTGTCATCGCCCGCTACGGCAAGGACAAAACTTTCTCCGTGCCCATCCTCATGATGGCCACACTTGGCGGACGGCTGGGCGAGAAGGCCTGGCGTCGTGTGCTGCCATTGCCTTTTGAACTGGCCGTGCTGCCGCGCACTTGGTTCGGCGCGATTGGCTTGCCCGTCGTCAGCTATGCATTGCCCGCACTCATCGCGATCGGCCATGCGCGCTTCCATCACGTGCCCCCGGCATGGTGGAACCCGCTGCGGTGGATTCGTCAGTGGGCCTGGAAACAGGTGCGGCCCATGCTGCGCGAGTTGCAACCGAGCACCGGCGGTTACTTAGAAGCGACACCGCTGACCAGCTTTGTGACCATGGCGCTGGCAGGCGCGGGTGAAAAAGACCATCCCTGCGTGCCTCATGCCGTGGAGTTTTTGCAGCGTTCCATGCGTGCGGATGGCAGTTGGCCCATCGACACCAACCTCGCCACCTGGGGCACCACGCTCTCGATCAAAGCGCTGGGCGATGACTTGT
>Ga0164295_10003100_pt1 | contig 13433 bp, 15 predicted proteins | sample GEODES006metaG_FD_111798 | JGI IMG/M metagenome (GOLD analysis project Ga0164295, IMG submission 111798) | Oligotrophic lake water microbial communities from Sparkling Lake, Wisconsin, USA - GEODES006 metaG | ecosystem: Environmental > Aquatic > Freshwater > Lake | place: USA: Sparkling Lake...
CAGCGGCTTCAACCGAGATGGATGTGAGTCCATTAAGGTTTAGGTATCCGGGTAATTCGGCCAAAGCGGCTGCCACGTCCTCATCAAGGTCGGTAAGACCAGTGAGGTTCAGCTGACCCTGATGCCGTGCCAGTGCTTCGGCAACTTCAACGGGTAGTTCCTTCAGCCCATTCAAACAAAGAATGTGGCTGTGTCCTGCCAAGCCCTCAGCAGCTTCAGCCGAGATGGATGTGATTCCATTAAGTATGATGCCTCCGGGTAGTTCGGCCAAAGCTGCTGCCACGTCCTCATCAAGATCGCTAAGACCATTCAACCCTAGCGGGCCCTGATGCATTGCCAGTGCTTCTGCAACTTCAACGGGTAGTTCCTTCAGCCCATCCAACCAAAGAAGGTGGCTGTGTCCTGCCAAGCCCTCAGCGGCTTCAACCGAGATGGATGTGAGTCCATTAAGGTTTAGTTGTCCGGGTAATTCGGCCAAAGCGGCTGCCACGTCCTCATCAAGGTCGGTAAGACCAGTGAGGCTCAGCTGACCCTGATGCCGTGCCAGTGCTTCGGCGACTTCAACTGGTAGCTCTTTCAGCCCATCCAACCAAAGAATGTGTCTGTGTCCTGCCAAGCCCTCAGCGGCTTCAACCGAGATGGATGCGAGTCCATCAAGAATGATGCTCCCGGGTAGTTCCGCTAAGGCTGCGGCTACGTGCTCATCAAGGTCACTAAGACCATTCAGCCCCAGCTGTCCCTGATGCTTTGCCAGTGCTTCGGCAACTTCAACGGGTAGCTCCCTCAGCCCATCAAGAAAAAGCTCATGGCTGTGGCCAGCCAAGGCTTCAGCGGCTTCAACCGAGATGGATGTAAGACCACAAAGGCACAGGTTTCCGGGTAGTACAGCCAAGGCCGCTGCCACGTCCTCATCAAGATCGCTAAGACCATTCAACCCTAGCTGGCCCTGATGCATTGCCAGTGCTTCTGCAACTTCAACGGGTAGTTCCTTCAGCCCTTCCAACCAAAGAACGTGGCTGTGTCCTGCCAAGCCCTCAGCGGCTTCAACCGAGATGGATGTGAGTCCATTTAGGTTTAGGTGTCCGGGAAGTTCCGCTAAAGCTGCTGCCACGTCCTCATCGAGGTCGGTGAGACCAGTGAGGCTCAGCTCACCCTGATGCCGTGCCAATGCTCCGGCAACGTCAACGGGTAGTTCCTTCAGCCCATCAAGACAAAGCTCATGGCTGTGTCCAGCCAAGGCCTCAGCAGCTTCAACCGAGATGGATGTGAGTCCATCAAGGTTTAGGTGTCCGGGTAATTCGGCCAAAGCGGCTGCCACGTCCTCATCGAGGTCGGTAAGACCAGTGAGGTTCAGCTGACCCTGATGCCGTGCCAAAGCTTCTGCAACTTCAACGGGTAGTTCCTTCAGCCCATCCAACCAAAGAACGTGGCTGTGTCCTGCCAAGCCCTCAGCGGCTTCAACCGAGATGGATGTGAGTCCATTAAGGTTTAGGTGTCCGGGTAGTTCCGCTAAAGCGGCTGCCACTTCCTCATCGAGGTCGGTAAGACCAGTGAGGCTCAGCTGACCCTGATGTCGTGCCAAAGCTTCGGCAACTTGGACGTGTAAGTCTTCCAGACCGCTGAGGAAGAGTGGCCCGCAATGTCCCGCAAGGAGTGTTGCCTGCTCATCGCCAAGTTTCTTGATGCCGCTAAGGGAGAGCATGCCCTTATGCTGACTGAGAACTTCCAGCACTTCCAGTGGGAACGTGCAGACTTTCGGAAGTGAGATCGTGTTTGAGTGCGGATCATCCACCAATATCCTAGCTTGCGTAACGCTGATACTTGTGAATAAGCTTGTTAAGGCTTTCAGGGATTCGGAGTCCATCTCAGTCCTCGTTCCGGGTGTCGATTCTGCTCTCAATCACTTTTCCGCATTTAGCGGGTGAGACCACTCAAACGCCTAGGTACTAATGTTGTCGCTACTCGTTCGCCGCAGCCTCGGACTTCGCTGTGGAGTGAGCCAGAAGCGAAAGGGGTGCAGTTTTCCTGCAACCACAAATGCCCGCTATCGCAGTGACTTTCCGATCTTAAAGAACTCCCTCGCTGCCAACTGCCCAGCAGCTGGGCCAAATCCCGGGTGATTGTGGCTTTGTCTGTGAGCCATGACGGCACATCCATGCGGAGTGATTGTTTCCAGACCCATCTTCGCCGTTTCCGCCCCCCCTGAGAAGCGAGACTCGGTGTCCACGAGAGGGGGCAGCTTAAAAGAGTCTTGAGCCGAAACCGGGATGGCGTAAAAAGTGGTCTGTCGGGTTGTTCAAGTCCGAAAACACAGGGTGGACGCAGCAGTCTGAGCCGCCCAGAACCGGCGGTGAGTCCCGTTGACGAATCCGGTCAGGGGGTGTTGAATCCGGCAAATCCGTAGTCGGTGCATCTGACTGGGATGGCGATTGGGCGTAACCGGATGATCGCACCTGATTTCCAGCCCGTCTCGCTTTCGCCCGCCCTCAGGCAACGACACGGCAGCAACGGAGTCCACGGCATGCCAACGGAATGGGTGTATGTGATCTCCAATACGGAGATTCAAGGTGTCTACAAGGTCGGCATAACGGGCGAGCCTTCCGCAAGGGTAGCCACATTGCGTTCATCAGGAACGCCCGGTCGCTTTGTGATCGAGTACGTGGTGCTCGTAAGAAATGCCCGCCGTATTGAAGCGGACCTTCACCGCCGTCTTGATCGCTATCGCACAGTGAGGGATGGCGGGCCGGGGCGTGAGTGGTTTCGGCTCCCAAAGGATTCTGTTATTGAGCATGTGCGGGACTACTGTTTGTCTCTTGGAACCGTCGAGTGGCATGGAACAGGAGAGGATTACCACGCCCTAGAGGCTCGCCAACTTGAAACAGCCAAGCGAGAGTTCACAGCGAGGCAGAAGGCTAAGAACGAAGTTGCAGACGGAATCCGTCAGCAGGTGGAGCTAGAATCCGCTCACCTGAACTACCAGCACAACAAGGAACAACTGGGTTTGGCAGAAAGGTGGGTTGATCTCTTTCAGCAGAACAACAAGGGCACCTTTGCGCTCGAGACTGCGGCAGGGACCACGCAGGCCCGCATGTTTGTTGTCCTTGTCGCCGCAGGTGTATTGTCGGTAATGCTTGGTAATTTTCACAATAACCTCTCGTTTGTCTCGTGGCTAATGGGCCTCGCTATGTTTGGGCTACTCCCCCCGGCTGCTTTTATTGCTTGGGGGCTAGCATGGCTGCTTGTTCCGCATGCCTACGGCAACGAGGCGGAAGTGCAGGAAAGCAAGCGTGTTCGAGCGATCTTTGAAGAAGTGAATAGTCGGTTATGCGAGCAGACGTGTCGGCCGGAAAGAGCAAAGACACACCGGCAAAAAAACGGGACTTGGTTTACGAGTGCCTTGACTCAGCAAGAAGTAGAGCGTCTTGTCATTCGACTAAGGCAGCAAATCGAGATGGCCGAGAAGCTCAAGTAGCCCATCCGCCTCACAAGTGGTTCGAAAGCATTCACACCCGTGATCCGGCGAACCTTCTCCCCAACGTCTGCTGCTCCGACGCCAATGCCTTCTCGATTCGGCCCAGCAGTTCGGGATCGCTTCCGGCGAACGTGGTGGCCGCTCGCTTGATCCGCTTCACCATTTCCTTCAGAGCGTAGTGGCTCTCAAGGCCCGGTTGGCCACGAAGATCGCGGGTATCGCCGCCGTCGAGACGATGGTCGAGTACCCGGAGGCCCACCTCGCCAAGCGTCTGGCGAACGTAGGTGCGGAACCGCTCAACCACATCGTCTTCAGGCGACGGGGCCGCATGGCGTTGCGGGATCGTCTCTAGTTCGTGATCAGCGAATCGACGGCGAACACGCTGCCGCTTTCCCGCCAACGTGATGATGCTATTTTTCACCGATGCTGCGAATCGTGCCAGTAGTGGTCCCTGCACGTTTCGAAATAGCGCTCCCGTGATGAGCTTGACCACAATGTCATGAACTAGGGGGTCTAGATCGGGGTCACGAAACCCGGCAGTCCGCAGCGAACGGTCGATATAGCCCACGTAGTCCATGGCCATAAGCCTCTGAAGCTCCGCAGGATCCATTGGCTGTCGTGCATGGAGCTTCTCGATCTCATCGTAGAAGAGGGCGTTCATGCCCTCTCGGGGAAATAGCTCACTGACCTCAGCTATCGGTTGAGCGTGTGAGCGGAGCCAGTGGGTGAAGTCGGGTAGTGCCATACAGGTATGTAGGGCACTCCCCCTAGTTTTTCCGTCCTCATGAAGGCCCTTGCGGGTTGTGTTTCTGCACACCAGCAAGGAGCCAACGATGAGCGACTTCAATAGCGTCCAGCCAACGAGCCTCAGTCACCTGATCGGCAACCGTGGCGTCATCGAACAGGTGACCGTCGCCATCGACGCCGCCTTCCAAGACAACAAAAGGTTCGACCACTCGCTGTTGATTGGCCCACCGGGCATGGGGAAGAGCAGCCTCGCCTCTGTCATCGCCAAGGAGATGGCGGTGCCGTTCCACGAGGTTCTCGGGCAGAACCTTCGCACCCCTGCCGACCTCAACAACCTGCTGCTGCAAGCTGAGGACAAGGCAGTCGTCCACATTGACGAATGCCATGAAGCCCCGCAGGCAATCCAGACCGCTCTCTACATGGCGATGGATAAGCGGCAGATCATGGTGCGTGGCGGATTGGCAATCACGGCACTGCCGCTGAATGACTTCACGCTGCTGCTGTCCTCAACCGAAGAACACGATTTACTCCTCCCGCTCATTTCTCGTATGAGGCTAACTCTCAGATTCGATTTCATGTCCGAGGAGGATTTGTGTCGTGTCGTGGATCTAAGAGCACGAGCATTGCAGTGGGATCTTGATCCACGTGTGTTGCCGATGATTGCAGCACGTGGAAAGGGAACACCACGACTTGCTCTCAAGTGGATGCAAGCTGCATATCGCAGTTGTCGTGCCGCTGGCGAAAGCGGCGTCACGGTCGAGCATCTACTTCAGGCGTGCCGCCTCGAAGGATGTGACGGCCTCGGGCTGGGGTTCCTTGAACAGAAATACCTCCGACTCCTGCTCGATGGACCACGCCGTGTCAACGTCTTGGCGAGCGCTCTCGGGGTTCCAACCAAGACGCTCACAACCGTCACCGAATCGTTCCTTATTCGTGCCGGACTGATCGACAAAGACGATCAGAGCCGTCGTGTTCTCACGCCGAGAGGGCGTGAGCATCTTGCCAGAAACACTCAGGAATAGTCCCGAGGTCGTATTGGGGTCGTGTCGTTCCCGTGCGGTTCCTGAGCCACTGTCGTCCTCGATACGGGGCAAGGTGGTTCATCTGGATACCAACTAGGCGATCAGTCACGTCCACCTTCAGGAACATTCCCGTGTCAGGACCAAGTCGGAGTCGCTTCATCACTCTTCAGGAACTGTGCGAGATGCTCGGTATCTCAAAAGGCCGGTATTACACACTCCAGAAGCGGGGAATCTTTCCGGCCCCGCAACGAACGAGCAGCAATCGTCCCGTTTTCGATCAGACCCTGACTCAACAGTGTGTCGAGGTTGTCCGTAGTCGTGTCGGGATCAACGGGGAACCGATCCTCTTTAATCGCAAGCCCGTTCAGGAACCGTCCAAGAAGCGTGTCACCACCGGTCCCAAGAAGCACGAGGATCTGATCGCCGCCCTCGGGTCGCTGGGGCTGTCGGCATCGGTCGAGCAGGTGAGCGCCGCCATCGCCACGCTGCCGAACGGTGGGGCCGAGTTGGATGAGCCACGCCTCATCCGGGCGGTCTTTCTCCACCTGAAGAAGCAGGGATGACATCACCTTTTCCGAAGAATTGGTGATGCGGAACTACGGATACACCTGAAAACAAGGCACGAACGGCACGAGACACCTGACGACCATGGCCCGCAAAACGACCACGACCGAAGCCGTGTCATACCTCCGCTGTAGCGGGCTGGGGCAGGTGGATGGTGACACATGGGATCGCCAGACCGCAGCCATCGCCAAGTACGCCAAGAGTCACGGCATCGTCGTGGTGCAGGAGTTTCGGGATGCTGGCGTCTCGGGGGCAAAGGATCTCGATAGTCGCCCCGGTCTTGCTGCACTGCTCGACAGGATCGAGAGCAACGGGGTCAGGATCGTGCTCGTGGAGAACGCCACCAGACTGGCCCGTGATCTGATGGTCTCAGAGGTCATTCTCCAGCAACTCACCGGCGCGGGATGCAAGGTGATCGCCGCCGACAGCGGCACCGATCTGACCGCCGACACCGACGATCCCACGAGACGATTGATACGGCAGGTTCTCGGTGCCGTCGCTGAGCTCGACAGGCGGGTGACCGTACTCAAGCTGCGGGCCGCACGTGAGCGTATTCGAGGGCGTGGAAAACGCTGCGAAGGTAGGAAGCCGTTTGGATCACGATCCGGTGAACGTGAGGCCCTCGACCGCATTCGAGATTTGTATCGAAAGCCCCATGGGCATCGTCGCCGCTCATTGCAGGCGATCTGTGAAATCCTGAATGCCGAGGGCGTAGCGACTCGTTCCGGCAAGCCTTGGCACCCGCAAGTGTTGAGCCGCATCGTGCGTCGGGGACTTGCCGCTACTGAATAGCGTCCCGAGTTCACTCCATCTTGGTTGATACCAACTAGCAGGGGTGTCACCAGAACCATTCAGGAGTGAACCATGAGCAAACAGCAAGAGCTTCGAGAATCGATCACCAACGAAATCATCGCCGCAATTGAAGGCGGTACGCTGCCGTGGCGGCGACCGTGGAGCATCTCGAAGAATACAGGCTCACCCTGCAACGCCGAGAGCCGCCGACTCTATCGAGGAGTCAATCCGCTCGTGCTGCAACTCTCGGCAGATCGGCAGGGATTCAAGAGCCGCTTTTGGGCGACGTTCCGCCAATGGAAGAGCATCGACTGTTCTGTCAGGAAAGGCCAGCATGGCACCCGGGTGACGTTCTCGACGCCCATCACAAAGACCACCACCGACAAGAAGGGTGATGAGCAGGAAGAGAAGTTTTGGATTCTCCGGGCCTTCACCGTCTTCAATGCTGAGCAGTGTGCCGGGGCTGAGCGTTTCCACGTTGGCGACGAGCCGGTTTCAAGCGACGAACTCGACCATCGGTTCGATGAGGCGCAGCAGGTTGTCGACGCTACGGAAGCCAAAATCATTCACGGCGGCGACCGGGCGTTCTACGTCCCCGAGACCGATACCATCCACATGCCGAATCGGACCCAGTTCAAGGAAGCGGACTACTTCGACACGCTCTTTCACGAACTGGCTCACTGGACCGAACAACCAAGCCGTTTGAACTGGGACCGCTCCAAGCCCGGCAACACCTATGCGGCCGGAGAACTCCGGGCAGAACTTGCAGCCTGCTACCTCTCGAATGAGTTGGGACTTCCCAGCGAGCATCTGCTTTCCAATCACGCTGCCTATTTGCAGCACTGGCTGGAGCAGATGCGGGAAAACCCGGCGTTCATCTTTCGAATCAGTGCTCAGGCATCCAAGGTGGCGGATTTCGTTCTGTCGGCCAATCGAAAGCCTGAGCCGGTGGAAGAGGAGGCCGTTGCATAAGCACGGTCATATTTCTTCGTCCTTGCTGACAGACCAACGGTCTGTCTTTGCAGACACTGATACCAACTAGGTCGGTGTGCCCGAAAGGGTTGTGATCGAGTGAAAACCACCAGTGAGGAAACGATGGACAACAATGTACGTGGCCTGATTGTGAAAAAGCTGAAGGACAGTGAATTGGATCTCGGCGTCGGACGGCACTTTGTGGACGAGTGCGTCGTCGTCCGAATCGTGGGCTCCGTCGAACGACACGAGGATCAGTGGATCGCCCCGACCATCAGCATCCCATTGATTCCCGTGATCGCTTTTTTCTGGGAGCGTCTCGGCGTCGAGCGGGATGAAGTGATGAGCGTTCTTCGGGATGCGATCCGGGAAGCGATGCTCTCCAAGACCAACGAGTCTCCGAGCATCAAGAGCCGGATGGACGAGGTCGCTGAAGCGGTTGCAGCGGTCAAACATGATTTGATCGCTGAGTTGCCGAAACTCAGACGGCAGGGCCGCACTGATGTCAGCGACCTCCGGGTGAACGTGAGCGAGTTGTCGCCCGTGTCCGAGCCGCTCTACACGGTCGCCTGATCTTGCTGGTGGTGGTGTGGGGTGGTGGGATCGCCTGCCACCCCACACTTATTCACCGACTGATACCGACTAGGCGAACATCAGCCCTTCAAATTAAAGGAGCAAAGCAGATGGACGAGCACGACATGATTCAGGAGAGCATTCTTTGGCCGTGGATCGACGACCCGAGTTGTGATGCCAGCGACGAGGACAACTACTGCGACGAGAGCATGGACGGGGATCACGACTCCGCTATGGAATCGTGCGGCTGGGGTACGGACGAGGACTACGGCTACTACGGCGGCGACGAGTGATACCAACTAGGGGGGGGGCGTGGTGATGAGCCACGCCCCCCTTTCCCTTTCACAAACAGGAGAGCCCAAGATGAGCGACCCGACCGAAACGATCCGCCGCACGATGGTCAAGCAAATCAATACCGATCCAAGCGACAGGGAGCGACTCGAATCGCAACACGGCAAGGTGTGGGACACGCAGCAGCTTCAGCAGGACTTCGAGGTGCTGGGCTTTGCAGCGCCGCTCATTGCTGTCCGTGAGCGCCGCACTGGGCAGAAAGGCAGTCTGTTCTTCCAGCACAGCCCGAGGCTCTATTGGGGTTTCTCACCAGACTGATCTAGGTCTGGTCGTTCGCCCGAGCAACGCCGCCATCGCCCGGCTCGTGTGGCAAAAACTGAAACCGAGAAACTCTCGACGGTCCCGGTGCAGGGCTGATACTGACTAGGCCACTGGCGGCGGATACCTGTGGTGTCGCATTTTCTATCGACAACAACTCGAAGCTTTTCAGTAGGGGGCTAAAAAGATTTCAGAAGTCGGGATCGCTCTGAAGCGGCGGAGACGACAGCCGTGGGCGGCTACTTGCCAAACGTGGGCGTTACCGTGAATGTCCTTTTTTCATCTCCCCGCTTCACAGTGATCTCGGATGCCTCATCCAATGGCAAGTCACCCAGCAAATCCATTGCCTCGTTCACTGACTTGGGTTCCTTTTCTACAATAGCCGCAATGACATCTCCGACCTGAAACCTAGCCTTATCTGCGAGCGACTTTGGCATTACCTTATCTGCGTAGACCAAACCATCTTTCTCTGCCAGTGATAGTCCAATAGATGGCAGTGGCGTGCCCGACACCCTCAGGCGTGACACAACAACTGCTGAGTCGCCTAGCGAGCCGAGACGCAGGATGTAGGAATCACGATTACGCACGTTGGGGATCGGGAGCCGGAATGATTCTTCCCATGGGTCTTTAAGGCTGATCTTCTCGTCCTCTATTAGGGGCGGATCAAAGGCGGGTTTGCCTTGGGCGTCTCTTGTCATGCTGCCCACTCGCACTGTGGCTTCTTGCTTGAAGGCATCGCCGGACTTGATGGAAACAATCGCCTGCCGCTGGCCCAGCTTTGTCGGCATAGGGTTGATCTGAAACTCGAAGTTGTTACCGCTAGCCTCCAGATCCGCCTCCACAACGAAGGGACCACGGATTCGTCCGGGGTAAGTAACCGCTGATGCTTTGTTAGCGGATCCCGGCGGGCTCGCTGGCGTGAATACAAGGCTCTTTTTGCTCGGATCAACCTTCACGTTTAGGACTGGGCCGAACGGACTCTCGAAAAAATCGACGTCTGCCGCCTTGCTGAAGAAGTGCGTAAAAACCCACGTGCCGTTCTCCTGCCGTTCACGCCCGGTTTCACCTTTCTCCTCGCCTGAACGCTCAAGCCTAAGCTTGCAGTCGCCTGTATCCGAGATACTGAAGATCACACGGCACTTTACGTTCTGGCTTGCGGTTTCAGCCCCTTTGCCCCCGCTGAACTTCGTCACGACCTCCAGATCCGGATCGTAGCTGAACGAGATCTTGTCCCCCGCCTTCACGGTGCCAAGATCACCAGCCTTCTTGGTGACTTCCAGTTCAAGGGTCTTCGTGCCCTTGGGAGTCTTTCGCTCGATACTGATTGTCCGGGCCTCAGCATCGACGGCCTTGACCGTGCCTTCGAGGTCGATGACTTCGCCGCAGACCTCGGCAATAGTGGAAAAGAGAAGCAGTGTCAGCAAGGCGGTCGCAATTCGCATCGGTCTGGTTCCTGTAAAATGGACCAAGATTCCTACCCGTCGAGCAAGTGGATTTGTCCCTTATGTTCTATTGCATCAAGAAGCCAGTGACCTTGCCGTCCTTGAGGGACATTCTGACAAATGTGTCGTCCCCATCATCCTCGTAGACCACCTTCCATAAATACACCTTGTGTCCACTCTGTTTTCCATCTCCGAGGACAAACACCTTATATCCCTTCTTCATGCGGGGCGATAATTGGGTGCTGATGCCTGCAACCCTCTGCTTTGTAAGCTCCGCTTGAAACTTGGGTGTGAGGTCGGCGACAAAATTGTCGTAGTCGTTTTCTTCTATTGCTTTCAGCAGTTTGTCCAAGAACGGTCGTGCCAAATCATCTTTTCCTGCTGAAGCACTTTTGTCCGCCTGCTCACCCTTCTCCGCAATCTTCGTTATGAGTTCCAAAGCGGGGTCATAGGAAAAAGCGACCCTGTCTCCTTCATCAATCTCAGAAAGATCTCCGGCTTTCTTGGCGACCTCAAGGTCAAGGGTCTTCTCACCCTTAGCTGTCTTCCTCACGACAGAGATACTGCGGGCATCCTGATCGATTCTCTTGACCGTGCCTTCTAATTCAAGGACCTCTGCGTAGCCGTATGAGGCGAATACCAAAAGGCATCCTGCCACGCACCCTCTAACCAGTTGCATCATTGAAGTCACTCCTCTCGTTTGCACTCGAATATGATCGTTCCGGGCTTCTCGCTCAGGCTCTTAAACTCTGTCGGACGAGGCGTTGGGCCTTCGCCTTTGACCCGGTAGCAGAGCGTCATTGAGTCGCCGTCGATTTTATAGATCCCAAACCATTCGACTGGATTCCCGTTCGGGCCATTGCCCTTGAAGTCGAAGGTCTTCTGCTCTGGGGGTACCTGAATGGAGCCAGTGTAGGTGCCGAGCTTGTCGCCAGTTACACGGTCAGTGCTGAAGGTGTTGCCCTTGATGGTGATGTGCCGGTTGCGCTTCCGCATTTCATCTTTCGTGAGAACACGACCGAACTCGTGCTCAGCGGTGACCTTCCACACGCCCTGCATTGCCTTTATCTCAGTAGAAGCCGCTTCACTCATGCCCTTCTCGATCTTCGAGATGATGCCCAAGTCCGGGTTGAAGGCGAAGGCAACCGGATCTCCCTCCTTGAAGCCGGAGATATCGCCAGCGTTCTTGGCGACCTCCAACTCCAAAACCTTTTCGCCCTTTGGTGTCTTGCGAACGATGCTGATAGCACGGGACGCAGGGTCTACGCTCTTGACCGTGCCTTCTAATTCAAGGACTTCGGCGTGGGCCGTAGCCATGACCAGAATGGCGATAGCCACTGACAGCATTACTCGGTGGGTCATTTTTAATAGCTTCCTCTTTGCGGCTTGACTCAAGGCACTTCAACAAAGGCTGGACTTATTCCAGCTTCAGCCTCTTTAGCGTGTACGATATTGAGTAGTTGGGGCTTCCTTCTGTGGCCTTGAACTCGGTTGGCCGCTCCGCTTTGCCGTCCGCATTCTGGCGGAAGCAGAATTTCAGTTCGTCGCCCTTTAGCGAATAGATGGCTAGGAGGTTCATATCTGCCCCCATAGGGCCTTTGCCAATTAGGTCGATGGTTTTCTTCTCAGGATCAACTGTGATGATGCCGCTGAACTTCACCACCTTGCCATCTCTGGTTTCCTCAAACGTCATTTTGTCGCCTTCGATGATGATCCTCCGTGACTGCTCTTGGAGGTCTTTCGGCGTCATCATTTTTCCGTGCCGGTCCACTTTCACTGCTGCCCACAGGCCTTCCAGTTCTTTCAGGACACGCTTGCCGTCTTCGCTCAGCCCCTTCTCGATCTTTGTGAGGATCTCGGCGTCGGGGTTGTAGGCGAAGTTGACCCGGTCACCTTCCTTGAATCCCGAGATGTCGCCCGCATTCTTGGCGACTTCGAGTTCGAGGAGTTTCTCACCCTTGGGTGTTTTGCGGGTGATTGAGATGGCACGGGCATCCTGATCGATGCTCTTGACGGTGCCTTCGAGTTCGATGATTTCGGCGTGGGCAGCGAGCGTGAATAGCCAAATCATCAGGAAAACAGCAACCCTCAACATATTTCTCTCCCAAACTCAGCAGGGTGATTATCGTAAGGTGGCATTCTCCCCCATAATGGGAAGTCTCGGCAAGACGCTTGGCGGATTACTGAGAAAACGGGCGATGAACCAGCTGCTGAACTAGACCGGCCAAGCGAATGACATCCAAATCACTCCTCATCGCCTTGATTGCGTTCTTCACCATCGCTTCAGAAGCGTTGCCAAATGATTTATTTCGACGAGTAGCCGAAATGGTGAATGACGAGCGACAGAAGGTGGGCCTGGAGCGATTGGCCTACAACAACAAGCTTGAACAGGCTGCACTTTCTCATAGCCAATGGATGGCCAGAGGTGGGAAGATGGAACACCTTCAAGGTGAACGGCCTCAGGACTTTGGCGACTACCTGAAAAGCGACCATCACCATTGCACCCGGATACTGAAAACCGGCTATCTGAGATGGCAGGATCTTTACGACGTGACGGAGGATGCCAATGGCCGTCATGTCCACGCCAAGGCCAACGCTGACGATCATGTGAGCGAGATCATTGCATTTGCTGGTCCAGGCTCAGGATCAATTCAGCAGCAACTGCCTATCGTCGTGCCGGGTTGGATGAAAAGCCCAGGACATAGGGCAGTGATCGTGAAGACCTGCTGGAAGGACATGGGTGGTGCATTTGCCATGAGTAAAAATGGCAGCACCTACTACTGCGTCACCTTTGGCAATCCAGTTGAGTAGCGTCAATCGATTCGTTTGATGCTTAGCACCGTGACCTTCGGGCCAAACTGAGCCCTTACTAGCTTCTTGGCCTGTCCGGCATCACTGGCCTGGACGGTTGTTGTGCTCACCTTGCCATCAAGTCGGATTTTGGCCTCATTGGTGTGGTTGATGGCAACGACTACTGGAGAGGCTGCAATACAGGTGTCGGGAACAGCAAGCAAACAAGCGGCCATAAGGAGAAGAGTTCTGCAACTCATGGCCGCTTGCTCCTGCTTGGTTCAAGAAAACTGCTTCAGAGCTTCGATGGCCCGAATGGCCTTCTCTGCCGAGCCAAACTGGCCGACCACCTTCTTGGCGGCAATCAAATCTTCGACCGTGACCGATACATTTACATTACGGCTGGGCTTCGGGGATGCTGCCTTAACCGCACCAACCTTGGCTCGCTTC
>Ga0164295_10003102_pt1 | contig 13430 bp, 13 predicted proteins | sample GEODES006metaG_FD_111798 | JGI IMG/M metagenome (GOLD analysis project Ga0164295, IMG submission 111798) | Oligotrophic lake water microbial communities from Sparkling Lake, Wisconsin, USA - GEODES006 metaG | ecosystem: Environmental > Aquatic > Freshwater > Lake | place: USA: Sparkling Lake...
ACCAGAATTAATTGACGGACATATTTGTGTGAATCAAACTACAGGAGTAACGTATCAAGGATATGTGTTAGATGCTCAGTTATCAGATCCTAATTTCACGTATGATTGGTATTTATTAAACACGACTACGAATGTTTATGATGCTTTACCAAGTACAAACGGACCTACATATGAGGCAATGCAACCAGGAACGTATCAAGTAGTGGTAACCAACACGGTAACCAATTGTGAGCAAAGTGCTATTGCAAGTGTAGTAACAGTGTATCCAGCTACAGGACTAACAGCAGAAGTTACAGATGCCTTCACGCAAGATGCAACCATAACGGTTACTGTAAACCCAGTAGGAACAGGAAACTTAATCTATTCATTAGACGGAGGGGCTTGGCAAGAATCAAATATTTTCACAGGCGTTCAAGGCGGTACACATGAAGTAATGGTAGAAGATACAGAGGGCTGTACCAACTTAACTACAGAAGTATTGGTAATTGATTATCCTAAATATTTTACACCAAATGGAGATGGAATCAATGATACGTGGAAAATTATTGGATTAGAAGCAAAACATAACGCAAAAATTTATATATTTGACCGATATGGAAAACTAGTGAAGCAAATTGATCCATTACGTGAAGGTTGGGACGGGACATATATTGGTTCGATACTGCCATCAACAGACTATTGGTTTACAATTGACTATACAGAAAAAGATCAACAAAAATTATTTAAAGCCCATTTTTCGTTAAAAAGATAAGACAAGATTACTATGAGACTAAGAAATTTATTACTACTTAACCTAATTATTTTTTTTCAATCAGCATTTTCTCAAGAAGGTATTGCTGTTTATACAGATTATTTAACTGATAATTATTATTTGATCCATCCATCTATGGCTGGCGCATCAAATTGTGCGAAGTTAAGAGTTACAGGCAGACAACAATGGTTTGGTCAGCAAGATGCACCATCTTTACAAACTATGAGTTTTAATACAGCATTGGATGAAGACGGAAAATCAGGAGTGGGTATGATTGCTTTTAATGACAGAAATGGATACCATTCTCAATCAGGAGCAAAATTAACCTATGCGCATCATCTATTGTTTTCTCGTACAAAAGCTGATTTGAATATGCTTTCTTTTGGATTAAGTACTGCTTTTATACAAAGTAGGCTAGATGAGACAGCATTTAAAGTATTTGATCCTCAAATTTATGGTGGAATTACTCAAAAAGATTCTTATTTTAATATAGATATAGGCGCTTCTTACCATTATATGGATTTTTTCACACATGTTACGGTGAAAAATTTTATTGCTAACAGAAGAGAATTATATTTAGCTGGTGTTGAATCGGACAACTTGAGAAAATACTTATGGAGTGCTGGTGCTAATTTTGGTGATACGGATAATATTTCTGTAGAGCCTTCATTTATGTTTCAAGTAACAGAACAAACAGGTGAAAAAGCAATTGATTTGAATGCGAAAGTTTACAAAGCAATGGATTTTGGTAATGTTTGGGGAGGACTTTCTTACAGAACAAGTTTTGAAGGAACACAATACACTAAAGAAAAAGGGGTTGTTAATACTCAAAAATTACAATACATCACACCGTTTGTAGGGGTTAATTTCAAACAGTTTATGTTTGGTTATTCGTATAACCAAGTGATTGGAGATGTTAAATTTGATAATGCAGGATATCATCAATTAACCATTGGATTAAACTTATTCTGCAAACCAAAAGCATATGATTGTAACTGTCCAGCAGTTTCAAACTAACATATTTAATCCCGATTTTTTCGGGATTTTTTTTTAAATATTTTTGTATGATTATTAAAGAAGTAAGAGGTAAAAGACCCGCTATTCCAGACGATTGTTATGTAGCAGAAAATGCAACTATTGTAGGTGAGGTTTCTTTTGGAGAAAACTGTAGCGTTTGGTTTAACGCTGTAATAAGAGGAGATGTAAATTTTATTTCGATAGGAAATAAAGTAAATATTCAAGACGGAGCAGTAATACATTGCACTTATTTAAAACACCCAACTATTATTGGGAATAATGTTTCAATTGGGCATAATGCTATTGTTCATGGATGTACAATTCATGATAATGTTTTAGTAGGAATGGGTGCCATTATAATGGATGGATGTGTGGTAGAAAGTAATTCGATAATAGGAGCAGGAAGTGTAGTGACTCAAAATACGCGTATTGAGAGTGGTTTTATTTACGCAGGAATTCCAGCAAAAAAAGTAAAAGCATTAAATACAAGTGATTTTGCAGGAGAAATTGACCGAATTTCTAATAACTATGTAATGTATTCAAGTTGGTTTAAAGAAGACTAAAAAGCCAAATACTCCACATTAAATGCAGAGCCAACTAATTCTTGCATTACTTCTTTTGGATTATTAATATAAAAGGACTGAAACACCTTATTAGTAGTATTAAATAAGTTATTCACTTCTAAAATATGTTTGGTTTGTTTAGCAACTGCTTCACCAGAGTCAATAATTTTAATATGATTTGGAATTATTTGCTTTATTTGTGGAATTAAATATGGATAATGTGTGCAACCTAAAACTAGATAATCAATACCTTCAGCAACCATTGGTAACAAGTAATCTTTTAATAGTTGTGTCATTTTTTCAGAATGTATCGCACCGCTTTCGATAAGTTGCACCAATTCGTAACCAATTTGTTCTACTACTTTTACATCTGAATACAAAGCAACGGTTTGATGAAAAAGAGCGCTATTTAATGTGCCTTGCGTTGCTAAAATCCCTATTTTTTGAGTTTTTGTATGTAGCGCTGCGGGCTTGATAGCAGGTTCGATTCCAATAAAAGGAATGTCATAAGTAGCTCTTAATACTTTAATAGCATTTGTTGTGGCTGTATTACAAGCTACAATAATAATTTTACAATTGTTGTTTAGTAAAATTTCTGTGTTTTTTTTACTTAGCGCAATTATTTCTTCTTCTGTTTTCTGGCCATAAGGTGCGTTTTTACTGTCTGCTAAATAGATAGTACTTTCATTTGGAAGAAGCGCGTGTACCTCTTTCCAAATGGATGTGCCACCTACGCCAGAATCGAAAAGTCCTATTGGATTTTTGTTACTCATAAAACAAATATAAAAAAAACTGCTCAATCTAAAAATAAGATGGAGCAGTTGTATTATTTTTTTTAGTTTTATTAGAAACCTAACTCTTTTTTAACATCAGCTAATAAATCCATTCCGTCCGCTAATAAAACACCACTTCCTAAAGTAGAGTCTAATACGTATTGAACGCCTTTAGCACGAGCTACTTTTTGAATAGCTGCTAATGCTTTTTCTGTTAATGGTTTTTGTAATTCGATTTGTTTATCTTGTAATGATTTAGAAGCATCATCTTGATATTTTTGAATTCTTGTACCCATGTCTTGCATTTCTTGAGAACGTGTTTGGTTTAACACATCTCCAGCAGTATCTGCTTCTTTTTGGTATTGAGCTGCTTTAGTTTGGTATTCTGCTACTAATTTTTTGTATTCAGTATCATACCCTTCTCTCAATTTAGTTAATTGAGCTTCTGCTGCTTTCATGGCTGGCATTGAAGTCATTAGAGCACTAACATCAATGTGTCCAACTTTAGTTTGAGCACTTACTTCTTGTGCTCCAAAAAACAGTACTATTGCAATAAATAGGTTTCTTAATTGTTTCATTTTAATTTAATTTAATAAGGATTATTTGATTTTTGTTTCAGTTATTATTATTTAATTTTTTTCGTTTTTTTTGTTTAATAAAGCCTCTCTTTTTGCTTTTTGCTCATCTAATAATTTCTGACGGGCTTCCGCTCTTGCTTTTAAAAGTTCGGCTCTTTTATCATCAGCTTCTTTTTTCTTAGCCGCCGCCGCATCTTTACGCTCTTGTAACTTTTTTTCTCTATCGTCTTTTGTGGCCTGAATTGCTTTTTCTTTTTCTAATATTTCAGGATTTTCAGTAGTTTCAAATTCTCTAACATCTTTGGCGTCTTGAATTTTTTGTTGTTTTTTAGTTAATTCTACTTTTTTACCTGCTCGCTCTAATGCTTTTAAAACAAAATCGCTAATATCAAAACGCTCTGCTGTGAAAATCATTGTTAAATCTGAAGATTTATCAAAAATGAAATCGTAATTTCTTTGGACTGCAATATCTTGTACAACATTAAAAACCTGATCTTGTATAGGTTTAACTAACGCCGATTTTTGGATAATTAAGTCGCCCTGTGGTCCAAAACGTTTTTGTTGATAATCCAGCATTTCTTTTTCAAGAACGTCAATCTCTAATTCTTTATCGTTAATTAATTCTTTAGTTAACAATACTTTTTCAGAATTTAATGCATCTTTTAGCTTTTTAATTTCGGTTTTTTTGGTTTCAATTTCTTGTTGCCATGAAGCTGCCTTTTGTTCTAATTGATTTTTTGCTTCCGCATATTCTGGAACTTTTTCCAAAATATAATCCATGTCAATGTAACCAATTTTTGTTGTTTTTTGTGCTTGTACTGCAAATAAAACAAAACTAAAAAGTAAAACAAAATATTTTTTCATAAATGTAACTGTTAAATTCAACTATCGTGCCAAAATTTAAAATTGTTGTCCAATGATAAAGTGTGTTTGCCATCCACTTTTTACCGTATCCCCTGGTATAGGGTCAAATCCATGTGCAAAATCAATACCTAGTAATCCAAATGCAGGCATAAATACTCTTAATCCCACACCTGCTGCACGTTGTACTTTAAAGGGATCAAATGTTTTAAAATTATCAAAAGCAGCACCGGCTTCTAAAAAACTCATAGCATATATTTTCGCTGATTGTTTCATGGTAATTGGGTATCTTAATTCCATTGAATATTTATTATACACTGTTCCTCCGTTTTGCGAAGATAGTGAATTGTTCGGATATCCACGTAACTGAATTACTTCTCTACCGTCCAATGCAAAATTTGCTAACCCATCTCCACCAACATAGAATCTTTCAAAAGGCACTACACCTCTATCTTGATTGTAGGCGCCTAAGAAACCAAATTCGGCTCTGGTACGTAAAACGAATTTTTTATATATTTTAGTATACCAATCGCCACTAAATTTCACTTTGTAAAATTCTAACCATTTAAAGCGTTCCTGATCAATTAAACTTTGATCGGCAACTGCTTCCGTGTAATTTAAAGTATTACCACCTGTCGAATTTACGTAAACTGGTAATACGTTTCCGTTTGAATCTATAGGAAAAACAGTATTATTTCTTAATTTATATTCTTCTTTATTTTCTAAATTAGCGTAATCTACACCATTAAAGAAAGAATAAGGTAAAGTAAATTTAGCAGAAAGGGAGAAGGTTGATCCTCTGTCTGGAAAAATTGGATCTAAACCTCTACTATCTCTTGTTATTGTTGAACTGAAAGCTAAATTTCTTGAGGCGCCATTTCCAAAGGTAAATAAGCCTGTATTATAATTATTTAAATCATAATAAGAAAAAGAAACAGAATTAGAAATACTAAAATAATCATCTGGTATTTTTAATCTTTTTCCATATCCTACTGTAATGGTAGAGATATTAAAACTTTTATCTCTAGTTACATTTCTTGATCTGAAATCGAACAAAAATTGTTTACTATGTGAAAGTGATGTGAAAAAACTAATTGGTTTTTTTCCGCCCAACCAAGGCTCAGTAAAGGATAAACTATATACTTGAAAACCTTGGCTAGCCTGTAAACGTAGAGACATTTTTTGGCCATCACCCATTGGTAAAGGTTGGTAGGCTTTTTTATTGAAAATATTTTTCAAAGAAAAATTATTAAAAGATAAACCTAAAGTTCCAATGAAACCTCCTGCGCCATAACCACCTTGTAATTCTACTTGACTAGAACCTTTTTCTACTACGGTCCAATCTAAATCTACTGTTCCCGCTGCTGGATCCATGTTCACGGGTTCTGGACGAATGGCTTCTGCATCAAAGAAACCTAATTGTCCTAATTCTCTAACAGAACGAATAACTAAATCTTTGTTCCATTTTTCTCCGGGTCTAGTTCTTAATTCTCTATAAATTACTTTGTCGTTGGTTTTGTCGTTTCCTTTAACAGTAATATTATTAAAATATGCAATTGGTCCTTCGGAAATTCTGATTTCAAAATCTATTGTGTCGTTTTCAGTTTTTACTTCAACTGGGTTGATGTTTGACCATAAATACCCATTATTTTGATATAAATTGGTAACATCTTCTGCATCTGGCGAAGTTTTGTCAGCAATTCTTTTTTCTAACAAAACACCATTATAAATTTCTCCTCTTTTAATTCCTAAAATTGAATTTAAAGCCTGATCAGAATAAACAGTGTTACCTAAAAATCGTATATCACCAAAATAATACTTTTTTCCTTCTTCAATATTTACATCAATGTTTATTTTGTTGTTATCCTTATTGTAAGTTACATTTTCACTAACTACTCTGGCGTCTCTATAGCCTTTTTCTTTATATTTTGTTATCAAAGTTCCTAAATCTTCTTTGTATTTATCTTTAACAAATTTTGAAGATTTGAAAATTCTATAAAGTTTTTTTTCTTTGGTGTTTTTAAATGATTTTTTTAGTTTTTTGTCTACTAATTGTTCATTTCCAATAAAGTTAATTGCGCTAATTTTTACTTTTTCTCCTTTATCAATAAAAACTACCATATCCACTTTAGTATTTGTAGAATCGGCTAAAGTATTTATCGTTACTTTGGTGTTAAAATAACCATCTTTTTTAAACTTATTTTCAATGTAGTTTTTAGTATTTGTAATTAAATTATCATTTACAATTTTGCCTTTGCTCAACTCTGTTTCTTTAACAATATCTTCTCTTTTTCCTTTTTTAATTCCCTTGATTTTTATATCATCAAGCTTAGGTAATTCGTATAATTCAAGTTCTAGAAAAATAGCATCTCCATCAATTTTTTTTACGTAAAAGTTAACATCATTAAAAAGCCCTAATTTCCAAAGTTTTGTAATAGCTAAACTAATTTCTTCACCTGGAATTCTAATTTTGCTGCCAATTTCAAGTCCAGTAAATGTTATGATAGTTTGTTGGTTAAAAGAAACTTTTCCAATTACTTCTACGCCAGAGAGGGTGTATTCTTTTCCCTTTTCTAAGGTTGTTTCTTGAGCTTTTATTGTATTCCCTATGAATAGTAGGATAAATAAAAATAGTATTCTGTTTTTAAACATCGTCAATTTATATAATTTGTTCGCTAGTTTTTCCAAATCTTCTTTCTCTTTTTTGATAACTTATTAATGCTTTAGTCAGTTCTTCTTCATTGAAGTCTGGCCAAAGTACATCTGTAAAATAAAATTCAGCATAAGCAATTTGCCATAATAGAAAATTACTTATTCTGTGTTCGCCACTTGTTCTTATTACTAAGTCAACATCTGGCATATTCTGTGTGTAAAGATGCTGATTTATAATTGATTCTTCTATAGCATCTACTGAAATTATATTATTTTTAACTTTTTCAGAAATTATTTTAACAGCATTTATGATTTCATCTCTTGCACCATAACTTAACGCAAGGGTTAAAGTCATTCTATTATTTGATTGTGTTTTTTTAATAACTTCAACTAATTCTTTTTTTACTCCTTTGGGTAAAGTGTCTAAATTTCCAATCGCATTTAGTTTGATGTTATTATTTTGTAATGTTTTTAATTCTTTTTTTAAACTACTAACTAATAATTTCATTAACGTATCTACTTCCATTTTTGGTCGGTTCCAATTTTCTGTTGAAAAAGCATATAGTGTTAAAAATTCAATACCTAATTTGGCGCAGTTTTCAACGGTTTGTTTCACAGATTTAGTTCCTTTTTCATGACCAAATACCCGCAACATTCCTTGATTTTTTGCCCAACGACCATTGCCATCCATGATGATGGCTAAGTGTTTCGGTAAATTATTTTTATCTATTTCTTTTTCCATTCTATTGATGTGCGCAAAAACAGGGGTTTTTACCAAAAGTGTAAGTTAGTGTAATCCCAGTAAAAATATACCAATCATTATTATTTAAATTACCAAATTTTAAGGTTTCAAAATTTTTATTTTTTGGATTACTTCCGTCTAAATTATCAGTAAATGTATATCTCGCTCCACTTTCTAATCCAATAACTAAATGATTTGTTAATTTCGATTTTATTCCAACTATCATTGGTATTGCAAACGCATAATGTTGATAATCTAATTTACTTTTTGTGTCAATTACATAAATTTCATTAAAAATAAATGCTGATATACCTGAATACACATAAGGTGTAAAGGTATAATCAGATTCATGTAAATCAAAATTCAAAAAATTAAATTCCAAGCCTGCAGATAGTTCTTTGATATTGTTTTTTATTTCAAAACCTCTATATTTTCTATTAGGGGCATTACTTTCCATATCTTTTGCTGTAATGGATGCCATTTTATATGAAAAACGCCAAGCATGTCTCGTGCTTTTATTCCATTTATATAAAACACCAAACGCCATATCATTTGGAGAAAAATACTCTGGTTTTCCAACATCGCCAATATAATTACTACCACCCACAAAAACACCTAATTCGTGAATTTGTCCGAATGAAGTGATGCAGAATAATAAGCCAATTGTATTTAATAAAAATCTTTTCATTTTTTTAATAGTTTGCAAATATAATAATATTGATGTACTAACCATCTTAAACTAAGTTTTTTTGATGATTAACTTCATGTAATAACGCAAAAAAATGAAAATTCGTGTATTAATTCCTTTTGTCTTCTCCCCAAAGAAGTTTTTTGCGGATTGTTCTTAAGAAACCTTCTTCTGGAAATTCGATTATTGAAATATGAAAATCTGATTTCTTAATAGTTAAAGTAGTTTCGTTAGAAACTGAAGTTATTCTGGAGTCCAACGACACCAAATATTGTTCTTCTCTGCCTTTTATTTTTAAAGTTAATTCTGAATCGTCAGGAATTATTAAGGGTCTTGCAGTTAAATTATGAGGGGCTATGGGAGTAATCACAAAACAATTTGATGTAGGCATAATTACGGGTCCTCCACAACTAAGCGAATACCCTGTGGAACCCGTAGGTGTAGATATTATTAGGCCATCGGCCCAATACGAATTTAGATATTCAGAATTAATATAGGTTTCTATTGTAATCATAGAAGTCGTATCTTTTCTAGAAACCGTAATTTCGTTTAATGCAAAATTAAGGTCTTCTAAATCTACATTTTCAGGATGCGCATGTAAACTAACTAATGTTCTTTTCGAGATAGAAAAATCATTCGCTACTACACGGGTTAATAGTTTTTGGATATTTTCTTCTTGAATTGTTGCTAAAAACCCCAATCTTCCTGCGTTTATTCCAATAATTGGTAAATTATAATTTCTTACAAAAGTGGCAGCTCGTAAAATAGTTCCATCGCCTCCTATGCTAATCAAGTAATCAAAATTATCTTTCAAACACTTATGAGAATCAAATGTGGGATATTTTAATGCTATTGCTTTATTTTCAAGTAACTTGTCGTAAAATTTTTTATAAAAACAAATTTCAATATTATTTTGTTCTAAAAACGCCACCACTTTTTCTACTATAGAATGGGTGTTATTTTGATAATATTGACCAAATACAGCTATTTTCATTTGTGAATTTTTATATATTTAAGTATTTGTTTAAATAATCTGATCGATCTTTTAAATCGGCAAGATAAGCATCTTCTTGATTTTCAGATAAAATAGTATAATTATACCGTCTAAAAGTTTGTATGATTTCGTTAAAATTATTTTGCGAAATTTTTAATGTAATTTCCGTTTTTGTGCCTAAATTATTAGAAATAAAAACACCTAATAGTTTAGCATCGTTACTTTCTACAATTTGACAAATTTGACTAAATGTAAAATCTGCAGTTTCTTTTTCAATAACAAGCGTACATCCATCTTCTTTAACAAATATGGTTTCGTTAAAAAAATGAAGTACGTCTTCAAGTTCATAAAAACCTAAATAATTATTTTTATCGTCTAGTACGGGTAAAAGATTGGTGTTATTTTTTGAAAATTCTTCTAAAACATCAAACCAATTCATATTGTTTCGAACAAAAAAACGAGCTAAATTATATTTATGATCAAGTATAACGTCAGAACTTGAAAAAAGATCTGTATCTTCTTTGGATATTGAACCTAAAAAAACATCATCTTCTAAAATTGGAAAATGAGTATATGCTACATCCAAAAATAAATCTGCGGCAACAGCAACAGTAGTACTAACCTGAAGCGCTTTATATTGATTGTTTATAAAATCTGTAATTTTATCCATGTATCTAATTTCAAAACTATTGCAAATTAAGTAAAAAATACAAATTAGTCTATTTTTGTTTGTAATTTTGTACAAATTAAACACAAATATGACAAAGTTATCGGTTAATATTAATAAAATTGCCACCTTAAGAAATGCAAGAGGTGGTAATGTTCCTGATTTGTTGCAAGTTGCAAAAGATATTCAAAAATTTGGTGCCCATGGGATTACCATTCATCCCCGTCCAGACGAGAGACATATTACCTATCAAGACGCACGCGATTTAAAAAATGTGGTGCACACAGAATATAATATTGAAGGTAATCCGCAACATAATTTTATTGATTTAGTTTTAGAATGCAAACCCGATCAGGTAACTTTAGTTCCGGATGCTATTGGAGCAATTACCTCAAATGCTGGTTGGGACACCATTAAATACCAGGATTATCTGACAGAAGTTATTCAAGAATTTTATCGCAATGGAATTAGAACATCTATTTTTGTTGATGCGAATGAAAGTATGGTTGAAGGCGCCAAAAAAACAGGTGCAGATAGAATTGAATTATATACTGAAAGCTTTGCGTATCAATACGGTTTGGGCAATAAAACAGTTATTGAACCCTTTATAAAAGCGGCAATTAAGGCAAATGAAATGGGTTTAGGAATTAATGCCGGACACGATTTGAGTCTGGACAACATTAAATTTTTCAAAGACAACATCCCAAATTTATTAGAAGTTTCTATTGGTCATGCCTTGATTTCGGAATCTTTATATTTGGGATTGGATAATGTAGTGAATATGTATTTGAACAAGTTGAAGGGTTAATGGTTAAAGATGAAATACTATTTGAATAAATAGCTTTATTTTAAATTATTCATAAACTTATTCCTTTTAAACTTTTAAACCAAAAAAAATGTTGTACTCAAAAATAGAAGGCGAGGGAAAACCATTTTTAATTATTCATGGTTTTTTAGGAATGTCTGACAATTGGAAAACGTTGGGCTTGCAATTTGCGCAATTGGGTTTTCAAATTCATTTGTTAGATATGCGAAATCATGGTAAAAGTTTTCATTCAGAAGAGTTTAATTATGAAATCATGGTGGAAGATGTAAAGACCTATATAGATTTTCATAATTTACAAGATATTACATTGTTAGGACATTCAATGGGTGGAAAAATTGCAATGTTATTTGCAACTCTTTATCCGGAAGTTGTTGAAAAATTAATAATTGCTGATATTGGCCCAAAATATTATGCACCACATCATCAAAGCATTCTAGCCGCGTTGAACGCTGTTGATTTTTCTAAAAAGCCAAGTAGAGGAGAAGTTGATGAAATTATAACAAAACATATTTCAGATTTTGGCACAAAACAATTCTTATTAAAAAACTTATATTGGAAAACGCCTGAACAACTAGCTTTCCGATTTAATTTAGCGGTTTTCAATATTAAAATTTCCGAAATAGGAACGGCACTTCCGTTTGAAAACCATTTTAATAAACCAGTATTGTTCCTTCGAGGAGGAAAATCAGATTATATTTTAGATGCCGATTTTGAAACTATTTTGCATCATTTTCCAATGGCCGTAATAAAAACAATACCGAATGCAGGACATTGGTTGCATGCAGAAAATCCTGCAACATTTTATTGCGAAGTTGAAAAATTTGTATAACAAATATTATGTATGCATAATATTTTTATTAAAAAAATTGTCAATTTCATAAATAATGTTAATTTTGAATAAATTATACTAATAAATACTAACTAAATTTTAATTATGAGAAAATTATTTTCTTTATCATTACTAACCTTAGCTTCTGTGTCTATGTTCGCAGGAGGGTATAGAGTTTCTATACAAGGTCAGAAACAATTGGCGATGGGACATACCGGAGTTGCAGTTGTAAATAGTGCAGAAGTGGCGTTTTTCAACCCTGCAGGAATGTCATTTTTAGACAAAAAATTCAACTTATCAGTGGGTGGAAACGCTCTATTAGCTAAAACAAGATTTCAAAGTTCTCAGTTTAATCAAACGGCAGCAACAGATAATATGGGTACACCATTTAGTTTGTATGCTACTTATAAAATTAATGATTGGGTTTCTGCAGGTTTAGCTGTTTATACACCTTATGGTTCTTCTGTAGCTTGGGATCAAGATTGGGCAGGAGCACATTTGGTAAACAACATTGATTTAGCAGCTATTTTTATACAACCAACGGTTTCGTTTAAAATAGGGGATGTTTTTAGTATTGGTGGAGGACCAATTTTTGTACAAGGAAGTGTAAACTTCAACAGAAATTTAACACCAAATCCAGTTTTATCAAACAACGGAAGTGGAACAGACGTTACTTTAGATGCAAAAGGAATTTCAGCAACTGGATATAATGTAGGTATGATGTTCAAATTGACTAAAAAAGTTACTTTAGGTATGGATTACCGTTCTGAAATTATTATGGAAGCAAGAGGTGGTTCAGCAGAATTTGCAGATGTACCAACAATTGCAGCCACTTCATTTACTAATACTACTTTTAATGCAGATTTACCACTACCAGCTGAATTTACCACAGGTATTTCATACAAAGCTTCAGACAAATGGTTATTTGCCTTTGATTACAACTATACAAAATGGAGTGTTTATAAATCTTTAGATGTTGATTTCTTTAATGGTTTACCGCGTTCTGAAAATCCAAGAAATTACAAAGATGTAAGTGCTTATCGTTTTGGAGCACAATATAAAGCATCTGATAAATTTACCGTAAGAGGAGGGTATTATATTGATGAAAGCCCGGTTCAAAAAGGTTACTTCGCACCAGAAACTCCTCGTAACGATTCTGTAGGATATACAGGTGGATTTACATATCAAATAAATAGTAAGTTAGGAATTGACATGTCCTTCTTATATTTACATTTTGATGAAGTTAATAATTCTTACGATTATTTTGATGACCCAACTACAAATACAGGGCTAACTTCTTTCGGAGGTACTTATAAATCATCTGTATTTTCACCAGGTATTGGTATAACATACGGTTTCTAATTTAAAAAAATTATCAAAAATGAAAAATAAATTTATACTAGTAGCAGCTTTAGCAATTGGATTTGCTGGTTGTGAACCAGAATTTGAAAATGAAGTAAATGCTGATTACACTTCTGGTGAAGCAGAT
>Ga0164295_10003103_pt1 | contig 13430 bp, 4 predicted proteins | sample GEODES006metaG_FD_111798 | JGI IMG/M metagenome (GOLD analysis project Ga0164295, IMG submission 111798) | Oligotrophic lake water microbial communities from Sparkling Lake, Wisconsin, USA - GEODES006 metaG | ecosystem: Environmental > Aquatic > Freshwater > Lake | place: USA: Sparkling Lake...
GGAAAAGGTCATCAATGTACGCATGTTTTTCCATAGGAATCTTTGTTTCATTCCTTTGTGAGAACTAGAGTGAGAACTAGCAAAAGCAAAGATAAAAACTCTATACTTTATATATGCTTGTTTTACTGTTTTTAGGTATACTCATTCTTTTTCTTTGTTTTCTTCCGAAACATATAGAGGGTTATTACAGTGATGTGAATACATCTACTGCAAATGAATCCCTTAAAAAATTAATTGTGGCGATTAACGAAACAAAAGAGAGCTTCAATAAGATTAAGGAAAACCGAGAAAAGCTTACATGTTCTGAAGTAATTGCAAAGTTACAACCAATTTTGAAAAAAAATAAAGATTCTTTGTATTCTTCGGGTATCATAGACAAAGTGGGTGTCATTGTAGATGAATTGTCTACGTTACAAAGAGACTTTGACCAAGTGAATGATGCATTGAAAATGTTGAATGACACCTATATACCTATTATGGATATATATATACAAAAAATAGAAAACATTAAAGAACTAGTCACGCATATACCAGATGAGGAACGAACAAAAGATTCAGCTGCAAGCGTTACAAAACGTCCAAAATAAAGGTCTATTTATCCATAGTTAATATCTATTTTATTATATATGAACTATGACTTGACATTCATACACCTCAATGGAACAGAAGAGGTGGCCTATCCACTCACCATCTATAGAGATGATACGATAGATAATGTGAAATCAAAGTTGTCCGAAATACTGGATAATAAAAATATAGACCAGTACTATCTATTTGCAAAAAAGAAAACGGTTTTAAATCCTTATGACGTGTATAAAAAACTTTCCGTTCATAACACCAAAGACATTACCTACGAGGTCTTTTCTTCTTTTTGTCTCAACCATGAATTGCCGATTCCCGAAAAAAAAGAGGGGTATGAACTGGATGATTTTCTAGAATTAGAAACCTCCGTTATCTCTGTATTTCCGATAGGAATTGTACATGACACGCCCTTTGTAGTGAATCCATTTCAGAACGAATTGAATCAATTGGAAGATTCTGGGACTTCTTCAAAACAGTTATGGATTTCTTTGCCGGATATCTTAGAAAACAAGGTCTATGTTTGTTTTTCAGACGAGGTAGAACGATATTCTTTACAAGAAGGTCTTGAACTATCCAATGTGTTCAATGTATATTATCCTTATTTATTCTCTTACATGTTCAAGGAACAACTCGTAAAACCTATTGTCTCCTACGACGACTATAATCAAGTGATTGATTTTCATCACCGTATCTACAAGCCAGAAAGTATTCTATCGGATGGTATCACCAGTTTGTATTTTGTCATGTATACATTACAGCCGTTTCAATTTCCGTTGGATATCTTTTTCAAACTCTTTCAATCTACCGTGAAATACCCTTACATCAAATTAAACGGCATCAAAACAAACGAGAATATCTATCGTTTTTACTGCAATCAATACAGCGAACAAGGACAAAAGCTTCCTTATTTAAAAAAACGCACCATTTTGAAATATGCTCGTGTGATAAACAAGAACAGTATCTCTTATTTGTTTTATCATAGAGACATCCCTATCTATCTCATTGTAGATAAAAAAGGACATATGTATTTTCATTTAGACCAGATACCCTTTCTCTCTATTCAAAAAATAGAAGAGATGCTGAAGCATACCTTGAACGACTTCACCACCAAACTGCTTGAATACTTTGACCCTTCTCATAAAATTTTCACTCCCTTTGAACATTTGCATCAACCTAACATATCTATTCTAGACATGAAATACAAATGTATCTATCCAAAAGAAGGTAAATTGAATGTAAAAAAATACATGACGTGCCTGTCTCCTCTGTTTAATTTTATAGAAGAAAAGGACAAAATTACGTTACGATACAAGCGCGTCTCTAATTATAACGAATCTCAAAGCAGAGATGCTTATCTCATAGAATCTTTCAACAAGAATATACCTATCGAAGAAATCATTCAAGTCTTTTCAGCCAACTTCATGAAACAAAATGACAAAGCTGCTGCGGACTACGTGCAAGAGTTCTTTTCTACTATTGAGATTGAAGAAAAACAAAACAATCTTAGACGTGTGAAAATAAATCCAGGCTTTTTAGTAGAAATTGAGAAGAAAGAGAATCTGGAAGTCACGGTTCATTTCATAGACAACATTCAATATATACCGTTTATCAAATTATATATTACAAATCTTATCTTGATATCGCAAGGAATTATATCTGACAACGGCACCTGTAAAAAGGTACAGGACATTAAAATTGTAGAAATCAAACAAGAAGTTCCAGAAGAAGCGGATGTTGAATTTAAAATGGACGAAGAGATAGAAGAAATGGAGGAACCTGAGGATATGGAAGCCTTACCGGAGGTTTCGGAAGGTTCGGTGGCTTTGTCAGAACCCGCTCAATCGGCCTTGTCAGAACCCTCTGAAGAATCGGCTTTGACAGAACCTTCACAAGAGTCCGTTGCCTTGACAGAACCCTCAGAAGCGTCGGCTTTGACAGAACCTTCAGCTAAAGAGTCGGTTGCCTTGACAGAACCTTCACAAGAGCCTCCTTTGACAGAACCTTCAGCTAAAGAATCGGTTGCCTTGACAGAACCTTCACAAGAGCCTCCTTTGTCAGAACCTTCATCCAATGAAGAATCCGTAGCTTTGACAGAACCCTCTGAAGAATCGGCTTTGACAGAACCTTCAATTCAAGAATCCGTAGCCTTGTCAGAACCATCGCAATCCGTAGCCTTGTCAGAACCATCGCAATCCGTAGCCTTGTCAGAACCATCGCAATCCGTAGCCTTGTCAGAACCATCGCAATCCGTAGCCTTGTCAGAACCATCGCAATCTTCGGCTTTGACAGAACCATCGCAAGAATCAGACTCGGCAGAACCCTCGCAAGAATCAGTCTCGGCAGAACCCAATGAAGAATCCGTTGCCTTAACAGAACCCTCCGAAGCGTCGGCTTTGTCAGAACCTTCATCCAATGAAGAATCCGTTGCCTTAACAGAACCCTCCGAAGCGTCGGCTTTGTCAGAACCTTCATCCAATGAAGAATCCGTAGCTTTGACAGAACCCTCGCAAGAGTCAGTATCGGCAGAACCCTCCGAAGCGTCGGCTTTGTCAGAACCTTCATCCAATGAAGAATCCGTAACTTTGACAGAACCCTCCGAAGAATCGGCTTTGTCGGAGTCTTCTGACTTGTCTGAACCAAGTAAAGGAGGTATGCAAGCACAAGAAACATTGTATGAAGTGTTCATTTACGATGAAAACGACCCCTATTCAGTTCAACAGAAATTCAAAAAGGACCCTATCCGAGAAGGAAAGATACGTGATTATTTTCGGGCGTTTCAAGGAAACCAATGTACCTTGGTAAAAAAGGAGGGTGAATTTTGTAATGGATATGTCATAGAAATGAACGATGCTGAACTCAATGAACTGATGGATGGAGCCAAAATGTTAAGGATTGAATATTTTGATTCTCATAAAAATTCGTTTGAAGGAGTCACCTATCTACGTGCCCCCAAAGAATGGCCGGAACATCCCACGGTAAAATTTGTAAAAAAAGTGTATGCTACTGTTTTTTACGGATGGAAATACAAACAAGACGACAAGGATGAAATGTTTATCTATGATATACACAATGAATTAAAAGCTCGTTACAATGGAAGATTTTACGTGAAATTAGACGAAGGAGATGAGTTGATTAACATCAAATTTAGTCCAGTCAATCCATTGTTGAAACGATTACAAGATAGAGAACCAGAACTGTTTACTAAATCGGACAGTGTACATAACCAATACAGTCGTATGTGTCCATGGTCTGAAAAAAGACAACCCGTTATTTTGAGCAAGGAAGAAAAAGAACGTATAGATGAAATTGCACCAGGTTCTTACGACAGCGTCATAGAATACGGTATTGGCGAAAAGAAACCCTATTATTATATTTGTCCACGCTATTGGGATTTAAAAAACAATGTGCCCGTAAGTCCGGATAAAGTAGACCCTACGAAACTTATCTCCCGTGATGCAAGCGATGAAGATAAACAAAAACATATTCAATCCAGGTATATTTTGGAATTGGCCAAACCAGGAGGAAAGCCGGTCTATCAAACACGGGTTGGATTTTTGAAACAAAAAACTCCAAGCGGAAATTATATACCTTGTTGTTTTATTTCAAAGCCTAAGAAAGCGGAACCAGACGCCATGGAAAAACGTATACAAGAAGCTCTTCAATATTACCAACGAAAGCCAGAAGTCAAAGAAAAGGATTCTGAATATATCTTGGATGGTATCAAATTCCCATTGCCTGAAAATAGAATGGGACATTTACCGATTATTTTGGAACTCTTTTTCAATGTAACCTTTACCGATTGTTATAGTCAACTCCAGAAGAAAAAGCTAAAGGTCAATTATCCATGTCTTTTACGTCAAGGTGTCAGTGAACGTCAGCCTTTTTTATCTTCCTTATCGTTTCTTTACTTTAAAAAGAATATGCCCTTGGAGGCTTTCTTAGAAGTACTCTATGAAAAGCTGACCTTAGATACCATCCAGACACTCCACAATGGCGGATTAGTACACGTATTTTCCAAAGAAGAAGCTCGTGATATCTCTAAATACCGAAAAACAAAACTCTATCAAACGATGGGGGATACGCCCGCCTTTAAACGGGTCGTCAATGGATTTGAAAACTTTTGTAAATACTTATCCAGCGAGGATTATATAGATTATACCTATTTGTGGGACATTGTCACTCAACTATTGTTTAATGAACCTGTGAATATGGTGATACTAAAAGAGGGATTGGAAGATTCCACCAACAATATGACTATTGTATGTCCTACCACTTCCCATGCGATTTACGTATTTGACGAAAACAAGCCAACTATCATGGTATACCAGAAAGGATACTTGTTTGAACCCCTTTTTATTTATAAAAAGATGGCCAACGAAAAAAACAAAACCATTACGCAGTTTGATTTGAGAGAGAAAATACCATCGGTACACGATATATTGAAAAAAATTCACGAGAAGATGGGGACTTGCAAAGAGACTACCATCCACAAGAGTTATCGGTTTAAAGAAAATATCTACTTGCATGAACTCTTGGATGAGTTAAAAAAAATTCAATACACAGTTGAGAAAGAGATTATGAATATTGATGGGCGAATCTTTGGGGTCATGGTTTCTAAAAAGAATAAACCGTTCTTTGTGCCCTGTCTTCCGAGTGCTGTCAGCGGCGACTACGAACTCTTGGACGATAGTCTTTGGCATGATTATCGATATACGGTCTCTGCTTTGAAGAAGTTAGAAGAAGACTCTGGTCATAAGATACCGTGTACTCCTAAAATACGTGTTTTGGAAAATCACATGGTGGTAGGTATTTTGACAGAGACCAACCAATTTATTCCCTTGAAAGAACCCGAGGAGAATAAGATGAAGGATGAATTGACAACACTTGAAGAAAAGAATCATTTACGGGTAGATGAGGCCATTCAACGTGGAGACATACAACAAAAAGAACAGGTCATTCAACACTTGAAAGTAGAACAAATGTTTTACAATGCATTCTTCAATACATTGAAAGTAGAGTTAAACGATAGTAAATATATCAATGTTCGTAAAAAAATAGAAAAGGCCATTCTTTCCAAAGACCAGGTCGCACTAGAACGATTGTTTCAACCTATGTTAGATGCAAAATTTGTTTTCGTAGACAAATATGACATTGATGTCTCTAGTCTAGATACCATCAACCTCTGTAAAGACAGCGATGAACCTTACTGTGGTACGTTAGAACACAAAGGAAAGCTCCTTATTCCAAAGGTAAATTTGTTCAATCGTACAGACAACGAAGAAGCCTATAAAAATAGATTTATAGATGACCTCATGATGAATGTACATATTCAACGTATATTGTTTGAGGAAATACACAGTACTCTCTATTATACAGACCGCTATACTTTATCTGAACATGAAATACTCTTGTTGGAGTCTGAGTTGAATGCTTACCTGGAACAAGAACCCGTAAAAACGATTGTATCTGCCGTTCATCCAATGATAGAGGATGTGTCTCCAAGTAAAATTATGGAATATGCAAACAGTATTGAACCCGAAGAAGAACCTGAAAAAATCCCTTTTCCGAATGGAGACGATGACCTTTCGGATGAATCGGAATCGGAATCGGATTCTGAACCGGAAGATTCGGATTCGGAACCTGAACCTCAGGAATCGGAACCTGAACCTGAATCGGAACAAGGTTCGAAGCCTGAACCTGAATCGGAACCGGAACCTGAACCTGAATCGGAACCGGAACCTGAACCTGAATCGGAACCTGAAACTGAATCTCAAAAGAGAAAGAGAGAATCTGCCTTCTTTGAAACCCTTGGTATTGGTTCAACCAGTTCGGAAGAATCTATGACTTCTAATAAACCCGCCTATGAAAAAAAAAGATACTTACCGGAGAATTTGGAAAGTCTTGGTCTGTCTGATACAGATGAAGAGAACCCATCTGAAGCGGGAGCTGAAGAACCCGAAGAACCTGAAGAGGAACCATCCAACACAGAACCCGAAGAAGCCGAAGAACCTGAAGAGGAACCCGAAGAACCTGAAGAAGAACCATCCAACGCAGAAGCCGAAGAACCCGAAGAGGAACCATCCAACGCAGAGTCCGAAGAATCAAATGTTCCTCCTTTAGAGCCGGTAGACTATGTAGACTATGAAGAATCTGCAGAATCTCTACAAAGAAGAATCGCGGAAAACAAAAGAAAAGCAAAACCCTCTCCAGAGAAAGCACAGACTTTTGTACAAAAAGCAAAAGAGTTGTACCGTCGGAACGGTTCGCCCGCCAATCAGAATGTTCTCTTAGAAGCCCAAGAACATTTACAAACCCTTCAACCCAAAAAGTTAAATAAATTTAAAAGAATTGAAGCAGATATCTTACCTTGTATCAAAACATTCTATTTCAAAAAGAATTCCAAATGGAAAGATTATTTCCCCGCTAGAACGATTGGTTTCCGCATCATGAAAGGAAACACGTACGATACAGCTATCCCTGACGTCACTTGTAATTTTATGATGGCTCTTCAGATTTTGAAAACATACAAAGAAGAATATGCTACGATTACGATACGAGACCTGAAAGAGATGTTGATTACAGGATACAAACATCTTTCCTCCACTATTGATGTATTGGGAAAGAAGTTTAAAAAAGAAAAAAAACGGTTTCAAAAATGGGATAATATCCAGATGGAAACCTATCCTTTTACTCAATTGGACTTGATTGTCTTGATGATTGAATACAAACTACCCGTGGTTATCTTTATTCAAGCAAAGAAGAAAATAAAACTGTTGACCTATCAGACCGAGGACAGATTCAATTATTATATCAAGATGAAAAAGAAGGACGTATTTATGTTTTTCATTTACAACAAAGATTTCCAAATCAAAAAGGAAGATATGGAATCTCTGTATCAAGCAGAACGAGACATTGTTTACCTAAACGACCCACAGCAACTCAACGACTATATTCGTAAATATTAAAACTCAATAACAAAGTCATTGTCTTTCTTGAGAATCACCTCATGTAGTCCAAGATTGTGTTGTATTTTCAGTTGAGGCAGCGAGCATGCATCATCCTTATCTTGTACCAACAAGTCAAAGACTTCTTCTTCCTTTTTCTTATAACTACTCACCTGCGCAAGCTTTTCCAGTTCCACCATGTTCAGATACACCGAAAACGCGGCTGTTCCGAAAAATCCGTGTTGTCCGCACATAATGTTTGCAGAGACACCTCGCATTTCATCTAATTCACCGTGTCGTGCTGCTTTGAGGAACATTTCTGTCGTCTCTTCAAAGGATGCTTTTGCGATTGGACCAATATCGTCATTGTTAATGCCGTGACGAAAGATGGAAATCATGTCCTCGGTGGACGTCATCCGGTCGCATAAGAGTGAAATGTGATGATGGTTCACGTATCCGCCATCAAAACACAACACTTCTAGCATCTCATTGAAGAGGCATTTGCGAGCTGCCTCAATCCCCAACACATCCAAGGTCTCCATGATATTGTTACTGTACGTTCGTTCTGTATCAATATAATCCAGGGCCAGCACCTGCATGAGGTTCGTCCCCAATGTATCCAGTGAATAGATTTCTCGTTTGTCAAAATCACCCGTCTTTTCGTTGTAGACCATGTAATTCTGAATTTGTAAAAGGTTGACTTTGTCTATTCCAGGGATGCCTCGCAATACAATGTTGTTGAGCAAATTATGGAGGAAGCTCTTCGCCATGTAAATGTTGTCTTCTTCGTCCAAACTAGAAGGTGTTTTCTTGGACTTCATGATATTTAACAAGCGAATGCGAAAGACCACTTCGTCCTCTTCCATGTCAGTGTAGAAACACTGAATGTTGTTTTCGTAAATACTCTTCAAGGTAAAATGAATTTCGTCCAGGGTGATGTTGGAATCAATGAGTTTGGATTTGTCCAGAGCCAGGCGAATAATCCACCGATTGGCGGTGGTTTCGTCTTCTTCCACGAAACAGTCTTCTAGAATGGAATTGAACTCTTTGTAACGACTCATGAGACCTTTGTCCATTTGAATGAGAGTCTCCATGTCATCGGGGTCATAGTAAATTTCACATTTCTCTACGAAGTTCTTGAACTTGGTGTTTTCAATACGCGAAATCATATCAAAGGCTTTGTCGCGGTTAGATTCGTCTTCTTGTTTCAAATAAATGGTCATGGAAGGATTTTTCATGTTTCGCGTCAAGGCTAGAATTTCTTCCATACGAGGAACTCCGCGAGTCACATTTGATTTGGTAGAAATACCCGCAAAGTGGAAGGTATTCAAGTTCATCTGAGTCGTAGGTTCGCCGATAGACTGAGCAGAGATGAGTCCAACCATCTCACCAGGATTCACCAGCGCTCTTTTGTACATATACACAATTTTCTCCAACATGAATATCAAACTGTCCCGGGTAAACCGATGTTGAACCAGAATGACTGCTGGATTGAGATAATAATAATAGACAATTTCAAACATAAAACAGGGATGAAACACAACGTTCAGGTTCTGATAGTAGGTATCCATCAACTGGTAGGCCTCCATTGGTGTTAAGTCCGTTTGATTGGACTGGTGGAAGAATTGATGTTTCACATTCTGAATGAGCTGAGGAAAGGAAATCGGCAAATAAACCGTTTCATACAAACCTTCACTCTCGGATACGGTGCGAATAAAGGTATTGCGTCGGTCTACGCATGCATGAATCTCCTTCTTGACCCTTTCTTTCAATTCAGGGATTTGGTCTTTGTATCGTGCAAAACACGGTTTTGTAAAGACCATTTTCATAGCAGTCAATTCTTTGCCTTCGTATCCATAACGAAACATATCATAAATGTCGGTACGTGATTTATGAATCAGTTCAAATTTACTGGTTTCAATACGAATGGTATCAAAGTTGGTTCCGCCGTAACTAAACTGGATAATTTTTTGTTTGTTGTTCCTCACCGTTCTATCGTAACAAATCATCACGTCTTCCATGCCTTTAATGAGACGTCTCTGAATATACCCGGTCTGACTTGTTTTGACCGCTGTGTCAATCAAACCGACACGACCACCCATCGCGTGGAAGAAGAGCGCTTCGGGGGAAAGTCCGCCGATGAAAGAACTCTCCACGAATCCACGAGCTACGGGAGAGTCGTTGAATTGTTTGAAATGTGGAAGGGTGCGGTTTGGATAGCTGTAGGGGATACGTTTGTTGTCTACATTTTGTTGTCCAAGACACGAAATCATCTGTGAAATGTTCAGGACACTTCCTTTGGACCCCGACTTGACAATATTGACAAACCGATTGTCTTTGTTCAATCGGTCAATTGCAATTTTACCAGACTCGGAACTGGCCTTGTTCAGGATGTTGTTGACTTCACTTTCAAAGTACTCTTGGTTGGTTCTTCCGGATTTGTTGTCTAGAATACCCAAGTGAACCTGGTTGATAAGATTCGCGACTTCTCGCTTCTGATTGGCGATGACTTCGTTAATCTTGGTATTGGTTTCTTCGTTGGAAATAAGGTCACTCATCCCCACACTGTATCCAGTCGTTTTCATGTATTCCGTGACGACGGACTGAATGTTATCAATGAACACCTGTGATTCTTCCTCGGTGAAATCATTGTTGATACGCTGAATGAGTCCGCGTCCACCTCCACACAATGAATCCTTTTCAAACTGTCCGCGAATCATCTTTCCATTGAGAATTTCAATCACGTAATTGGATTGGCTAAAATCATCACGTCCTTCCTTGAACAATCCGCTCTTGTATTTCAAAGTAATCGGTGGTAAAATACTGCTAATAATCTCATAAGCACTGTATTCCGCCTTGTCCTCCAGAAACATCTTGGGTTCAAACCGCACACATTTAGCCAACAAATTCATGGCGTGTTTACGCGGAATCATTACATTTCCACGCGTAAAGAGGTAACTTCCGAGAAGCGAATCTTGGAAAATACCGATGATACTTTTATTCAGCGCAGGACTGATAATTTGATAACGAATTGCCGCTAGATATTTCAGTTCCATTTCTGCTTCATCGTTCTGAGGCATGTGCATGTTCATTTCATCACCATCAAAGTCTGCATTGTAGGGCTTTGTATCCGCCACGTTCATGTGAAACGTATCCCCTTTGGACAACACATGAACAATATGCGCCATCATGGACATTCGGTGAAGGGTAGGCTGACGATTAAAGAGGACATAATCTCCATTCATCATATGCCGATGTACCGTATCTCCAATGTTGAGTTTTACATTTTCTCTATCATAATATCGCAAGGAGATGGACTCACCATTCGCAAGCTCCAGAATCTTCGCGCCGGGATAAATATCGGGTCCATTTTTGACCAAATAGGTGAGGAATCCAATATTGGTCTCATTGACATATACCGGTTTGGTAATGTTCATCGCGATTTTCATGGGGACGCCTAGCTCGGTAATGCTGAGCTCTGGGTCAGGCGTAATGACCGAACGAGCACTAAAATCTACACGCTTTCCCATGAGATTTCCACGTACACGACCAGTTTTTCCTTTGTGTCTTTCCGAAATAGACTTCAAGGCACGTCCAGAACGCTGCTTGACTGGGTCTGTTCCAGAAATATTGTTGTCTACGATAGTCGCGACATAATATTGTAAGACGGTCGTCCAATCATCAATCTGTTTCATCTGTGAATTCTTGGCGATTTGTTCTTTCAGAATGTTGTTGTATTTGATGATATTGATAATAATATGGGTCAGGTCATCTTCACTGCGTTGTTGACTATCCTGTTTGACGGAGGGACGAATACTCGGAGGTGGTACAGCAAAGACTTTGCAAATCATCCACTCCGGACGAGACCATTTACTAGAAAATCCCATGAAATCTATATCTTCGTCTGTAATCTTTTTGAAGATTTTAAGAACGACTTCGGGTGTGAATTTCATGGTAAGCCCTTGGCTGTCTTCCCCTTCCGGCGTATCCGTATTCCAATCCGCAATAATCGTCGCAAATCCTTCTTTTCGAATCTTGGTAGGTTGTAAGCATTCGCAACCATCCAAGCTTGAATCTCCGCAACGCTTGACTTTGCTCGCCAAAGCAAATACATTTTGCCATCTATCGGTCGGTTTGTAAGAGAGGAGATTCACATTATCTTTCTTATCAATCAGAAGGCGACTGCATTTGATACAAACACATCGCAAAATCTTTGTAATTTCTTCAATGTATTGAATGTAAAAGAGAGGTCTAGCTAATTTAATATGTCCAAAATATCCAGGGCAATTGATATAATTTTCACCGTCTGTAGGACATACAATACCTGGGTCCAAAACACCCATTCTTGGGTCAAACAATCCACCTATTTTGGGTTTCATTCCATTGTAGGTTTCTTTGTTGGTAATTTCCGCCACCGAGTTTCGCTCAATCTCTTCTGGGCTGAGAAGACTGAATTGAATACCGATGATCTTAGATGGTTTTTTAGCATAGGTAGTCATCTCTTTATTATAATACATATTTTTTTAAATTCATTCAATTTTTCTATTGACCTTTATTATATGCCAAAACGTAAGGAGGCAGACTCTGTCCTCAAATATAGACAATTGACCTATGGTGACTATACCCGTGAAGAGGATATACGTTATCTATCCAAAAAAACCAAGATAGACCAAGTGAAATTGTTAGGAGAATTATCGTTTTTACATACCATGACCTCTTCCCTGGTGCCTCTCATGTTTCAACTTCTTGAATCCGATATTCCTATGAAATTCAAAATGATTGCTTATAAAAAGATTTTGGCTTTAGAAAAAGACCAAACCGGGAAACTACACCAATGGGTAGATTCTTTTTTACGTATACCTTTTCAGAAAGACATTCCACTGTCCGTTACCTTTAATCAGAAAGACCAATGTCATGTCTTTATGAAAGAGTGTGAAACCGTTCTAGACCAATGTACCTATGGGATGAGAGACGCAAAGCAACAATTTCTACAATTGATAGGCAAATGGGTGGTCAATCCTGGGTCCATGGGTACGGCGATTGCCTTGAAGGGTCCGATGGGTACCGGAAAAACCACCCTCATCAAGCACGGTATCAGTAAAATACTCAACCGTCCCTTTGCATTCATCACGTTAGGCGGTGCTGCCGACGGAAGCTTCTTGGAAGGTCACTCGTATACGTACGAGGGAAGCACGTACGGGAAAATCGTAGACATTTTGATTCAATCCAAGGCAAGCAATCCAGTGATTTTTTTTGACGAGCTGGACAAAGTGAGTCTAAGTGAAAAAGGAAGCGAAGTCATCGGTATTTTGACCCATCTCATTGACACTACCCAAAATGCCCAATTTCATGACAAGTATTTTTCCGAGTTGGATTTTGACCTGAGTAAATGTTTGTTTGTCTTTAGTTACAACGACGAATCCTTGGTCAATCCTATTTTACGGGACCGTATGTTTACGATAGAAGTACCTGGGTACGACAAACATGAGAAAACCATTATTGCACGAGACTATTTAATTGTGGAAATAGAAAAAGACTATTGTATGAAAGATATTCAATGGACAGAGGAGGTCATTGAATATCTCATTGAAAAAACCGAACAGGAATCCGGAGTGCGTAACTTAAAGCGAAGTTTGGAAACCATATACAGTAAATTGAACCTGGAACGTATTCTGGATACAGGGTTCACTATTCCTTTTGTGATGACGTGTACCAAAATAGACGTGTGGTTTCCGACGCTGGAAAAGGCTAGTTATTCGTCCATGTATTTATGAATTTATCTTCGTCTAGATTTGCGTTTGGATTTGCGTCTGGATTTGCGTTTGCGAGAACCACCCGCGGTAGGGGGTTTAAGTGCATCAATCTTTGTAGTAATATCTTGAATGCGTGTAATCAAATTTTCAA
>Ga0164295_10003104_pt1 | contig 13429 bp, 15 predicted proteins | sample GEODES006metaG_FD_111798 | JGI IMG/M metagenome (GOLD analysis project Ga0164295, IMG submission 111798) | Oligotrophic lake water microbial communities from Sparkling Lake, Wisconsin, USA - GEODES006 metaG | ecosystem: Environmental > Aquatic > Freshwater > Lake | place: USA: Sparkling Lake...
AAATAATATTTTTTTTTTTATAATTTACTGTTACAATTAGGTATTTAATACTACTATCTTTTTTTTGTTTCTAACCAATACAATAATTTGCAAATTTAATATTATATCTTCCAATCATTTAATTTTGTTATATGTTTTTTTTTCCTATAAATAATTGAATCAAATTTTCAAATAAAAAATATAATCATCTAGTTTAAATAATATAAAGCATAACAATCACTTCAAGAACAATAACAAAATAATCATATAATGACTGTTGAAATCGCTAAATCACCAACTTCACAACAAATCATCTTAACGGCATCATACAATGTAGCTGTAGAATACAATTTGATTGAATTCATTCGTACAATTCAGAAGAGATATTGGGATGCGTCAAAAAAGAAATGGTTTTTGCCTTTCGCTGAATTTGATAAAGTATATGTTCATTTGAAATCATTAAAATGCAAAGTTTTTCTATGTGAATATTTGCATGAAATAATTCGAAACAATTCAAGCAAAAAAGCCGATGGATGTTGGGGTATTGATCAGTGTGAAATGAGCTTTAAACGATCAGATAAAGATTCAGATAAAGAAAACAGTAAACAAGCTGAAACAATTAAACATTTGAGAAAAAAAACAGCCTCTAAACGTCAAACTGCTAATGATAATAATCAATGCATTTCAAATGCTGGTAATAAATATTTGCAAAACAAAAGCAACTGGTCTAATATGAGTACTAACGAGGTAGTTGAGAAAGTTGATAATATTAAAAAACGTAAGCATGATGATAACCGTATTGACGAAGAATCAGCTGTCGAAACGGTGAATGATGATGAAGGTGAAACACTAGGCGAAAGTGATGACGATGATATTCCCAGAAAAGAAAAACGAATCAAAACTTTTAGATATATCAAAAGTAAATATAATTTGTCATAGTATAAAATAATATTTATATTAATTATTATTATTATTTTGAAGATAAAAACACGCCTCTTTCAACAAATGCTATTGATATTGACACTGATGATGAAACTGAAAATGCTGAGTATAAAAGCAAGCGCATTTCTAAAACTGATTCAGTTGCGGTTAAAAAATTAGATTTTAACAAATCGATTTTGAATAATGAATAGCTTTGAAAAATTTAAAACATTTTTAAAATATTTTTACGTTTGTTTTATGTATTTTTTATTTATTATTGGTGTTTTATTAATAACATATGAGGCTTATTTACAGTTACAAAATAAAAATAATTCAACAACGAAAAATAATTTTGAACTTAAATCATTTGAAATAATTGATAAGTTAATTATTACTGAATCTAAATTAAGGTCTGATTATTTTAATTTATTAAATCAAATTAAATTGAGCAAAAAAATAATATTATTTACTGATAATAAAATTGAAAATATCAATTCAAGAGATTCGTTAGTTTTAAATAAAACATATGTTTTTATTCCGTTTTTATTTGAAAATAAATCAATAAATAATAGTTTGGAATTTACTTCAATTGTCAATATTAATAAATTAAATAATAGCTTAGAATTAAACATAACAAACAAATCAAATAACAGTTTAAAATTAGATTTATTATCTGAAGTTACTACAATGATAAATCAACTAACAAATAGTTTAGAATTAAACAAATCAATAGAGCTAATTCCAGCCGTATTTTTAAACGAATCAAATAATAGTTTAGAATTAAAAACAGTAACGCCCACCTTAAATGTATCATTCTGGAATGATGATATACTAATTATAAATAACACAGAAATTAAAGAAATATATGTTTCTGTTAAAAATAGTAATAAATTTCGTAAAATAAATATAACTCTAAATCAACTTGTAAATCGCAATAATAAAGGATTTGACTGCAGTAGTTTAAATAAATTTGGAAAATGCAAGTTATTGTTATAGATTTTGAAGGGTTATGGCATAAGCAATCAAAAAAGTATTATTTTCAAGAATTTGCATTCAGTGACGTGAAATCAGTCGAGGCTATTAATTTTTTTATAAAGCGCCCTAATGATGTTGATATTACAAACTTTGAATACAATGAAAGATATGGCAATCAAATTCCGAGTACTATTGGTAAATTTAATTTAGATTGTACTGAGAAGCCTTTCGAATTTGTTGCAAATTTTTTCATGCAGAATACAAATAAAATATACTTGGTAGATGGCGTTCATAAATTTAATATTATAAAAAACTTAGTACCTGAAATAAAATATTTATATAAAATTCAAGATTATGAACAAGTATTAAATAAGCCAAAACTTAGAGATGTTTCATTTGTTAAACACAAAAAATTATGCAGCTTTATTCTACATAATGAAAAACATAAAAATTGCGCATTTAACAGAGTTAATAGAATTGTACACTGGTTTAAATTAAATGAGGATGAAACAGGGTTAGAAGTGTGTATTGAACCATTTAATTGGATGGGAAACGATGATACGGTAGTGGATCGTGTAATTATAATAAATACACCAAATATTTAAACTTAAATAAATTTTTATTTTTAGTAGAAGTTATTCATTTAAAGTTGGATGTGTTTAAAAAATAAATTTGATTAGAAAATTTAATATTTTTAACTATATCTGAAAAATATATTTTTATTTAATATTATTATTACATCACATTTTTGTAATAAATTATAATAAACAATTTTATATTTTTTATTTTAATAACATTATATTATATACAGAATGACTCAAATTAGAAATAAATTAATAATCGAAGAAATAGAAAATAGACACTTTGCAATTTTCAAACTTATTAATGAATTTGCAATACAGCATCGAAATTATGCAGTAAGACGATATTTCTCTATTGACACAGTGATTAATTTTGCTCAAAATATACGTGCATCAGAAAATAATTTTCGAATAAACAAATTATACTTATTTAAATTATACGACGATCTCTATGGATTAAAATTAATCGATCACAGATTTGATACGAATTTCAATTCAAGATTAAAACGAATTTCAAATGAAACATTTCAAAATAGAATAATTAGAAATAAAACAAATTTATTTGATAACATCAACAATATGATTGATGATTTATTTAGAATAATATATGTTGATGCACGTTATAATAATTTAATTTATAAACGACTCGTACGTAAAAGAACTATTTTTACACATTCAAATAATTGGTTATATAATGCATACAATAAGTCAAACGAATACATTATATCAACAAGAAAACAGCTAACATACGGAATTATTCATTTTTATTTACAAAAAGTTGAAAGTAAACCAATTTGTTCAATATGTTATGAAAGTTTTGAAAGTCTCGAAAATAAAGGAATTTTGACAATAAATTATACAAATTGTGGTCATATTATATGTCAAAAATGTGAAGCAGCAATCAGTACTACAGCATGTCCAACATGCCGCTGCAATGAAAAAATGCGACGAATAATAACCGTTAATAAAGGTTATTGTGCCGGGTTTTGTTGCAAACCTTTAGAAAAATGTAAAAATTATCTTTTGGCTTCATGTGGGCATATTTATTGTGGCGAATGCATTGATCAACTTATAATGTCTTGTTCTGCACTTTTAACTTATATTCGTACGGGCACTGAACTCAGAAACTGTAATCAATCAAAAATATGTCGAATTTGTGATATAAATATGATACATTTTAATAGAATTTTTTTAATATTTGATTAAATAAAAATACTTAAAAATAAAATTAACTGAAAATGAATTCTTTTAAAAATAATTCATCTATTAATAATATAAATAAACAACAAGACCTGCTTAAAGTTTTGGCTACTTCTAAAAAAGGAATCAGAAATGCGATATTAAGTAATGCTGATAAAAAATTAGTAATTGCTATATTAGATTCTGTTTTTAATTTATTAAATGGAAGTTTAAATTTATCTAAACCTGATCTAGCTAAGTTAGCCAAGTATAAGCACGTTTTTAGGAGATTAATCGAAAAAGCACCATTGGCTGAAAAAAAGAAAATACTTGTACAACATGGTGGATTTTTACAATTTCTTGTACCTGCAATTGTTACGGGTATAAGTAGTATTGTAAGTAGCTTAATTAGTAGTAATAGTAGTAATAATTCAAACAACGAAAATAATAAATAAAAAAATGAAATATGCAACGAAATTAATGGTTGTACCTTTTGTCAATAGACTTGAAGACCCAACGGAAAAATATTTAAATAATTTAGACGAAGAATTAAGTGAAATTTTAAAAAGACGTGACTTAGCTCCAGATCAAAAACTAAAAATGTACAACACCATCCTTGGAAAATTTTTAATTAAAAAAACAGATTCTAAAATTCAAGTAAGAAATTACCCGAATGATGTGCAAATCGATGTCAAACATGAACCATTAGATGTCAAAAATGAACAAGCTGAAGCTAAAAATGAACCACATGAAATAAATGAAACCAAAACTAAAAGTAATAAGAAAATTGATAAACAACCTAAATTGGAAAAAACTTCTAAAAAAGAGAAAAAAAGGTTAAAAGCAGCTCAAAAATTAGATGAAAATTTAGCGAATTTAAATTCTAATAATTCAAATATTAATAATACAGCTGCAGATAGCAATATACCACATACAAGGAATTACATTCAAAACCAAAATTTGAATCTGATCGAACCATATGCTAATAATTTATCGCCCGCACGAGCCGCAACTCAAGCAACTAAAAAAAAAAGGCTAAATAATGCAAAAATTGGTCTTGGTTTAGTTTCAAAACATAATTTTCACTGGATTACAACTAAATATTTTTAAATGATTGCATATAAGTAGGTATCACTTAACATTTAATAACTAAATATGACTAAAATAATTGATAAATATACAAATCCAGCACACCCTGGATCATTTACAGGTCTATCTGGTTTTTTGAACAATAACAAGAGATTAAATAAAACGCAAGTGGAAAATGAACTTTTAAAAACACAAGTCTACACACAACACACTCAACCAAATAAAAATTTCAAACGAAGCAAGACTGTTGTACCAGCCATTGATCATACGTGGCAGGCTGATTTGATAGATGTACAAAAAATCAAATATCAAAATAGCCATAATAACTATATTTTGACAGTTATAGACTGTTTTTCGAAGTATGCATGGGCCATACCCATTAAGACCAAACATGCTACCAATGTTCAACAAGCATTTGAAAAAATAATAGAAGGTTCTAAACGGAAACCTCTAAAACTTCATGTTGACGGCGGCAATGAATTTAAAGGTATATGTAAGAAATATTTGGAAGAATTAAATATTCAGTTATATATAACTGAAAGTGAAAAAAAAGCCGCTATCGTTGAAAGGTTCAACAAAACATTAAAAGAACGTATGTGGCGAATGTTTACGTTTAATAAAAACAAAAAATATGTAGGTTATTTAGATGACCTTTTAATAAGCTATAATAATTCAATACATAGATCAATTAAAAACAAACCTTCAAAAATTAATAAAAAAAATGAACAAAAAACTTTTAATATTCTATATAGCAATAATAATAAAATAAAATTTAAATTTCTAAACGGCGATTACGTACGAGTTGTTATAGATAAAGATATGAAATTTAAAAAAGGCTATACAAGTAATTGGTCGGATGAAATTTTTATTGTTGCTTTGAGACGTCCTCAATCTCCAGTTAAGTATAAAATAAAAGCTTTAGACGGCACATTAATGACAAAATCATTTTATGAGCAGCAATTACAAAAAGTAATTTTCGAAGAATTTCCAGTAGATACTTACTTGGTCTTGGATGAGCATAACAATAAAATACAAATAGAGAAATTAAATTCCGATCAACAAATAAAAATTTGGGTTGATAAAGACACATTTTTAAATGAATAAATACATAACATTATCTAATTCAAATAAATTATTTGATAATAATACAAATGGTTATTTTAATTCAAAAATTGATCAAATTGTTTTGAAAAAATCTTACAAGTGTGCGTTAGTTGATTTTAGTTATTGTAATAAAATATCAAAAAATTTAGGATCTATCGAGATACATTTAAATAATTCTGATACAAAAATAAATGAAAAACATAATAATTTTATTATTATATTTAATACAAGTTTTGATCTTTTACGCGATAATATTAATAATTATTTAAAATCTATTGCTACCTATCATATAATTGACATTTTTGATAATCAAGCTGAAATTGATAATAAATACAAATCTCTAGCAGTATTGGTAAATGAATTGCATAAACTTTACAAGCAATTGTACCAATATATGATTGAAAATAAAGAAAAGAATTACAGATATTATAGAACTCATTTACTTAGTACAGAGCCTATTTTTAAAAAATTAAATACAATGGCAGTTAAAGATGACAAAATTATACAAGAATTAGATAATTTAAATTTTAATGAATTAATTAAAAAAATCAAAGAATTTTCTTTAAATAATTTTAAAAGTTTTTATCTTAAATTAGATTTTCAACTATATAACAAATGGTCAAATGATGCAATTGTCGATTATCTAGCATATCAAATAACACAGAATTCCAACTTTAAAATGAATAGTAAATTTAATAAAAATAAAATTATTTTTACAATTAATGATAAATTAAACAGTTCTTTGATATGTAACTTGTACGGTGATGCAATTATTAATAATTTTTTTATAATCACTAAATCAGCAGACAAAAAAACAGTCGAAATAAACATACCTAAAGTATTTAATTTTATTAAAGCTTTTTATGTACACACTGATATAATAGAAGAAACGCAACTAATGAATAAAAAACAAGCGGTTATACAAGCAATAACTTCCAAAGGAGATTTTTTAGAGGATATTTTTATAAATTATGATCGCCCAAAATATTTTAATATAAATAAAACTTTAATTAATTATATTTCAATAAAAATTACAAATCAAGATAACGAAATATTAGATTTTGAATCGCCACCAACTTTAACATTAAGCATAATTCAAAATAAATGGACTTTTACATAACTTTACCGTCTAACGGGTCTATGGATAAGTATATTAATAATACTCAATCGTCATTTACTAATTATTTAGCTCATTCCATCGATTTGAACGAACAGTATCAAGTAGGTTTAGCTGAAATTTCATATACACAAGATGTACTTTGTGAAATAGGTAATATTTTTATTGATGCAATACCATCAATAGATGATGATAAAATGCTGTCACATGGCCTGATTACTATTGACGAATGCGCTGATCGTATACCTTTTGAAAATTTAATAATTCAAATGAATGACAAATTCAAAAAAGCATTTACGGAGCATTTTAATGTTGAAAAAACAAAAGATGTATACAAAAATAAAAAGGAGGATGAGATTTACAAACTGATAGTGCCAATTTTTAGCTATAATGATAAAAAATTCAAAATAACAATACCAAAAACAATAATTTTAACCTTTAACGGAATCATTGGTGAAATTTTAAAAATACCAAAACAAGCAAATGAATTATCCGAAAATAATGATTTAAAATATCAACTTGGTCCTAAAGATGAAGATTGGGAATTTGAAGGTTCATATTTAATTGATCCAATTTTACATTTAAAAGACAATTATTATGTTTATACAGACATTATTAAAAATCAACATTATGGTAATGAATTGACCAAAATAATAAGAAATGTACAACCTATTGGTTTACGAGGTGAACAAGTTTCACTGACCTTTCAAACCATTCATTATGTTGATTTAATTTATACAGAGTTGAAAGCAATTAGTATATATATAAGAGACAGCCAAGAAAGATTAATACGTTTCAACAACAAATTATCTAAAGTAGTAGTAAAATTACATTTTAAAAGTAAATAATGCAAGAAAAAATAAACAAATATTACCTGGACCAAGCTTCAGGAACATTTCACGGTCCTGAAATTCAAGCCGGCTACGGACAAAAAGGCGCTGGATTTGGAAAGTGGCTAAACAAATTTATGCGTTACATTACTCCATTAGCTCAAAAATATGTCATTCCGCATCTTGAATCTGGAGCTAAAGCAGTTGGCAAACAATTGGTACACTCGGTGTCAGGTATGGTTTCGGATGCTATAGATGGTAAAGAGTTAAAAGAAGCCGCTAATGAAAGATTTCATGAAGTTGTTGATTCATTAAAATCAAAAGCTGATGATGTTTTAGCCGGCCGAGGCACTAGTATAAATAAACGAAAGAAAAACAAAAATTACGTTATATTAAAAAATACTAAAAGAAGTAGAACACGAGATATATTTGATAAATAAAAATGATGAGATTTGATAATTCAAATGAATGCATGAAATCAGAGCTTGACTTATTTACTGTACCACCGACTCAAACTAGTTTAGAAAATGGTGTTTGGAGAATAAAAGAAGCAGAATCTGGAAAAAATTCAGATAAATCATCAATAACATTCAAAATACCTAAACAATCTAATTGCTATTTAGATTTAGCTGAGACTTTCATACATATGAAAGTAACTATTCAGAAAAAAAATACAAATGGTGGTGTTATTTCAACTATAGCTGATGCGGATGTAATAGGTCCAGTAAATAATTTTTTACATTCAATGTTTGAACAAGTTGAAGTTAAATTTAATAATATTACTGTTGAAAATTCAAACAAATATTATGCGTATAAAGCATATATTGAAAAAGTTTTAAGCTCAGATGATACAAATATTAATACGACATATCCAAACGAATTGTTTTATTTTGATACGTCTGGTATGATGGAATCGGTTGCATTGAAAAATGATGATGATGTGTATGGTTATGCTGGTAATGACAATCTTGGTGGAGGCACTGATTCATATAAAACAACTCCTGTATTTAAATCAAAAGGGACTGTAAAAATTAATGATGGATTTTTAAAACGTAGAAAAAGATTTTTAGATTCAAATGGTCAAGTTGAACTGTGTGGAAAGTTGCATTTAAACGTAGCTAGTCTTAATAAATATATTCTAAATGAAACAGAAGTTTCAATTACCTTGACGAGGGCAAGTCCAAATTTTTGTATGATGGGTACAATCGCAGGTCAAGAAATTCAAGTTTATATTGATACACCATATATAAGATATAGAACTGTTCAGTTTAATCCTACAGTGGGAATAGCTCATGCTTTGGCATTAGAAAAAACAAACGCTAAATATCAATTTAGAGATGTCAAAATGAATTCTGGATCAATTAAAAAAGGATCTCAAAAGCTAGTATTAGATAATATTCATACTGGCTTCATTCCAAATAAAATTGTGATTGGATTAGTTGATGGTGGTGCTTATAGTGGATCATCTGAATTAAATCCATTTAATTTTCAACATTTTAATTTAAGTAAAATTTTAATTAAAGCAGGCGGTGTGAATATACCATACAATGAAGATCTTGATATTGATTTTGCTAAAAAAAATTATGTTTTGACATACAATACACTTTTTCAAGGTATGGATCGACCGTGTATAAACTATGATGACTATGGTTCTGGTTACACACTTTATTCATTTAATTTGACACCTGATTTATGTAGTATAAACCATTTTAATATGCAAACAATTGGAGATCTACAAATAGGCATGGAATTTAGTAAAAAAACAGATCTTGAAACAATTGAAGCAATTGTTTACATGGAATTTGATAATATTATTGAAATTTCTAAACAACGTGTAGCAACAATAGTAGCAAATTAAAATGAATCAATATGGTTTAGTAGAACCACTTACAAATTTAACAATAAATTCAATATTAAAAAAAGAAGTAAATTTTATCGGATGTTTTTCACGTGAGAACTTACCTGTTATTAATAAGTTACCAATTTCATTTATTATAAATACTCATGAAAGCAATCAACCAGGCGAGCATTGGTTGGCATTTTACATAGATATAAATGGTGCAGAGTTTTTTGATTCATATGGAAATAGTCCAAATTATTTCGGTCATGATTTAGTTAATTATTTAAATAAATATAAAAATTGGATTTTTAATAAAACTAAAATTCAAGGGAATTCAAATAACTGCGGTTATTATTGCATTCTTTTTATCATGTACCGTTCTAAAAATAAATTAAAAGAATTTTTTAATGAATTTAGATTTAATAGCGTCAAAAATGATTTCAAGCTCGAGAAACTAATCAAAAAATTTTCTATAAATTAATGTGATTTTATTTATATTTACTAAAAAAAAAAATGATAAATCTAAAAATATATAAATGTTCTGATAAACAAGTTTTTAATAAGTATTTTGAAAATGACGAGAAATTCAATACTGAAATTGAAATACAGTCAACAGTAGTAATTACAGCTGGCAAATTGCAAAATATAAATGAGAGAATTTTTTTGTACAATTTTTTATATGATTTTAATATTAACTTTAATAATTATCAATATTTTGAAATAATGAATGAAATGCAATATTTTTATTTACAAAAATCAAAGTTTGAATTATTTATATCAATTATTGAAATTGTTGATGAAGTAGATATCAAGCTGGATATTATCGATTTGGATAAAATATACATGAAAAATGAAAATAATAATTAATAATTTTATACTTTATTTAATAAACAATTTTAAAACAATAAAAAAAAATTAAATTTTATTTAGGTCTATATATAACACGTATATCATCGTTTAAAATACCAGTTTGAACTCTATTTGATTGAGATGTAGCTTGAGTTAAATCGATGAATAAATATCCATATTTATTTAATGTGGCATCTTGATATGCTTCTACAAGAAACTGATTATTTTTAGGAAACATTTGTTTTGCTAGATTTGAAATTTGCTGACGGTCTCTTGGATTATTCATCAGAATTATATAATTAGCGTTTAAGCTTATTGTTCTAAAATGTTTTCCTTTAGAAAATATATTTTGTGTTAATAAAAAAACACTTATATTTTTTTGATGTGAGTCAGTTGTGAAAAGATTTAGTACTGACTCATCTTTTTCACAAAGATGAGTTAAATCGTCTAAAACGAGAAGTGTTTTATCATTTGCACTGATTGCTTCAATGTTAAATAATCCTTCATTAAACTCTATATTTTTAATTATTGTTTTTAAATAATCATAATTATTTTGCCAGCGTGCATAGCAATAAATAATTCTATTTACATTTGGTTGAATTAAATTGATATTATCGATTAATATTTGTTCCAATAAAGTGGTTTTACCAGATCTAGACGGACCAGCAAATATGCATGCAAATGGTTCTCTAAATACGACGGGATCTATTTGTTCATTCATTTCCGTATATTTTATTTATTATATCAAAATGTGTTCTAAATCTTTTAAACATTGCTCTATTTATAATAAATTTTTGACACGAACCATAATTGAAACTTATTACATAATCTTTATAATTTTCAGAGTAATAAAACCTAACTCTTTTTGCATTACTTAAACAAAGACTAAATTCATAATCATAGCCAGTTTGTGTAGAAATATTTTTTTTTAATTTATAAAAATCTACTTGTTTTTGAGTCATTTATTTTTTTTTTGATTATATTTTATTTAAAAAAAAATTGCATTAGTATTTATAACCAAAAGGTAATGTTGTTAAATCATCTAATAAAATTCTTTTGTCATAAACAAAACCGTATGATTTATTAATTATATTTGTAGATACCGCCCAAGTCTTTTTACATGTACTAAATTTTAGTTGCGGTATTTGAACTTTAGCTGAACGATCAGTTGTTACTATTCTTTTCATCTCTTCAAAATTAATCTTTTCGTTTGCTATTTTATTAAGAGTAAAACCTTTAATAGTAGATTTTGTGATATTTAAATTTGTTTTATAGCTATAGTTTTTTGGACCCGCGCTGATAAACTCCACAATATGACTGCCAATACTATTGTCGATTTCGTTAGTGAGATCTCCTAACTGCTCACCTGTAGTTGGTTCATATAAGCCTGACTTTGAAACATAAAAAATACTATCCGTATCAAAATAAAGAACTCTTTCACCAAGTTTTTCTAATTCTGAATAGAGTTTTAATCGTGCTTGCGAAGTAACGAATGCTGCTAAGGCAACATTTGTTTTCTCATTACCTTCGTAAAATTCGTCTTTTATTTGATAATAAACTTGCAATGTATAATTTTGTGTTTTATCCATCAGGTAGAAATCTATACCTTTAATTACATTTGAAGGCTCCGATATAAATTTAAAAAACTCAGAAGATTCATTAATAAATTTTACTGATGTTTTATTAGATCGCATTGCCAAATAGCCCCACTGTGAATTAGCCATTAGTTTAGCCCAAGCTCTTCGACCTGGATTTTTAGTAATGTTTTCTATATTAAGTTCTATATTTTCGTGTTTTTTTATTTTATTAATATATTTTAGTTTTTCATGATCTGATGAAATGCCTTCAGGAAAACCTGATGCTTCTAATTTTCTTTTAATTGCTTCATCAATATACGATGTAAATAAACCACCCTTTTTAGTTACAGAGTCATATTGAGTTGAATTATTCCAATGCCAAATTTCAAATATATCAACTATTTTGTAACCAAGCTCTAATGCTTTAGCTAATTCTAAAGATGTCCATGTACCTTCTAAAGTTTTTTCACTATCATTATGATTGCATTTATCTAATTGCTGCTCAGCGCATGCTGCACATAGAGCAAATACAAGTTTATTATTAATTTTACTAGGAAGCAATGGAATGAAAAGATTGTTCGGAGGTAAAATTTTGCAATAAATTAAACCAAAATAATTTTCAATTGGTTTAAAATTTTCAGTAATTACTTCCGGATGACCTATCGGAAACTTACCATATTTTTGAATATATGGATATAAGCTGCAAAAATCTACGTATTTAATACGTTCATTTAATTTAACTTTATAATAAAGTACGAAAGCATTTGTTCGACCTCCAAAAAGCGCATTTCTGGGGTTAAGTCTTTCTTTAAAACATCTACTTTTCATTTGATCATTTAATTTTTTATTACTTTTGCACATTCTGTCAAAATCACATTCCCACATTTCAATTAAAACCATTTTTTCATTTACTGCAAAATGTTGAATCTTTTTTTGACGATTTAGATGTTTCGAATACGTCGTACCAAATAATTCGTATTTTAAATTATTCCAATCGCCAGAATTGTAGCATCTATTACACCCATGATAATAGCAGCCATTAAATTCATACAGTTTTTTATTTTTTTCATCTATTCCATCAATCAGATTATCACCTAATTTAAATTCGCCACCATTTCGCGCATGTTTGTTATTAACACTTTCATTTTCAGCTACAAATTTTAACCAATTTAATGCTTTAAATGATTGATTTTGCTCCGCATTATAACCTTTTTCAGGAATAACTGCAATTGTACCTTTTTCTAAATTATTTCTTCGAAAGATATGATTGCATAATGACGCAATCGTAATTGAAACTTGAAATGGGTCTACGCCTGAATCTTGCTCATCAATTTTAGTAGATTCTATTACGTCTTTACGAAATTTGTTCATTCCATTTGCTAACAACA
>Ga0164295_10003106_pt1 | contig 13421 bp, 5 predicted proteins | sample GEODES006metaG_FD_111798 | JGI IMG/M metagenome (GOLD analysis project Ga0164295, IMG submission 111798) | Oligotrophic lake water microbial communities from Sparkling Lake, Wisconsin, USA - GEODES006 metaG | ecosystem: Environmental > Aquatic > Freshwater > Lake | place: USA: Sparkling Lake...
CGATGCCTTCACGGCCAACCCACTCGTCAAGGCACTTGGTCTCAAGGCAAGCCCATGGGTGCGTTGAGCGGCAGAAGGGTACGCGCATGTCTGCTCCCCCTGAATGTGGCATACACCGTACAGAAATCGAACGTAAGCGAAGCATGACGTTTCCTGGCCCGGCAGGCTGCCGTCGGGGCGCATGGCACAGTCTGCAGAGTTACATCGCATGGTTTAATGGTCTTGTCCAATTCCGATCGCAACGGTGCGCAATGCTTCTTGGAGTTACGATCGTTTCGATGTATCGATTTCGAAAACACTAAATTCGTAAATTCAGGAGCACTCAGACTAACTGGCCAGCCATTACTAATCGATTGTTAGGCCGGCGTGTACGCAATTTTCTCAGAGAAGGAGTGGCTGGCAGGAGCTTGAGCTTCTCGATACTCGATTATTATTGATGGCTTAGATGTTAGGCGGCCAATACTCATCCCTGAATCCGTTGTACGTGTTGGTCTGGAAACTAAAGAAGTGGTACTTCTGCTTTGCGGTGATGGACGTCGGGATGCGTTCCTTCTCATAATGAGCTGCCGCGGTTTTCTTGCCCTTCCCGCGGTCAGGCGATCCGTCATTGCCGCCTGACTTTTGAAAGAGCTGAGATGCCCAGGGAGGGGGCGGCTCGTGGTCTAAGTTGGCAATCGAGATGCCAAGGAGGTTGATGATCTTAATGGCCTGGCCGCGCAGCCAGGTGGCAGGTGAGCGCGCGAGCTCGAGGAGTGCATCACTCGCCCCCAGCTCGATCATGGTCCGCTTCGCGTCCGGATCGCGACAGAGGTTCGTGAGGCAAGCGGCTGCAAAGCCGCAGGTTTGGTCGTTGCCCCTCTGCAGCGCGTGTAGCAGTGGCGGCAGCCCGATGTACTCGATGATTTGCTTGTCGTAGATGCCGTCGGGCCCATCAGTCAGGCCCCACAGCGAGCACGCGGCGTGCCTCTGCGTCAAGACACGCGTGTCGGAGAGCAACGCGATCAAGGCCGGGATACCCCCTGCCTGCACAATCATCTTCTTGTTGTTGCCTCGAGACACGGCCAACGCAGAGAGGACCGACGCCGCGTGCTCACGCGTGTCCGGCAATTTTGACTGGATGAGCGTCACGAGGCTTGGAATGGCGCCAGCCTTGACGGTGGCCACGCGGTTATCACCATTAGAGGCCAGATGGAACAGAGCCCCTGCAGAGTACATTTGAGCATTTTCCATGGGGCTACCGAGCAGCGCGACAAGCGGTTCGATACCACCTGCTCCAGCAATTATCGTCCTATTCTTCTCCAGGAGCGCAAGATGCCACAGAGCGCCGGCTGCATGCGTCTGCGCCTCTGGGGATGGGCAAGAGAGCATGGCAACCAGCGGCGGCACACCCTTCTCCGCCACGATGGTCTCCTTATTCTCGGCGCCACGCGCAAGATCGCAGAGCACAGCAGCCGCTCGCTCCTGAGGCGTGTCGGTTCGCGCGCTTTTGCCGTCGCCCATCAGCCGGATGAGTGGTTGAATTGCTCCGTGGGCAGTGATGGCCGTCCGGTTGTCGGCGTTGCGCGAAGCGAGGACGGCAAGGGCAACCGCCGACTTCATTTGAGCTGAAGCGTTTCGCGTGTCGAGCACTTCCACAAGGTGGAAGATCACCCTGTCGCGTGATTCCACGTCATTGGAGGCAATGTTGAGCAGCGCGCCGACTGCGTGCTCTTGCGTTGCAACCGAGTCTGTGCCGAGCAGCGCCACAAGAGGGATGATGGCGCCCCCTTTCATGAGCGCGACCTGATTGTCCAGGTGATCACGCGCCAGCGACTCTATGGCTGCCGCCGCGTACTGCTGGGTGATCTCATTCGCGTCGGAGAGCAGCTCAACGAGGGGCGGAAGCCCTCCCGCCAAAGCAATGGCCGTCTGGTTCTCCTCGCACGCCGCAACGCGCCAAAGCGCCTTGGTCGCATACTGATACGTGATATGAGCTTTGCGCTTCAGGAGCTCGACTAAAGGCACGATGCCGTCCTCCTCAGTGATGGTCACCTGGATGACAATGTTATCCTTGGCGAGTGTGGCCAGCGCTAAGGCAGCCATATTGGCGTGTTTCATCGCCGTCACCGCAGCACTTGACGGGCGTCCGCTACCAGTTAAGAGCTTGGTGCCGGCTGCCACCATGGAAATGAGCGGCGCGATTGCGCCTTCCTCGGCAATCTGAGATTGTGTGTCAGTACTGTCGAGTGCGATATCGGAAAGAGCCCGCGCTGCAACTTCCGGCGGTCCTAGGGTGGGATCAGCGAGCCACCCCACGAACGCTGGGATGGCTCCAGCTCTCGAAATGTCGAGCGCCGCCCCGGCACGCAGGGCGAGCTGGGCCAGAGCGTCGGCGGCGTGGACCTTGGCATCAGGGGTGCCCTCCAGAAGAAGGCGCACGAGCGGTTCGATTCCTTTCATCTTCCGAATGGCCTCAGCATTCGTGCCGATGGGGGCAAGCCCGGAGAGTACAGCCGCAGCATGCTCCTGTGCGGTCGGGCTTATCTTTCCGCCGACGAGAGCCGCAATGAGCGGCTTGATACCACCTGCCTGTACGACCGCTTCCTTCGCAGCCTGATTGGTGATCGACGAGAGCGACCACAGCGCATACTCCTGCGCCTCAACACGCCCGTCCTTGAGACCATCCTTCAGCAGATTGACGAGAGGTCCGCCGCCACCGGTACCGACGGCCTGCGCTTTCGTGGCCGACTTATCCTCGTCGGCAACCCCGCGCAGCGCCTCGGAGGCGCGCTGGCGCACAGACTCTGCTTCGGAGGCGAGCAGTTTGACGAGCTCCTGCGTCACAGTTGCTTTCTCTGCCTGTGATTTGAGCGAGATGAGCACCAGGCCCGCTGCCGCCATTTCCATCGACTTCTCGGACCCTGACTCGAGTTGCCGGACAAGCTCCGGGATGGCACCAGCCTTGGCGATGGCGCCGCGATTGTCGGGATTCGTGGCGAGATTGCGCAACAACTCCGTGACGTGCTCCTGCGCCAAGGCTGAGCCAGTCTTGATCAGGCGAACTAGATCCTGAGATACCGCCACCTGATTGGGGACGTTGTCGACCACGAGGGTCTGCAGGGCGCCGGCAGCTTGCGCCTTGGCGTCGTCCGTGCCACCGTCAAACAGATCGACAAGCGGCGTGATCCCTCCTGCGCTCGCAATCGCCACGCGGTTTGCTGAGGTCTCGGCGAGCGAGTGCAGGGCGGCTGCCACGGTCTCCTGTGCTTCTCGGCTGGCAGTCGAGAGCAATCCCACGAGAGGAACGATGCCACCCGCATGGGCGATGGCAATCTGGTTGGTACTGTGGCTGGCGAGGCTCGACAGAGCGCCCGCCACGTCGCGATGGACCTCTGGATGCCCTTTGAGCAGCGCAATCAGCAGCGGGATGCCACCCGTCTCCGCAATCACAATTTGATTTGGTAGATTGTTGACCGCCATAGACCAGATCGCAGAGGCCATCTCTTTCTGAACCTTAGCCGACTCCAGGGCCTTTGCCTCCAAAGCCAGACTTTTGTCTTCAACCGGCTCAGACGGGAGAATCGGGATTTCCCTGGTTCCTGTGCGCAACCTGAGTCTCGGAGGCTCCAGGGGCTTAGACTCCTCCATGGGCTTAGACTCCGGAGGCTTAGACTCCATGGGAACGCCACCTTCTCTGATGTCGAGCAAACTAACGAGGAGCTGGATACCTCCTGCTACTGTAATTGCATCTTGGTTCGAGGGGTGCGCGCGCGCTAGGCGCGAAATGCCACGCGCAGCCTTGGCAGAAGTTTGCTTGTCTGTTGAGCCGAGCAGCTCAACGATCAGCGTGGCAATCGAGGATTCATTCACCTTGTTGTCCAACGCCAAGGCTGCGAGCGCACCCGCGGATTGCTCCTGCGCTCGAGTGCTAGCCAGACCCAAACATGCCACAAGCGGTGCAATCCCACCCGCCTGAGCCACGGCCACCTGGTTCTCGTAGTGCTTCTTCGCGAGCGACATGAGGGCTGAGGATGCTTGCTCCTTGGCGTATTCGGATGTGTCCTCCTTTAAGAGGCCAACCAGCGGTGCAATACCTCCATCCGCAGCCAACTTATCCTGGTTTTTCCTATTGTCGAGCGCAAGCACGGCAAGAGCAGCCGCTGCCTCTGCACGAACCTCGTCGCTGATCGATGCACCCAGGAGACCGACGAGCTTGCCAATACCCATGAACTTCTCCACGGCATCCTGATTCTGAAGCATGTCTAAGCTGAGCGCCGCGATGGCGCCCGCCGCCTTTTTGCGAGCGAGGTTATGGTCTTCACCAAGCAAAGCCACAAGGGGTTTGATAGCGCCGGCCTCTGCGATGAGCTTCTGCGTCTCCGGATTCCCTGCACTGAGACTGTGGAGCGCGCCTGCCGCCTCTGCCTTTGCATCTTGAGTGCCTTGGGTCAGGAGGACAATGAGGGGTGCGACGGCGCCTTCATTAAGAATCACGTTGCGGTTGCGCTTGGAATGTCGGCCCATATCTGCGAGCACCGTCGCCGCATGAGCCTGTCCGCTGGTCGAGTCTGATGTGAGCAGCGCCACCAGCGGTCGGATGCCGCTGGCCGCCGAGATGGCGGCAACGTTCTCATCAGAGTCACCGGAAAGACGAGCAAGGACGGCGGCCGAAATCTCCTGCGCCTTCATTGATGTCTGGGCGCCTCCTCGCAGCTGAATAACAAGGCGAGAGATGGCACCAGCCTTTGAAATGGCAAATCGATTAACATCATCGTACGACAACGTAAGGAGCAGTTGCGTCACGTGCTCCTGTGCCTCGATCGATCCAGCCCCAAGGAGCGCCACGAGGCCACTTGCGATAGCCAACTGATTTGCAGGAGAGGCGAGAGAGAGAGTTGACAGCGCCTTTGCCGCTTCCTTTTTGACCTCAAGTACGCCGTTACTCAAAAGGTTCACGAGGGGTGAGATAGCACCAGCATTGACGATGATTCCAGGCGAGCCTGGATGGTTTGCAGCCAAATCACAGACCGCATGAGCGGCTCGTCGCTGTGCGCCTGCGCTCTGGTTGCCCAGCAAGCCGACGAGATACTTTGCAATCTGAGCTTGATTTTCAGCGCTGTCGATGGCGAGACGAGCGAGCGCATCAGCCGCAAGGCTGTGCGCCTTCGGCGTCCCATCGTCCAGAACCGTGACAAGCGAAGGAACGCCGTTGAATTTAGCGATCTGCATCTGGTTGCCGGTGTCCAGTGCTAAATGCCACAGCGCTCCAGTGGCATTTTCCCGTGCCTGCGCCGTGCCACTGCTGAGTAATGCAATGAGGGGTTGGATGCCTCCAGCCTCGGCAATTTGCTCAAGGTACGGCGAGCCGAAGTCCTCTTCGTCCTCCTTCTTTTGCTTCTCCTTCTTCTCCTTCTCGGACGGAGGGTTCGCCGCTTCAGCGGCAGCGGCTTCAGCAGCGACCTTCGCTAGAATGTCAGCGTACTCGGCCGCCTCAGCATGGAAATGCTTGGCTTTGAGTGCATTCCTCTTTCCTGCCGCCGCAAGTTTCTTCTGCTGCTCGACCCACTCCGCAATTGCGCCACGCCCAAGATCCATCAAGCCGGCGGCCGCGTATTCTTGCGCCTTGGGTGATCCGCTCTTGACAAGCATGACGAGATCAGGCATCGCACCGCAGTTGATAAGCGCCTTCTGGTTGCTGTTCTGTTCAGCCAAGTGCCATATGGCACGCGCACCGTGCTCCTGGCCAAGTGGCGTCCCCGATCGAATGAAGGCAAGCAACGGAGGGATTCCACCATCACCAATGATTAAGTCCTGCATATTGAAATTGTCGTGAGCAATGTCAGCCAAGGCCGCCGATGCATGCTCTTGCATGGCACTGCGAAGGGTAGACTCTGGTGGTGGAGGTCCACCGCCCTTGTCCTTCTCGTCAATGACGTTAGGCGGCATAATCCAAGTTTTCTTCTTCTTGAATTCGGTGGTTTTGATCGAATTATCGAACAGGTTGGAGCCATCAAGCAACGCAATGAGCCGCTGCAAACCGCCCACGGTGTGGATCACTGCACGCCGCGCCGCGCAGCCGTTGATCATATCTTCGGGTCTGATGTCCTCCACCAGAGCCTTTCGACGTTTGCGAATATTTCGAGCTCGCTCACTGTTGTCCTCTGGATCGATCCACTCGTCCTCCATGTCCACGTCTTCGCGACTTATGTGAGCGATCGCACGTGCCGCAGTCTCTGGCGTGCCAACCGTCGAAGAATCCATCAGGTGCACCAGAGGCTCTATGCCGCCGGCACTAGCGATCACGTCGCGGGTCTTAGATACGAGTGCAATCTCAGCAAGCGCTGAGGCTGCTTGCTTCTGCGCACCGGGCGATGCGTGGCTGAGCAGCTTGACCAGGGGCTTAATGCCACCAGTCTCCGCGATGTCCATGGCCACTGCCGCGTTGGATTGCGCAAGTCGGACCATGACGAACGCCGATAATTCTGGTAGGATATCACCCTCAGCAGCCAGCATGCTGACCATTGGCTTGAAGCATCCTGCCTCGACGATTAGCGGATGGTTCTCCTCCTGCGAGGCCAGGTGCCAGATGGCGCGGGTAGCATGCTCCTGCGCGGCAGGTGTGCTCCGCTTCATGAGTGCGACTAGCGGTGGAATCGCGTCAGACTTTGCAATTAGCTGTTGCGTGGTAGTATTATTCTGCGCCAGGCAGAACATGGCGTGCGCCGCGTACGCCTGAACCTTGCCTGACGCGGCCTGGAGACACTGAATGAGCGGCGGGATCCCGCCAATCTTGGCAACGGCAACCTGATTCGAATGATGATCATTGAAAAAGGACGAGCACGTCATCAGCACGCGCGTGGCTTTCTCAGCTGCTTTTGCTTGCGACGATCCTAGCAAGCCTACCAGACGCTTGGCGATGAGCTGCCGATTGTCTGGATGTTTGAAGGCGAGTGCCGCAAGCCCACCTGCAATACACATTTGCGACTTTTCGCTATCGGATGTGATAAGCAGGCCAACAAGTGGGTCGATGCCACCGAGCTTTGCGATTGTGTCCTTGTTAGGCGCATTGTCAGTCGAGAGCGCCCACAGTGCCGAAGCTGACTGATCTTTGGTCTCCGCAGAACCTTCACGCACGAGGGCGCACAATGGCGCGACTGCACCTGTTTTTGCAATGGCTGACTGATTGGGCTGGTTGCCACGCGCCAGGTTGGCTAGCGCACCTGCGGCGTTTGCTTGCATCTGAGCTGATGGGGAGCCGAGCATCGCAACCAGTGGAGCAATCGCGCCTTCGGCGGCGATGGCTTCCTGGTTCTTCTTATTGCCCTTAGCCATCTCCTTCACAGCCTCAGCGGCGAGCGTGCAAAGCTGGATGATGGCCGAATCCTTCATCGTGGCACCCGAAAATCCGAGCAGCACGTTCACCAGCTTAGGGATGCCGCCAGCCCTAGCAATCTGGCTTTGGTTCTCTTTAGACCTACGACAAAGCTGCTTGAGCGCACCGACTGCGTTCTCCTTGGCTTTGGGGCTAGCGTGTCGGTCGGCGTCGAGCAGGGCGAGGAGCGGCACGATGCCATTGGCGTCGACAATCGTCTTGCGGTTGTCCTCTGACTCGCGAGCGAGGTTGGCGAGTGCTGCGGCGGCCTGCTCCTGAGCTGCGTTGCCAGAATCTTGGAGCATGTCGACCAACTTCTTGATAATCTGCACGCGATTGCTGGTTTCAATCGACAGTCGCACCAGTGCACCCTCGGCGTGCTCTCTTGATCGTGGGTTGGGGCAGCCGAGCAGCATCACGAGCCAACCGATGCCGTCCGCCTCTGTGATTCCGAGGCGGTTACGTTCGTGATCAGCGAGTGCGAAGAGGGCACCTGCAGCCTCCTCCTGCGCTTCTAGGCCCTCTTTGCCATCGAGGAGCGCGACGAGCGGCGCGATCGCGCCCGCCTCCGCGATTGCAGTCTGAGTCGCCTCGTGCTCCTTGGCCAGGCGTGCGAGCGCCATCGAAACGAACTTCTTGGTGTGGTGTCCATCGTCCTCGAGGAGGAGCACGAGTGGACGGATACCACCCATACCGACAATCTCGTCGCGGGCCGCGGTGTCGACTGCCAGATCGGCGAGGGCCGCGGCAGCGTTCTGTCTCACAAGCTCGGAGGACGATGGGCCAGGAACGAGCTGCCGAATAAGCGGCTTGATGCCGCCTTCCTTAGTGATCTGCGACCGCGTGTCATCGTTGTTGTGCGCAAGCTTGGCCAGAGCAGCTGCCGCCTCCTCTCGGTTTCTCACGCGATAATCGTCGAGCTGTTTGATGAGCGGCGTCACCCCGCCGGCACTGGCGACGACGCCTTGAACGGGACCGCAGATTGAGAGGCTCAGCGACCACAGTGCATAGTCCTTTGCCTCAGGGATGCCCGCCTTGAGAAGATCGACGACAGGCTCGGGCTCGCCTGCATCAGCGATCGTTTGGTGTGAGGATGGATTCTCGGCGCGAATCGTCTGTAGCACTTGCACAGCACGCGTTTGCCCATCTTTCGTCCCTAGGGACAACAGCTCGATGAGCAGCCGCGTAATCTGTATCAGGTTGTCTTGGTTCTCGAACCCGATGCTTGCGAGAGCCTTGGCGGCGTGCATCACCGCCAAACCTTCGCCAAGGCCAAGGAGCTCCACGAGAGGCTGGATGGCCGACGCTCCGGCGATGGAGATTTTGATCTTGGGATCCTCAGACATCGACCAAAGTGCGCCCGCCACGTGAGTTTTCACCTCAGCGTGTTGGCTGTTCTTGATGAGGCCTGCGAGCTGGGAGATGCCGCCATGGTCAACGATCGACGTCTGGATGCTGTGGTTAGAGCGTGAGACTTCTGCGAGTGCGAATGCCGCCTGCGTCTGCACGTCTGGACTAGAGCTGAGGCCGAGGTGGGGGATGATAATCTTGACCCCACCCAACCTCGCGATAAAATCCTGATTCTCACGGTTGTCGTGTGCGAGTTGTGCGAGGGCCCCCATCCCACGTGCCTGCGCGGCAGGGCTGCGCGACGCAACCAGCGAGAGCAGCGGACTGATGCCACCGGCTTTGGCGACAGAGTCTTGCACCTCTTTGTTATGCCACGACATTTCTGCGATAGCAGCTGCTGCTTTCACCTGAGCGTCGGTGTTGACTCCGTTGAGCAGTGACAGGAGCGGTGCAATGCCTCCTGCGGCACTGATCTCGGTTTGGATGGCTGGATTCTTCCGGGCGAGTTGCGCCAGCGCGTGTGCTGCAGGCATTTGAGCCTTTCCGACAGACAGCAAATTAAGCAATAGCGGGATCGCGCCCGCCGCTGCGATGGCGTCCTGTCCTGCCACCTTGTCGAAGGAGGCGATGTTAGCGAGTCCCTTTGCAGCCGATGCCTGTGCGACAACGGATCCGCCCTTGATCATGGCGACTAATGGGGTTATGCACCCTGCGTCGGTCAACATCCTTTGGTGCCCGATGTCATCATCGATCGCAGCAAGGGCTGAGGCAGCCTGTGGACGCACGCACAATCACCAGCAGTCACGGCGCAGGTCAGATGTGAGTTGGGAGCGGCAGGCTGCTGAGACACTGAGGTGCAAGCAGGCTGGAGTCGTTTATCTCAGGCTGGAGTCGTTTATCTCGAGGCGTTGCCCGCTCACCTGCTCCTGAGCCTTGGAGCTGCCCGTCTTCAGGAGCTTCACAAGCGGCAAAAGAGCGCCCGCCTCCACGATGGCAGCTTGATGGCTCACCTTGTGTTGCGCGATCTCGCTCAGCGCACTGCAGGCTGACGTCTGTGCGTCCGTACTGCCAGACGACAATACACGGACCAGGGGGCCGACGGCTCCACAAGTAACGAGCGCGTCTGCGTGCTCGCGATGGCCTTGCTCCGCGAGGCTCTTGAGCATCGCTGCGCCACCCTCGACAATGCTGCTGTTAGGATCGGAGAGTTTCTTCACGAGGTCTTTGATCAGAGTTGGCACATCTCCAGCTTTGGCAATATCCTGAGCGGTGATGCGAGTATTTCCTTTACGGACCATGCGAACGAGCGGCTGACCAAGCTCGTGAGCACCCGCGAGGGGACCACCCCGTCCAGCTCCAGGAGCGAGCGAGAGACGAGGTCCAAAGTCGTTTTCAATACTGTACTTCGATCGCGCGCCGTCGTGGCCGCACGCGTAACGAGCCTACTGAAGGAAGAAATCAGTCAAACATAGTAAGCTGTAAGGGTGGTCCAGAGGTGTGGCTACGTGAGTTCCACCCCCCCAACCCCCTTTTGCGCACGTCGCCCGGACGCGCGGACGCAGAGACGCCCGCCGCGCCGTGCCTCTCCAACGGATGCCAGTGTCTAAACTAAACAGGCCTCCAGAACATTACACGATGCGCAATCGGGACACTTGCCCGATTAGGGAGAGAGGCCCGTCGCCCCGCGACGCTCCAAGACGCTTCAGAGCGGCCCCGCGCGCAATACTGCACGAGGAAAATGGCCGCCGAGAAGATTGTGGTGCCGGGCGACAAATTGCCGGCGAGTACCTCGGCTGACGCCGGTTCGACGTTTGTGTGGGACGGTGCGCTGCGTGCGTCGGTGGCTGGAATCGCTACAGGCAGCAGCGTGCGGGCCAGCCGCAAGCGGTCCGCCGCGGCGTCCTCTGTCCTGAGCGTGGGCGACACTGTTGTGGGCCGAATTACGCGCATCACGCCGCGGCTGGCACATGTGGACATCCTCTCACTTGGCATCGATGCTCCACTGCGTGATCCGTGCGCCGGTATCCTTCGACGCGAGGACGTACGTCCCGCAGAGCACCGCACCGCTGAAATGCTCGAGATGCACCGGTGCGTGCGTCCAGGCGACGTGGTGCTTGCGGCCGTGCTCTCGCTCGGCGACTCGCGCGCGTACTACTTGAGCACCGCAGCTAACGACCACGGCGTTGTGATTGCCAAGAGCTCGGAAGGAGCGACGATGAAACCTGTGTCATATTGCGAGATGGAGTGCCCGGTGAGTCACGTGCGCGAGAAGCGCAAGGTCGCCAAGCCGCCAGGCATGTAGTCTCCAAACTTAAAAAGGAAAATCACCGAAACCTCATCACATTTGCTCAAAGCACCACAAGGAAATAACAAAAGGAAAGGGACGGCCCCGCGCGCGCCGCGCCCGATGCCGATCGACCCCGGTCCCGCCAGACCACGGACCACGTGCACCAGCTTGGGCTGCGGCGGATGCTGCGTGGGCGGCAAGCCTGACAAGTGCTTTGAGGATGGCGTCTCCACTAACCGTCGGCACAGTGCGCGTGCGCCACGCGCAACCACGCGCGTGAGATGAGTTGAGATGAGGACGCGGCGCGACCTCCAAAGGGCGTTGGCGGCTCCCTGTGGCGGTCGTATCCATCTAGGCATCTGAAGGCGGTGACGGCCGAAGAGAGTGCGGTCGGGGACCATGTACCTGACGTGCACGGCGAGCCGCGTCGACAATTGCACGTCGACGAGCCGCGCGTCGACGGTGCAGCCGTGCAGGCTGCCCGAGTGACCCGGGGCGGCTTTGCCAAGGAGGCCTGGCGCGCTCGCGCCGGCGTCGCACCATATGGAAATGGCGTCGTGGTGGCTGGTGAGACACGACGTCGTGACCGGGGCGCGGGGGCCCCTTGTGGGGAGTCGGCCACGCCCTCCCTCTGAGGGGAGGGCGGTGACGGTTAGAAAGTACCTGCGCGGAGCGGTTGGCAATTGGGGTGAAGCAGGGTCATGAGCAGGGTGCGAATGAGCTCGCAGAGATACTGACGAAACGGACGATTCCGTTTTCCCCAATAGAGTTTCCAAAACCTCCGAGATCCGCTCGTCACTGTTTTCAACGCATCCATCCACATTGTGGCGCCAACGCACGCCCACACAGTCCATTAGTCTCAGATGGGCCCTCCCGCCTTCATGGGCATGGCCTGGCTCGTTCCAGTCGTGTACGCCGCCGATATCACCGTCATACATGCTGCCAGCACGCAAGGCGGCTTAATCTCGGTCGTCGCCGCCATGTTTATCGTCGCGTTTGCGGTGTCAACCCTCCGAATGCCGTCGGAGGCTGCTGTGGCACATGAAAGTGCTGTCGTGCCGTCGCTCTCAGTTCACGCACCCGAGTCATTGCCTGCTCTGCAATCGCCTGCTCCATCGGAGCCACCTTCGCAGCCACCTTCGCCGCCCACACCACCACCGCCCCTAGAGGAGGCTGTACCCCAGCCCGTCACTTCACAACAGAAGGTCGGGCTCACGATGAGCTTATTAGAGGCGGAGCGCTTATTTGATGTGGAGCAGCGCCTGCTCGAGGCCTTTGGCATCGACGAGGCCGAGGAGGCTGAGGGCATCTCGGCGGATGACATCGCTGCCTTTAAGGCGGCGCACGGCGGGCATCGGCGCACGGCCAGCGGCAGCGTGAAGGAGGCGCCGCTGCTGAGGTACAAGGACAGGGCCGACTCAGAGCCGCTGTGCGATGTCATCTCGCGCTGGCAAAAGCAATCGCCAACCAGCGCCTCGCTCACCAGTGAAGACAAGGATCCGCAACGCCTGATGCGCCGTCCGTCCCGAAGCAGCAGTAAGCGCCACAACAAGAACAGGTGAGGCGCTGAAGCGAGTATGTGTTCCAGCCCCCTTGCGGCCTCAATACTACTCTACTTCAACGCAGGGTGTGCTCGACCAAGTGCAGAGGTGCCATGACCTTAGCCCAACCATGGGCTACTCGTCACTGCTCTCGAGCATAAACCATAACGACGGAGCGCTTGGCGTGGGCACGCACCGACGCACGTGTGTGTCATTAGAAGCTTGTTCCGCGCGGCGGCTCGATTGCTGCCGAACGTGGTGTGTATCATATCATGCGTTTAGAGTGCTTGCACAAGAGCTAGTGTAGTAGTGGATGCCCGTGTATCAGAAATTTGGTGACTTAAAACTACATTCCGCCATCCCGTGCCACTGGACGGTCCGCCGTCTGCTGGTACACAGTTACACTGAACGCTCGCTTTCGCAGTGTTCCCTGAGCAGGGACGAATATTACTAGCAATGTGCTTCTCGGACTCGGGCCTGGTTCGTGTACACAGTAATCAGTCTAGGCTGTTAGCAGCCTTGGGCGAGGGTGGTCCCCAGAAAGTGTAGAGCCGCGTACACAGAAAGTCTGCCACCTCAGCTTTGTCAGCACTCACGATGCCGGCGATTCTTTCACCGTCGTACAGGCCATCAAAGTGAAGTCGAGATCCAGACGCTTCCGCTCGCGACGCGCATTCGACGGTGAAATGTGCCCTCAACGCACTCGCGCCAGCACCTTCCGACGGCTTGTCCACCGCATGCACCTCCCATAGGCCACCGCAGTGGTCGGCAAACGGAATCGCCACGGTGCCTGCCTCAAGGGCGGAGTTATGCGCAGTCGCCGGCTCGAATCTGATATGCCTTGGCAGTGTAGCAACCGCGCCGGATCGAAGTGAAGAAGACATCTTCCATA
>Ga0164295_10003109_pt1 | contig 13419 bp, 12 predicted proteins | sample GEODES006metaG_FD_111798 | JGI IMG/M metagenome (GOLD analysis project Ga0164295, IMG submission 111798) | Oligotrophic lake water microbial communities from Sparkling Lake, Wisconsin, USA - GEODES006 metaG | ecosystem: Environmental > Aquatic > Freshwater > Lake | place: USA: Sparkling Lake...
GGCAATGGCCGCAGGAGATCCACCGCAGGATGCAGTAATTAAGTTAATTAGCCCGATTCTTACCGCAGAAAACACAAGTGAAGCTGATGCAAATCAGAAGATGGCTGATCAGTGGGTAACTAAGGGAATGTTTGGATCTGGTTTAGTTTTCCAACGCGCATTTGTGCCAGTTGGTTTCACAATTACATTGGTTTATCACGTAACTGATAAGAATGGAAAAATCCTAGTTGGCCAAGATGTGAAACTTCGCGTCAATAAGGGCTACTCAAATTCTTCTGCAATTGTTCAAGTTGATGAAAAAATCACAACCGGTATTCACAAGCCAGAATCAGCTGACCAGCAGCAGGTAACTCATAAGACTGATGCTTACGGCAACGTATCATTTGTCATGAAGAATCTGGATAAGCCAGGAACTGGTGAACCAGAACCTGAATCAATGACTGCAAAGCCAGATATCAGCGCTGATGGGCTAAACGATCTTCACGCACAGGTTTTGCCGGAAATTGCTGGCGAAAAGCCAGATCACTCAGTAATTACTGAATTCCACTATTACAACCCAAAGACATCAGGTGTGCAGCCTGCGACTAAGCCAACAATTCGCTTGGTTTCACCAATTCTAAATGATGCTAATTCAATTAAGCGCACTGATTTAGAGAAGACCTTTAGCGTTGATAACCCTTGGTATGCCAAGGGAATTGGCTTCCGCCAGGCTTATGTTCAAACTGGATCAGCAATTAATCTGGTTTACAAAGTAACTGATGACAACGGAAAGCCGCTTGCTAATACAGTTGTAAAGTTGCACGTTAATAAGGCTTATAGTGCATCTAAAGCAGGCATGACCGATGGCATGACCACGACTGACTCGATGAAGGATAGTTCGCAAGGAAACGATCAGGCGCTGTTGACGGGCACCACTGATGGCTTTGGCTACGTCCTGTTCGCTTTGAAGAACACTGATAAAAAAGGTGAGCCAATTCCGGCTTCACTAACAACACCAACACCAACTACCAATGGGTTGTTCAGTCAGATCTACCCAGAAATATCCGGCCAAGCAACTGATATTGCCGACATGGTGGAGTTCCACTTTATTGGTGATGAAATTGTTACGGCTGCACCAGCCTCTACCGCAGTTTCGGTAAAGGCAATTGCTTCTAAGGCAACCGTGAAGGGTAAGACTGTTTTCTCTATAACAGTTGCTATCGCAAATGCCTCTGGCAAGTCAGCTGCTATCTCAATTACTGGAAATAAGAAAGTAACTGAGAAGATTTCAGTTGCTAACCAAGCTTTCAAGTACACCGTCACAGCAGGAAAGAAAACTGTATCGGTTGTAATTGCGGGCAAGACTTACACCTCAACGGTCACAGTCAAGTAGAAATAGTCGCCGGCGAGGCCCTAAAAAGCCTCGCCGGTCTTTTCACAGTTAGGGAATCGAAAGATATGTATCGCAAAGTTCTAGCAGTAATTGCCGCCTTGGCATTGAGCGTTTCATCATATTCAATGATCGCAGCGCATGGCGAAGAATTGAAGAAGCCACTAACTGCCCCAAAAATTACTGCTGGTTCAACTGGATACTCCTTTAAGGCCACACCTGCCAAGTGGTCAGATAATGGCCCGAGCTCATTTCAATGGCTGCTTAACGGCAAAGTGCTATCTGCTTCAGGCTTAACTTTGAAGTTAAAAAGCAGTGACAACAAGAAAAAACTGGAATTTAGCGAGTCTCATGTCTTCGATGACGGAACAGAAGTCACTGCAAAATCAAATATGATAATTATCGGAAACGTGCTTTTAACTGAATCTTTAACTATCAGAGTGCGTCCAAGTGATGACAAAGTTATGGAAATTGCAGTACTTCCGAAGAGCATTCCAACTACGGCCAAGCCAACTTACCAATGGTATGTCGGATATTTTGAGATAAAGGGCGCAACAAAGAGCACCTACAATCTTAAAACTGCAGATTTGGGTAATGACATTTCGCTTCAAGTGAATTTTGTGGCTAAAGGCTTTGTAACCGCGAAGAAGACATCTAACACAGTTGCCATCGCAAACATCACTCGTAAGTATGAACAGATTTGGTCGGAAGAATTCAACGGCCCCGCAGGTGCACCAGCTGACCCAACTGTATGGGTAGCCCAAAATGGCGATGGCGTAGCATTTGGAAATCGTGGCTGGGGCAATAACGAACGACAGTGGTACGACGACAAGATTTCCTCCACCAATGGATCTGGATCTTATGTAATCAAGGCAACGACAACTGGTGCTGGTGTGAATAGTTGTTACTACAAAGGACCTTGTGAGTGGGCAAGCACGAAGTTAGTCACCAAAGATAAAGTTGGTTTTAAGTACGGCCGTATCGAAGCGCGAATTAAAGGTCCGGTAGGCAATGGAACTTGGGGAGCTTTCTGGTTACTCGGGGCAGATATTGATGAGCGCGGCTGGCCAGGTTGTGGCGAAATTGATGTAACTGAACTTCTAGGTCGATTGCCAAATTCGAGTCTTGGATACATTCATAGCCCTAGCGGAAGTCCTGGATCAACTGTTGAAATGGCAACCCCACATCACGCTGGATACCACACCTATGCAGTTGATTGGTTGCCAGATCAAATTCGCTATTTCTTAGATGGCGTCCCGTTTGCTACTCAAAATAGGCCCGATAATGGCTGGGTTTTTGAACATGAGTTCTACATCATCATCAACTTAGCCATGGGTGGAAATTTGGGCGGGACAATCGAAGCGAATCTGAAAGATACCTCGATGGAATTTGATTACATTCGGGTTTATTCAATCAATGGCATAGGTGAAGTAATTAAGCGCTAGCTTTTAAAACTTCTCCGACACCATCAATCATGAAATGCTTAATATGAGCAATTTCGAGTTTGCTACTTTGCAGTAGTGGGTCGACCTCACCGACAAACCAGCCACCGATTGCTTGATTAATGATTAAGTAAAAATACTCATTAAATGGCCAAGCTTTCGTGGCAAAATCACCTTGGTCACGAGTGAACTTTTGGAATGACTGATCATTAAAGAACCATTCAATGGAATCCTCTCGCCAGTTGATTGCAAAGCGATTAAAGTTTTCCGATAAATCTACTGAGCTTTCATGAAAACCGGTAATTCCAAATTCACCGGCATAACCAGTGGCATGTAGCGTTCCTTGAATAGTTCGAGGCTTTGCGCCATTACCTTCAAAGAGATCAATCTCGCCACAAGCTGGCCAAGCGGTACCTTCTGAGATATTTTTACCCAACAACCAGAGTGCGGGCCAATTTCCAATTCCCGCAGGCATTTTCGCTGAGATTTCCAAGTAGCCATATTTGAAAAAAACTTTTCCATTTGTATGAATCTTCCCACTGGTCCACTCTGCCGGCCCGTAGTAGGCCTCAAAGGGTGATTGACCTTGTTCACGAGCTGCCGTAATGGTTAAGCCGTTATTTGCAACTAAAGAATCAGTGGTATAGAACTCACGTTCATGATTTCCCCAGCCCACTAAACCATATTGTGAGCCATCGCCTAAGTCAGGGGTCCAGGATTTGGAATTTGGTTGCCCATCTGGCGTGGGGAGAAATTCTTCAGACCAAAGCAATGTTTTCTCATTTGAACTTAACATTTCGGCCTCCAAATAGGATAGGGTCTGAGGATATGAAACCGCTTTCAGAGGCGGTTTATAAGGCTCCTATCCGAAAGTATAGGGGTAGAAATTGCCGAAACGGAGCTCTAATTTTATGTCTAACGTTTTTCCAGATGACTTTCTTTGGGGAACAGCAACTGCCAGTTACCAGATCGAGGGCGCGGCTCAACTCGATGGTCGCGGCGTAAGTATTTGGGACACCTTTAGTAAAACTCCGGGCAAAGTTATAGGCAGCGATAACGGTGATGTTGCATGTGATCACTACCATCGCTATCCAGAAGATATTGAAATCATGAAAGATTTAGGCGTCAAGGCTTATCGTTTCTCGATTGCTTGGCCAAGATTATTTCCTAATGGTGATGGGGTTCGCGAAGAGCGTGGCTTTAATTTCTATAATGAGTTAATTGATTCACTAATCGAAGCTGGCATCGAACCAATGGTGACTTTGTATCACTGGGACTTACCTCAAAAACTCGAAGATACAGGTGGTTGGGCAAATAGAGCAACCGCAGAAGCATTTGCTGATTACGCGCTGGCTTGTGCCGAAGAATTTGGTGATCGAGTAAATAATTGGATTACCCTCAATGAACCTTGGTGCGTTGCTTGGTTAGGTTATTCAATCGGAGTGCATGCACCTGGTAAGAAAGATCACGCGCTGGCAATTGCAGCATCGCATCACACCGCCCTTGCTCACTCAATGGCATCTCGTTCAATCAAGAGTATTCGCTCAAATGCTCAAGTTGGTCTTACTGTGAATATGACTAATCATCATTTAGAAAGCCCAGAAAATCCTGAGTTAGTAACATTAAATGCGTTACTTGATTCAAATATAAATCGCTGGTGGATTGAAGCCATGCTTTATGGCAAATACCCAACCAATATTCTTGAGTATTATGGACAAGCACTAACAGATGTCTTGCTACCGGGAGATCAAGAGTTACTAAAGTCCACACCTGATTACTTGGGTATCAATTACTATTCAGACTCATACTTACGCAATCCGCGCCCAGAAGATCTGATAGATAACGGCCCTGGCATCTTCCCGTTCCCACAAAAGGGCGATAATTCACCGCCGCCAGAGCTGGCCGGCTCCCTTACGGCAATGGGTTGGGTAGTAACTCCCGAAGGTTTAGGCAATTTGGTATCGCGAATTCATCGTGATTACCCAGAAATTCCATATTTAATGATCACCGAGAACGGCTCATCTTTTGAAGATGTAGTTGAGTCCGATGGAAGCATTAACGATGTTGAGCGCACTTCTTATTTGGTGCGCCATCTTGCTGCACTACAAAAAGCCATAGCTGCTGGCGTGCCAGTAAAGGGATACTTTGCCTGGTCGCTAATGGATAATTTTGAATGGGCCGAAGGCTATGCCAAGCGTTTTGGTTTAGTCCGTGTTGACTATAAAACCTTGGTGCGAACTCCAAAGATGAGTGCAAAAAAGTACAAAGAAATTATTGCAGCCAATAGCACTTATTAGCTTTTAGCAGTTGACTCTCTGGCTACTAGTTTTACCGGCAACATTTTCCGTGTGACTTCAGAACCACTCAGCGCTGCAACCAACATATTTGCTACCTCAGCACCTAGTTCGCGAGTTGGTTGATGAATACTCGAAAGTGCTGGCACGGAGCGAATAGCAACTGGTGAATTATCAAATCCAATTACCTTTACTTGTTTTGGCACTGAAATTTTATTTTGTAGCAACACATTTATCGCACCAACTGCACTTAGATCATTTCCAGCAAAGATTCCATCAAATGGTATTTTCTTCTTCAGTAATTCACGAACAACTTCTTCAGCTTTTGAAGTTGAATAGTCACCAATCAAGACAGAGGCTTGTGATATTTCACGGCCAGCCTCGGACATAGCTTTTTCAAAACCTTCAAATCTATCGCGCCCAGATTGCAGTTTTATATCACCAGTTATTGCGACTATTTTCTTACAGCCCTGCGAAATCAAGTGTTTAGTGGCTAAGTAACCACCTTGGACGTTGTCAACGTCAACGTAAGGGAACTTATCTGAGCCACCTAAATCACCACCAAAAACTACTGATACACCCTTAGGTAGTAAGCGTTCGAAACTCTTTACCGAACGGTGCCAACTAAACATCGCGATTCCATCAACTTGCGCCTTACGAAGAGACTCAAAGAGTGAATCTTCGCTACCGGTTTTCGGGCGAATTAGAAGAAGCGGCTGCATACCCGCATCGGAGATAGCGGTTGTGAATCCTTGAACAACCAGACCCCAGAATGGATTTAGGAAGAATTCTTCACTGGACTCTTCAAGGACAAGGGCGACGAGTCCGCTTCGTCCACCTGCCAGTCTGCGAGCAGTGGTATTTGGAACGAAGTTGTATTTCTTGATGGCTTTACGGACAGCCTTTTCAGTTTCAGGCGAAACTTTGGCGCTGCCATTGATAACACGTGAAACCGTGGCACGACTGACACCGGCAGTTTCAGCAACTAGATCAATAGTTACTTCAACGCTTCGGGAAGTGCTCTTAGCGGTCACTTGGTAATTCTAGATGAATTAAAGCGATGTGGCTATAAAAACATTAGCAAGCGTGAGAGGAACAAGACTCACCTAACGTAGTTTTGACACTTATAGGTTATTTGGCCAAGGCAAGAGCATAATTTGGATATGGCAACCACTAAGAAAGCTCCGGCAGTTAAAAAGGCAGTGGCTAAGGCTCCTGCAAAAGCTCAATTGGTTCAACCAATCTATCAACAATCGAGAATTGATTGGCGTTCGCTATATCTCTACGCAGTCTGTCTGATCACTCTTATGGTCTGTTTATTTTCGCTGGTTTCATTTATTAGAAGTGGCGTCAATGTTGCCTATCCTGATCCGGCGTATGTAGATCCTTATGCAACGGCACCTAAAGTTGATTCCGCAGTAATTGCAGCTCAAGTAAAAGATCAGAACCAACGTCAAGCGGTGAAGAGCATGATCGATGCAGTTACTACTTTAATTATTGCTGGACCGCTCTACGTATATCACTGGCGTTTAGCCCGCAAATAAATAGCCTGATGCATAAGTCTAAGTACGCGCTGCTTATTTCTGCACTCTTACTTGCAGGAGTAGTTCCAGCCCAGGGCGCACTTAAAGTTGTAAAGATTTACGATGGCGACACTGTAACCATGGCCGACGGTATGAAGATTCGACTATTACAAATAGATGCCCCAGAACTTGCCGAGGGTGAATGTTTTGCAAAAGAATCCAAAGCCGCGCTCATTAATTTATTAGCTAAAAAAGGAACGGTTGCGTTAAAAGCAGATCCAGCTTCTGCTTCATATGATCGCTATGGCCGCGCTCTGCGATATATCTTTGTTGGCAAAGTAAATGTGAATCTCGAGATGGTAAAAATTGGGGCAGCAGCTCCATATTTCTATCAAGGTGAAAAGGGAATCTACTCAGCAGCCATGTTGAAAGCGGCGCAAGATGCCAAGTTATACAAAGTTGGTTTATGGAAAGAATGTCCGGGTACACAATTATTACCAACCAAGGCAATAAGTACATATAAAGCTGTTGGAACACCTGTTGCTACGCCAGTTACCGAGCCAAGTGCTACAACTGGTTGCGATCCGAACTATGCCGGCTGTATTCCGATGTATCCACCGGATTTGAATTGCAGCGATATTAAAACACTTGGTTTAGCACCAGTTACAGTTATTGGTAAAGATCCACATCGCCTAGATGGTGATGGTGACGGAAAAGCCTGTACCAGCTAGCTATTCCACCACCATGCATCATTGCCGGTCGATGAATTAACCAGTAATGATTGGCGTCTAAAGAAGCGGCGGATTGAAGCTGGCCCCATACGCGAACCACCAATGCCAGAATGTTTGAAAGCTTGTTTTTCACCTTCATGCATAATCGCAGTTAGTGACGCATCATTAATACTGATCGCGCCTGCATCGATTTGGCGACCAATGCGCATTCCATCTTCTAGTGTTTGAGCAAATACTGAACCAGATAAACCGTAGATAGTTGCATTTGCGAGTTCAATTGCTTGCGCCTCGGATTCAATCTTCATAATTGGCAAGATCGGCGCAAATGTTTCGGCAGTCATGATTTTCATACCGTGATCAACGTTTACTAAGATTGTTGCTTCGAGGAAATAGCCACCACCAAGTTGCTTAACTTCGCCACCACTCAGTGCAGTTGCTCCTTTTGCATAAGCATCAGCTAAGTGATCTTTAATTGTTTCAACTTGATCAATTGCGATAATCGGCCCAAGTGCACCACTATCTAAGTTCGGATAGTTAATTCCAATATTATTTGCAAGGGCTGCAATCTTGCCGATAAAATCATCATAGATATCGGCATGGGCATATACGCGTTCGATTGATAAACAAGATTGACCCGAATTTGCAGTGCCACCCCAAAGAATTCCAGCTGCTGCGCGATCAATATCGGCCCCTGGTAGAACAATCGCAGGGTCTTTTCCGCCTAACTCTAAGGAAACGGCAGTAAATGCTTTAGCACCAGCTGCTGCAATTAATTCACCAACTTCAGTGCTGCCGGTAAAGCAGACAAAATCTACTTGTGGAATTAACGCTTGTCCGACTTCGGCTGCGCCTTCAACAGTGCCAAATAGATCTCGCAACACTGGCACCCGCTCAATTGAGCGCGCTAATGGAGCGAGAAACCGAGGCGTAACTTCACTTGGCTTAATAATTACGGCGCAACCTGCAGCTAGCGCTGGGATCGCATCAATGCAACCAAGTAGCAATGGGAAATTCCAGGGACTAATGACACCAACTAATTGATAAGGGCGAAAAGAGGGATGAATAGTCACACCAGGCAGCTGTGCTTTCTGACTTTCGGATTCATCCATTAGAGATGGCGCCATCTTGGCCCAGCGTTCGATGCCAGCCAAAGTTACTTGTAGTTCTAACTTGCTTTCAGTTATGCGGCCAGTATCTTCAAAGAGTGCTTGGACAATCGCATCACTCTCTTTTACCAGTTCAGCATGCCATTGCATCAAAATTTCGCCACGCTTTATCGCACCGATTGCTTCCCAATTCTTTTGTGCACCACGCAACTTAGCAATCAGTGCCGTTAACTCTTCTGAAGTCGGTGCCGCTAAATCACGATCAACTTCACCAGTTCGTGGATTACGAAGTTTTACATCTGAATCCAAACGAGACATTACTTAGTAGCCCTCGTTGCCTTCATAGATACCTAGCTCTTGCATCTTCTTAATAACGCTAGTTTGACGCTCAACGAAGAATGAACGTTGTGGTTCATTGGTTAATAACGCGTTAGCTGAAACCACATCAACAGCGCCATAAACCGATGCCCAAAGTTGAGACTTATTACGAGAAAGCGTGTTACTCATTCCTGGCTTATTGCGAGTGCGACGAAGTGCCATGACATCAATAGCCGCATGAGCATTCATAGTTTCACCATATCCAGCCTCACATAGAACCAGACCGTTGTAATCAACTACTTTGCTCATGCCATCAGTTGAGTTCATAGGCACGGCAGAACCATCGAGGCCAGCTGAATTCGCAGAAACAACGTAGGCATGGTTTTCAAATGCGCGAGCTCGCTTTGCAACGTCTTTGGAAGTCAAAGCAGGGGAGCCGACTTCGCTCGTTGAATGAAGGAAGACCTCAGCACCTTTAAAAGCAAGGGCGCGGGCTACTTCGGGATATTGAATTTCCTCACTTGCAATTGTTGCTAAATTACCAAATTCCGTGTGGGTTACTGGGAAAACATTTTCGGCGCCATAAATGTCGGTGTATTTATCCCAGTAATCCCAAGGTGAAGGTGAAAACATTGAGTGCATACGGCGATAGCGATGTACTAATTCACCAGATGGATCAATGATGAAACAAGCCTGGAAATAAATATCTGGAAAGTTTGGATCTAGCTCGTAGGTGTTGCCAGATAAGTAAACCTTATTTTTCTGCGCAGTTGCGCAGAGCCCCGCATACTCTGGTCCATCATGTGCGATCGCACCCTTCTCAGCCCAACCGGCAATCGTGTCACCCATTGGATAACCAGATAAGAAATATTCGGGTAGCACAACAATATTTAAGTCGCCACCTAACCAACCACCAGCTGCTTGAATTGTGGCATCGACTCGTTCAACGGATGCCATGATCGACGCGCGCGCTGATGCAACATCCATCTTTGCCACACCTTTGCCTTTAATCTGCAAAGCCATGGCGCGACCAGCTTTAACTTTTGCAACCGGTGCTGACTTCTTGCTACCAACTAAAATCGTCATGCTTTTTTCCAATCGCCAGTGCCGTATGGATTCTCAAGGGGCGCCGATACGTGCTCATGCATAATGCGCCATTGTCCATCAGCACCTAACCGAAATACCCAGGTGCCACGAAACTTCAGAATCTTTTCTTGCGCCGGAGACTTTGTATGAAGATTGATAATTCCTTGCAGCGATGAAATATTTCCAACTGTAATTTCAGCTGGCCCCTCGACCCAGTCATGGTCGTAGATTTCAAGATCAGCCCCATACCAAGCAGTCCAACCAGCACTCACATTGGTATATGTGCGCGATGACCAGCGTGGACCTTCAAGGAAAACGTAAAGGTCATCACTTTCTTCATAAGTATTGAGAATGCCCGCTAAATCACGAGTTTTAATCGCAGTTAGCATGTTCTGAATGATCTGATGACCTGGGGTAAGTGTCTCTGACATGCGAGGAAATCTAGCGCAGATCGCATCTATGAGAAAGCAAAATTCCAGCCTAAGGAATGGAACAGGTAGTGGAAAGTTGGCTCAAATCCTTGTTTGATAGCCACATGACTATTTCTGGTGAAACTGCCCAAGCACTCTGGTGCACTGCTATTGGCGAGAGCGAGATTCGCCCTACTCCGGTTACTGCTAATCCAGGCGAAGAGTTAGTCGATGTAATCATGTGCGATGTTTCACCCCTTGATCGCCAAGTTGCCGAAGGCAGATTTCCACCAGGTCCACCAATGCCAGTTATTCCAGGTACAACCGGGGTAGTTAGAGATGCAGCTGGCAAACTTTATTTTGCCTTCGTGGAAATGCGCGGCGGTGGTTTGTTCTCACCTGGAATCCACCGCACAGTTGCATCAGTACCACGAGATGTTTTGTTTGAAATTCCGGCTGGTGTAAGTCACAAAGATGTCGCTGCAGGTTTCACTGGAATTATTACCGCACTTGCAATTTTAGATCACTCGATAAAGATTCAAAAGGGTCAGAGTGTTTTGATTTTAGGTGCCAATCGTGGCGTAGGTGGCGCAGCAGTTGAAGTTGCTCTCGCTCGTGGAGCACATGTAATTGCCGCCGCCCGTGAACCAATAAATATTCAAGGTGTTGATTATGTTTCGTATGACGAGATGCCAGCAAAAGTTATGGAACTAACTGGCGGTAAAGGTGTGAGCGGAATTATTGATGGCCTAGGTGGCGAGATCACAAACAAAGCTCTTATGTGTGGCGGCACCGATTGCAAGCATGTTTTGCTGGGCTTTAGTGCTGGCGTGCAATTGCCTCTTATCGCTCCTAGATTCTTAGGTACTGAACACCAATTAATTGGTTATAACTTATTACGTCGCCCTTGGTCGCTAATCGCAGAGTTGATGGAAGAAGCGATGGGGCTCTTAAAAGCCGGTAAATGTATTCCGCAGATTGCGCAGGAGCTACCTTTTGCTCAAGCGCCAGAAGCCTTTAAAACAGCAGCTAGCAAGCAAGGTCGCACCTTGATTGTTATGCAAGAAATTTAGAAGGGATTGCCATGTCTGCAAACGTTTATGACTTAATCATTGTTGGAGCCGGAACTGCGGGCATTCCATGTGCGGTAGCAGCTGCCGAAAATGGTGCCAAAGTTTTGTTGCTAGATAAGGCAGATGACATTGGTGGTTCACTACACACATCTGGTGGTCACATGTCAGCTGCTGGCACTCGCCGCCAAAAGGAAAAAGGCATTGTTGATAGCGTTGAATCACACCGCGCAGATATAGATCGCATTTCCAATGGTGGAGCCCGTAAAGATTTAGTTAATTTAGCCACCGATTTAGCTGCCCCAGGTTTGAATTGGCTAGAAGACAATAACTTTGAGTTTGCACCTGAAGCTCCTCGAATTGTTTATGGCCACGAGCCATACTCAGTAGCGCGTACCTATTACGGGCCAGAGGCAGGCCGAAGTATTCTCAAAGTTCTGCGTCCCCTGCTCGAAAAAGCAATTGCTGGTGGCAATGTCGAGTTACGTTTAAATACTGCAGTTAAATCTTTAATAACTAAAGATGGCGCCGTAACTGGAGTTGAACTAGCAGATGGCAGCAAAGTCTCTGCTAAGAACACGGTATTAGCTTCTGGTGGCTTCGGCGCTAATGCAGAACTCTTTGAAGAGTTAGAGAAAGCAACTTTAGTAAGTGCGGCATGGCCAACTTCAACTGGTGATGGAATCTTGATGGCTCGCGAAATCGGTGCTGCTATTGCAGGTGCCGGAACTTACTTGCCTACCTTCGGCGGCCTTCCTTCACCTGATGGAACTGGTCGCGTTCGTTGGACTGATCGCCCACTCTTAGTTGCTTCAGAGCGACCACCATATGAAATCTACGTTGACAAATCAGGTAATCGTTGGGTTGCCGAAGATGAAGAAAGTATTGATGTTAAAGAGCATGCACTAACCGGTATTGAAGCAATGACTTTCTGGACCATCTTTGATTCAGTCGGAATGGAAAACAGTCAGCCAATGGTGGTCGATTGGTCTATTGAAAAGTTTAAAGAACAAGCAAATGTTTTGCCCGGTGTGTTTGCCGGCCAGACGCTGGAAGAGCTAGCGAAGAACGCTGGCATTAGTGCCGCAGGGTTAAAGGCCACTGTCGCAAAATATAATGCTGATTTAGCTGCTGGTAGCCCAGATCAATTTGGTCGCACCTTCCGACCAGCTCCAATTGAAAAAGGTCCATTCTATTCTCTGCAAAATCATGCAGTAACGTTAATTACTTTCTCCGGTATTGATGTTGATGCTGATCTGCGAGTGCGCAAGAATAATGGTGAAGTAATTCCTAATCTTTATGCAGCAGGTGAAGTTCTTGGCTCTGCGGCAACTATGGGGCAGTCATTTGCGGGTGGCATGTTAGTAATGCCTTCGATTACTTTCGGAAAGTTGTTAGGCGAACGGTTAAGCACGCATTAACTAAGCACGCATTAACATTGCGGCGGTAGTTGTTGCCAAGGTTTCGCCATGCTGATTTGTAATACGCCATGAGAAGTTGGCAATTGCTTTGTCGCCTTTAGAAGTCGGGGTGCGATCAAGTTCGGTTAACTCTAGGGTCACGAAGTCGCCGGTAAATGCGGGCTTTAAGAAGAGAGTTTCACTCAAGCCAACTAAAGCAATTGCATCATCAATTAGGCCACTGTTTTCTGCAGCGCCACCAGCCAGCAAAAGCAAGGCTTGGCCAGGTAGTGGTAACGCGGACATACCTGAGTTCTTTGCTACTTCTAAGTCGCTAAATAGTGGGTGGGTGTATTTACCGACTCGAACTAAGGTCGAGCATAGGTCTTCAGTAATTTCAATCGGAGAAGTTATAGCCAATTTGGTTTGCGTCCCTCTTTAAATGAGTTAAAGCGTTCGGCAGCCATTGGATCATTCGTTAACAACTCGTGGAAAAAACTGTTTTTAACTTCATCGCAAGCTGTATTTAAACAAGCAATAACTGCAGGAGTAAGTGCATTTAAATCATTAGGTCGATTGATGGTGATCCACAGGGCGGAACGATCTCGAGTTATTACTGTCGAATCAGTACTCAAAAGGTTGCCCTACCTTCACGTATGAGAGAGAATTA
>Ga0164295_10003110_pt1 | contig 13419 bp, 12 predicted proteins | sample GEODES006metaG_FD_111798 | JGI IMG/M metagenome (GOLD analysis project Ga0164295, IMG submission 111798) | Oligotrophic lake water microbial communities from Sparkling Lake, Wisconsin, USA - GEODES006 metaG | ecosystem: Environmental > Aquatic > Freshwater > Lake | place: USA: Sparkling Lake...
ACAGGCCCAACAAGAAAATGTAGCAAATCCAACATGTGCGAGCCATTATTTAATATCCCCTTGTTATAGAAACCATTAATAGACCTTAACTGACCCCATCGACCTGAAAATATGTCAGCCTTAAGTTGAGACACCACTGAATCCCAGCGACGTGTATGATTAACTGCCATCATGATGTTAGCTGCATTACTTGCAATGACAAATCTCTCTGAATCGGCAAGTGAAGACGTAATTGGTTTTTCGCAGAAAATTAGTTTCGGGCTCAGTTGCAATGCAACCTCGATATCGTAAGAATGATTTTTTGTTGGAGAACAAATACTGATCACATCAAACTGATAACCTAAATTTAATACTTCGTTGATTGATGAAAAACCAAGCTGAATATTCCACTCTTTCATAAACTTAATACGACGATTCGTGTCAGGCTCTATACACGCAGTCATTTTGAATCGCTCGTCTAAGGTATAAGAGCCAGCGTGTGTGCAGGAAAAATCTGCGAGATTGAGATCCCTATCAAAACCCCCAGCAATATTGCCGCAGCCTACAATTAAAACTGTTAACGGCTCTAATTTCATATATAAATTGGATATTAGTTAAATTAAATCCCAACTCAATGCAGTCCCGCGCTTTAGATCTTGCTTTACTGTACGACCAATTATTTGAGATAAATATTTAGTTGGTAAACCCAATCCTGGTCTTATAGCGCGTACATTTTCTTTTGTTAGAGCATCACCTGTTTTCAAATCCTTGACGATATAAAGAGAGCGCCTAAATACGAGAGACTTTTTTTCAGCATCCGTAGCACCATAACTTACCATTCCTAGTCCCTGCCAGGCGCGCTTACTCTCCACTACCAGTTGGCTCATCTCGGCAGGCTCTGAGGAGAAAGCGCTATCTACACCACCATCAGCGCGATTAAGTGTGAAATGCTTCTCTATAACCGTTGCGCCAAGTGCGACGCTTGCAACTGATACGCCCAAGCCCATGGTGTGGTCAGACAAACCAACTTCACAGCCAAATAGTTCGCGCATATGCGGAATGGTCAAAATATTGGTATTACTAGCTGTAGCTGGGTAGGTACTAGTGCATTTAAGGAGTATTAAATCCTTGCAACCAGCTTCGCGAGCAGTGCGCACAGTCTCATCAAGCTCTGCAATGCTAGCCATACCAGTAGAAATAATAATGGGTTTTTTGGTGGCGGCCACACGTCGGATCAACGGAAGATCTGTGTTCTCAAATGAAGAAATTTTGTAGCATGGGACGTCTAATCTCTCTAAAAAGTCGACTGCCGTATCATCAAAAGGAGTGCTGAAAGCAATGATACCCATCTCTCGCGCGCGGTCAAAAATCGGTTTATGCCAATCCCATGGTGTGTACGCTTCGCCATACAATTTATAAAGTGAATTGCCCAACCACAAACTATTTGGGTCGCTAATATGAAACTCACGCTCGTCAAGATCAAGCGTCATGGTATCTGGTGTATAGGTCTGAATTTTAAGTGCATGCGCGCCCGTTTTGGCTGCGGCCTCGACTATATCTAACGCGCGCTCCAAAGACTGATTATGATTGCCAGACATTTCAGCAATAATGAATGGTGGGTGACAAGCACCAATTTCATGATTTCTAATTTTTATCATTTATTTAGAATCCAAAATAAAAAAACGGAGATTGTACTTAGTTTCACTCAAAAAAATGCTAACGCCATGGCTTTAAATAACTTAGGCGGGAATACGTTATTAGTTTCTGATGGATGAATCGCGAACATATTCCTCGCAATCTCATTCATCAAATCAACTAAACCATAAGTTGGATATTCTTGATCGATATTTCGATAATAAAATTCTCACTGATTTTACTACGCATTAAATATAAATCGACTCTAATTTTTATAATTCTTAAACAACCTATCTTTAAGCGACTCACGCTCTTTAGTCCATGAATGACTATATTTTGCAAGGCAAATAATGTCTTCATACTTATCATTTTTTTTGTAGTGCTGGTAAAAGCGTCCTTCTTCGATAAAACCGAATTTTTTGTGAAGCTTGATTACACCGCCATTGAACGCAAATACCTCGCAACACAATTTACGAATTTTCAGCTTAAGGAATGCGTAATCGAGCGCAAAAAACTCCATAACAGGACCACTACCACGAGGAATATCAAGCTCTCCCAAATAAAATGCCCAATAACAACGAGAATGCGAAATGCTAATATTTGTAAATGATGCAAAACCGATAGGTTTATTATCATGCGTAAAAACTAAATACTTAGCACTGGCATCGACAAGCGCCCGCGAAAACCATTCGTCATGCTCTATTATTGAAATAATATGGTCGTTATACATACTATTCCGGACCCTATCTGAGTTGCGCCACTCCAATATCAAATCTTTGTCACTCGTTTTAATTGCACGAATGCTGTAACTAGAGTAGTCACGCATAGTTTTCAGTCAGCATTTTAGAAATTATATTATGTCCTTGAATGGACATTAAAGACATGGATGCAATAGAAAGTTGTGTTCGAGATTTCTCATTTATGAGTAACTCCTCAATAGCCCTAAGTAAGTCATCTTTTTCAATCATATGCGCATCTCCGAGATGAATTATTGCACCAAAGGCATCTAAATCAATTGCGGATTTCCTCTGATTTTTTGCCATCACAATAACAATAGTGGGTAGACCCAAAGCACATCTCTCCCAAGTTGCTCCTCCACCTCCTCCAATAGCTAAATCTGCGCTAGCCATCAATTCCGCCATACGCGTTGTCTGTACATGGCAAATAAAACTATTATTGACACAAGCATTCCGTAGCTGCTCTTGATTGGGATTCTGAGCCCCAATAACAATATCAACTTGAAAATCGCCTTTTACTTCTGCCAACGCTTGTATTGCCAAACTCGTGTAGTTTTCTACATCTATCCCACCAAAAAATACTAATATTTTTTGGACATTACCCGTGCGAACTTTAACTTTTTCACGTAAGACTCTAAATTCATCCCGGAGTAAAGCATATCGCGGGCCTAATATTAGCTGGCAAAGTTCAGGGACTTTACCAAGATAGCGCGTTTGCATATCAGCATAATAATTTTGATCTAACAACACATCGCAATCATGACGGCGGTCAGCAAGATCATCAATTACCATTAACTTTTTGCACTTTACACGGACTAAACTTTCCCAACGCTCATCTAATGCGTAATGATCTACTACAACCCAATCCCAAGATTTGTTGGATAGCGCCTGGATAGTTATTTGGGCATCTTGGGTTTGGCTTGTTCCAAGCCAGTTAGCATGCTCTAGTTCATCGATTGGCTCTGATATCGGGGGTATGCTCAGGAGCACATATTCCAAACCTCTCTGAATAAGCATGTCCCTCAAGTGTGGCGGCAAATTTCGACTAATAAAACAAACGTGTGAGTCTTTTTTTTTGAGCTCATCGGCTAATGTAAGGCAACGCATAAAGTGGCCAGTACCCATTTGACTCGATGCATCTGTGCGAAAGGCGATATTGAGCATAGCTACATTAATTGCCGAAGATAGCCGACGCTAACTTCTCAGCCCTCATCCAATCTTCAGGTGTATCAATATCGACAACGCGCCAATTCGGAATTACATATCCCAAGCCGCTGGTATGGATATTGGGGTTCGAGAGCCAAGCATCAGATTTCCCCCAATAAAATTGACCAGCATCATGAAATGCTAATTCCAAATCTTGAGTTCGCACTTTTTCGAATTCCGGGTAAAACGGCTCTACACTTCCGTCATCTAAAATCTTAAGAGCCCGCTGAATAGCTGATGGATATTCGGCAACTGGAAAACAATAATCAGCTTTACTAATCGCCAATCGACCAAGCGCACCTATTAGATCCTCAAACTGAATTAAGGGTACACCGGGATAAATGCAACATACATTATCAAACAACCAGCCTAATTCTCGGCAGGCTTTAATTGCATGCGCAATTACCGGTGCGGTTGCGATGTAGTCATTTGCCAATTCGGATGGTCGTATAAATGGAGTTTCAGCACCCCATTCATTTGCAATCCGAGCTATCTCTTCATCATCAGTAGAAACAACAACGTGGCCAAAAAGTCCAGATTCTTTTGCTGCAGTAATGGCATAAGCAATCATAGGTTTACCACGGAATACTTTTATATTCTTACGGGGAATGCGCTTACTACCCCCCCTTGCGGGAATAATAGCAATATTCATTCGAGTACAACCTCGCGTATCACATCCACAACTCGATCTTGTTTTGCCTTCGTAAGCCCCGCATACATGGGTAAGCTGATAGCTTCAACATAATACCGCTCGGCTTCCTTACAATAACCATAAGTGAAACCCATTTTTTCATAGTATGGCTGACGATAAATGGGAATGTAATGCAAATTAACAAGTACACCTGCGGCTCGTATTGCATCATAGATTTGGTGTTGTGTTTTGTTAAGTTCATCTAACTTCAAACGTATTACATATAGGTGATAGCTGGAATAACCGTCCTCATGCTGAAAAGGTGTTATCACAGGTAATCCAGTTAGTAATTCATCATAGCGCTGCGCGATGGCATGTCGATTAATGACAAACTCATCCAATCGGGTCATTTGACTAACGCCTAATGCGGCCTGTAAATCAGTCATACGGTAGTTAAAGCCCAGCTCTATCTGCTGGTAATTCCAAATCTCGTTCGGTGGACGCACTTGCATGTCTGTTGGGTCGTTACTGATACCGTGACTGCGCAGTAAGCGAAGCTGTTTAGCTAAAGCCGCATTATTAGTAAGTGCCATACCGCCCTCGCCAGTAGTAATAATTTTTACTGGATGAAAGCTAAATACCGTGATGTCGCTATAACGACAATTACCAACGGACTCAAAAACGCTGGATTTCTTTATTTCACTGGCAATATCTGTTGGAGTCGGTGACCTATATTTGCCGCCAATGGCATGCGAGGCGTCTTCAATAATTTTAAAGCCGTATTGCTGACTCAACTTGTGGATACCCGCCATATCACAGGGCTGACCACATAAATGTACGGGGATCACCACTTTGGGCATCTTTCCCTCTTTTTCTGCTGTAGCCAGTTTTTCTGCCAGACGCTCTACACTCATATTGTATGTACGCGGGTCAATATCTACAAAATCTACTTTTGCTCCGCAATAAAGAGCACTATTTGCACTGGCAACAAAAGTAATGGGCGAAGTCCAAACAATATCCCCTTTACCGACACCCAAAGCTAAACATGCAATATGTAGCGCACTAGTGGCACTATTCACCGCTACCCCATACTGCACACCACAATGGTCGGCAACGGTTTTTTCAAAAGCAGGCACCGCTGGGCCTTGCGTTAAAAAATCTGAGCACAATACTGCATTAACTGCGTCGATGTCATCTTGGTTAATGTCTTGACGTCCATAGGGGATCATACTCATCAAATTTTACCTATAAGCCCACGATTTTTGGCAATCCATTCTTGCAAAGTAGCAATGCCCATCCACTCCGAATTATTATCAGAGCAATAAGTAAAATTAGGATCTACTAGTGTGCCTCCATTAATGCGCTCTGGGTCTTGACTCCAGTTATGAATAGCCGGCAACACTTTGTAGAACTCAGGATATTCATAGGTGTGCGGCGCATCTTCCAGGGCTATCATCTGCTCGTGGAGCTTTTCTCCGGGACGAATACCAACAATATGATGTGTAGCAATTGGTACAGCGGCCAAAGCAACATCTGTGATTTTCATAGATGGGATTTTTTTGACGTAAATCTCACCGCCTATCATATCCCCAAAAGCATGCCAGACTAAATCCACGCCCTGCTCAAGAGTAATCATAAAGCGGGTCATACGCACATCGGTAATTGGTAGTACGCCTTTGCTAGCAAGGCTTAAGAAAAATGGAATTACGGAGCCCCTCGAGCCCATGACGTTGCCATAACGCACTACCGCAAAACGAGTGTCATTATTGCCAGAGTATGAGTTGCCGGCTATAAACAACTTATCTGATGTAAGCTTAGTAGCGCCATAAAGATTGGCTGGACTACTAGCTTTGTCAGTAGATAGCGCAACCACCCTCTTAACACCTTGATCAATACAGGCATCAATTAAATTCATGGCGCCAATCACATTTGTCTTAACGCATTCAAACGGATTGTATTCAGCAGTTGGTACGATTTTAGTAGCGGCAGCATGTACAACATAATCAATACCGTTCAGCGCCCTTGATAAGCGATCTTTATCACGCACGTCTCCAATAAAAAATCGTACGCGCTCATCATCACCATATAACTTTGCCATCTCCCACTGCTTCATTTCGTCACGAGAATATATAACCAAACGTCGTGGATTGTATTTAGCCAGGGTAATCGGCACAAAAGTATGTCCAAAAGAGCCAGTTCCGCCAGTAATAAGGATGGATGAGTTAGTTAGCATGGGATTAACTGTACTTATTATTTTTTAAGGTATCGCTGTTGTTTTTTGAATAATATCCTCAAAGCTACCAATTCGCTTTATAGAACCTTCTCCCAACTCCACAATTTGCGTACAGTTTTTAAGTGTACTAAGCCGGTGAGCTATTATAAGCACTGTCAGCTCCTGACTTAATCCTTCAATAGCTTGCATAACAGCTTGCTCAGTTTCATTATCTAATGCGCTTGTAGCTTCGTCAAAAATTATTACATCCGCTTGCTTATAAAGGGCACGGGCAATACCAATGCGTTGACGCTGACCCCCAGAGAGACGTATGCCACGCTCACCCACAAAAGTTTGGTATTGCTTTGGCCAGCCTTCAATGGTTTCAGCAATTTGTGCCTGTTGAGCGGCTAACCTAACGCGTCCCGTATCGATTTGATCTTTGGGTACACTAAAAGCAATATTTTCCTCTACAGTGCCATCGGCTAGAAAGATGGCTTGAGGTACATGTGAAATATGAGCTTGCCATGCCCGGTGATTCGAAGGCGTAACTTTTTGACCGTCAATGTGCAACGAGCCACCTGTAGGCTGAAGAAGTCCCATGATGATATCAAGCAGCGTGCTTTTGCCGCTGCCAGTGATGCCTATGAAACCAATGCGACTTCCTTTGTCAATGGTTAGATTAAGATTCGTCAGTACATAAGGAGTTTTTGGATTGTAGCGAAAACAGAGGTTTTTAATACTAATACTTTGATTGAACGGTAACGGCTGCGGAGCTGGTTGGCTAAGGTAGTCGGGCAGTGGTTGATCGAGCAATTCAAGCGCATCTTGCAGTGAGGCCTGTCCAGCACTAATACCTGACCATGAACTATAAGCTTGCTGCATCACCGGGAGCAAACGTTGAGAGCCGAGTGCTAATGCACCAAGAACTGGAATGGCACCGACAATACCTTCATTCTGCTGTGCCATAAAATAGGCTAATGCGGCAATAAGCATCATGCCTAGAGCTTCCATAGCGTAGCGGGGGCTCAACCCTACAAATGAAGTGCTACCCTGCGCGCGTCGTAGTGGTAAATCGGCATTTCTATAAATTTCACAATATGTATTCTGGCTGCCATCAATTAAGACATCACGGATGCCGCCCAAGCCTTCTTGTAATGATTTTATAACTTGAGTTGATTCACGAGCCATACGCATACTATTTACAGATAATTGTTTGCGAGTTAAACGAATAATTACCAAGTAAATCAAACCGAAGCCTCCAAAAGCCGTTAACGCGATCAAAGGATCAATTGATAGTAGGGCGATTAAAATTGTAGTTAGCAATACAGTCGAGCTGATTAAGTTGAGAAACATGGCGATGATGTTTATCACACCACCTGTTTTACTAGAAATGCCATTAATCACTTCGCTACTATTACGCGCACAATGGACCGCGTAAGGTTGATAAAGAGTACGACGGTAAATGCTAATACTGAGGTCAGCTCCAGTAGCAAAAGATAATTGAGTGCTCATCCAAAGTAAAAATAAACGCATGGCGCCAGAAATTAACGCGGCCAAGCCAAATACAATCGTGAGCGGAAACAATAACTGATTAGGCTCAGTAATATTTAATGCCCGTATAACCGGTTGTGCAATAGGCAATTCAAATATTCGCTCTGGCGCAGTTAACACTCCCAAAAATGGCAATACAGCTCCAATACTAAGAATCTCAGTAAGGGACGTTAACAACATTAAGAGCAGTAGCAAACCAAACTGCTTGCGACGACGAAAACTAATGTGGCCCCAAAGGTGTTTTAGTAATGATCGTATTGATTTCTGCATTTATAAATTTTTCGGTAACTTTAAAAGTCAGCAGATATTTTCTGAGAGGAGCATATCGTTTTGGAACTTAAACTTATACTAAGTTATCTAACTTTCGACGAAAATCGACATCCTTCTACCTCACTTTGCCATTAATTTTAATGGCATGTATGCACCAATTACATCGACAAGTACTGATAATCTCCTAATACCTATACAGATAATCATACTAACCAAATTTACAAAGCTATTTTGGCCAAAGGAATGAAAACCATTTAACATCTACTAGAGTTCAACCATACTCGATCTTGCTCCATCACTTGTGAGAAATCCAAAATTACAGGAAACCATCTGCCACACTCTTGTGCTTTTTAATATCCCGTCGAATTAGGGCGAATAACAGTCCTAAGAAGATTCCACCAAAAAGCCCAATAGACACGATCCTTGGTGCTTTCGAGACGACTAGATTCTCAGAAACCGTGATTGATGATTGCAATGTGTCTACTTTCAACCTCTTGAAACGAATAGAATTATTTAAAATTTGGTCACTCTCATCTTCAAGCCGTCGGGTCTCCAAAAGCAAATCCAAGAATACTTGGCTTAGGGAGGCACCTGTCTGATCTAATTTGGAAAATAGTGCCCGGTTCTGGCGTAACCGTTGTTCAATGATTATTAGTCGCGATTTTTTTTGATCCTCGGTGCTCTCAAGTAGGGCGTCAAGCATTTTCTTCTGGTCGGCGACAATGAGGTCTGAAATACTCCTGGCGCAAGACTTTGCCAAATCCTGTGTGGGGCTCGTGACTTTAATCTCCAATGTCGAATCATATTGTTTGGCAACAGACAAATGAATATACTGATTTAAGTTGGATTGAATCTCGGCTGCACTTCCAAAACCACATGAAGTATCAAGATCATCAATTAACGATACTTTAAACCTAGAAATTAGTGTGGCTGGCTCCTCCATACTTATGCCGATGACATCATTATTTGGATTAGGTATTTTGGCCATTATAATTCTTGTTGTCGCCTCGTACTGGTCGGGGATAACCCGTAAATAGAGGCTTGACACCATAAGACCCAAGGCGCCTGTTACGGCAATTATTTTCCAGGCACCCTTGAGAAAGCGGAGGATATCCAAGAGCGAGATTTCTGGTTCATCTTGTGGGAAGTGGTTTTGACTCGAATTAGAGCGGTTTTGGGTCATTTGATTTTCTTTAAATTACCTGTGGAAATAAATAATACTTAATAATGGTGATTATCTTATAACGGTGATCAAAATCAAAGCGCAGCTAAGTTGATCAAGTTGGCACCATCAGGGCTTTCATATGATGGTAGGTGGACGATAAACCCTGCTCTAGATTAACATTGGGATGCCACCCCAATCGATTTAACTTACTGGAATCCATCCACTTTCTGGGGCTACCATCGGGCTTACTGACATCAAAGCTGATATTGCCTTGATAACCTACTGCATCGCCAATGACTTTTGCTAGCTCTGCAATCGTGACATCACCACCAAAACCGATATTGATGTGGCTTTGCATCGGCTCGGTGGACTGATCGTAGGTTTTTTTATCTAGCTCCATCACAAAGACGGACGCAGCAGCCATATCATCAACGTGCAAAAATTCACGCCTTGGGGTGCCCGTGCCCCAGATCACTACTTCCGACGTATTGCTCACCTTCGCCTCATGAAATCGCCTTATAAGCGCAGGAATGACATGACTGTTTTCAGGATGGTAGTTATCGCCTGGGCCATACAAATTGGTAGGCATGACCGAGCGGTAATCAACCCCGTGCGACTGACCGTATTGGCGGTTATAGCTCTCGCACATTTTGATCCCTGCAATTTTGGCAATCGCGTACGGCTCGTTGGTGGGCTCCAGTTTTCCAGTCAGAAGAGCATCTTCGGCCATGGGTTGAGTGGCCAACTTTGGATAAATACAACTTGAGCCTAAAAACAAGAGCTTTTTAACCCCATTCATAAAGGCTTGATGGATCACATTATTTTGTACCATCAAGTTGTCATAAATAAACTCGGCGGGGTAGGTATTGTTGGCATGTATCCCCCCAACCTTCGCGGCGGCTAAAAACACTTGATCCGGTTTCTCAGTTGCAAAGAAACGTGCAACAGCAGCTTGATTGGTTAAATCTAATTCTTGATGCGTACGATAAATCAGATTGGAGTAACCCATACGCCCTAACTCGCGCACAATCGCGGACCCCACCATACCTCGGTGGCCAGCAATGTATATCTTTTGCTTTAGATCATTTAACAAATGGTATTCCGGTGATTTTGTTTGGGCACTTATTTGCTTATTTACTTACTCGCCTACTTTTCTTTTCCAACTGTAACCGAATAACCATGCTTTTGAAGGAAGGCGTGTTGTTTGGCTTTTTCAAGATCGTGGGCGACCATTTCTTCAATCATTTGATCAAGTGTTATTTCTGGCACCCAACCCAATTTTTGCTTCGCTTTGGTGGGATCGCCTAAGAGTGTTTCAACCTCAGTTGGACGATAGTAATGTGGATCAATTTTCATCAAAACATCACCCACTTTTAAAGCAGGGGCCTTATCTCCTTCAATATTTGACACAATCGCTTTTTCGCATTCTGCTTTTCCTTCAAACTGCAGCGTAATGCCCAGTTGTTTGGCACTTTTTTGAATAAACTCGCGCACGGTGTATTGCACCCCTGTCGCAATCACAAAATCCTCTGGTTTATCTTGTTGGAGCATGAGCCACTGCATGCGTACATAATCTTTGGCATGCCCCCAATCGCGCAGGGAGTCAATATTACCCATGAAGAGGTGCTTCTCTAAACCTTGGGCAATATTCGCTAAACCCCTAGTTACCTTGCGAGTCACAAAAGTCTCGCCCCGACGCTTGGATTCATGGTTAAAGAGAATACCGTTGCAGGCATACATGCCATATGCTTCACGGTAATCCAGTAGGCATAGAGCTTGGCAACGGCATACGGACTTCTAGGATAAAAAGGCGTTGTTTCTTTTTGGGGGATTTCTTGGACTAAGCCGTAGAGCTCAGACGTTGAGGCTTGATAGAAGCGGGTTTTTTCTCCATTCCCAAAATCCGAATGGCTTCTAAAATCCGTAAGGTGCCCATACCATCAACATCGGCCGTATATTCAGGGGACTCAAACGAGACCGCGACGTGGCTTTGCGCGCCGAGATTATAAATCTCATCGGGCTGGCAATCCTGAATAATTCGCACCAAATTACTGGTGTCCGATAGATCACCATAATGCAAAATCAAATCCCGATGATTGACATGGGGATCTTGATACAAATGATCAATACGCTCGGTATTAAAAGAAGAGGCACGGCGCTTAATGCCATGCACGATGTAGCCTTTTTCAAGCAAAAACTCAGCAAGGTAGGAGCCATCTTGGCCTGTAATACCTGTAATGAGCGCGATTTTTTGCTTAGCCATATTCATTCTTATGTTCTATGTTCAATCTTAATAAGTGTTGTATTGAATAGCTCTTTATAAAGTCATTTAAACCACTTCGTTTAACTTCTGCCGTAGGTATCTTTAAAACGCACAATATCATCTTCACCCAGGTAGCTACCAGACTGCACCTCTATGATCTCTAAAGGCGTCTTGCCAGGATTAGCTAAGCGATGGGATTGACCTTGCGGGATATAGGTACTTTGGTTTTCAGTGAGCGTTGTGACCTTATCGCCATTGGTAATCTCTGCCGTACCTTTCACCACAATCCAATGCTCGGCGCGGTGGCGGTGCATTTGCAGCGATAAGCTAGCGCCCGGTTTTACCTGAATGCGCTTCACCTTAAAGCGCTCACCCTCGTCCACACTGTCGTACCAGCCCCAAGGACGGGCTACTTTGCGGTGCAAATTCTTTTCTTCGCGTCGCTGGGCTTCTAATTGATTCACAATGTGTTTGACATCCTGGCTATTACTGCGATCTGCCACCAATACCGCATCCGCCGTCTCAATCACAATCATATTATCTAATCCAACTGTACTCACTAAACGACTGTTGGCATACACGAGTGAGTTTGTTGAGTTACTGAGCAACACATCGCCACTCGTCACATTACCCTCGGCATCTTTATTGCCTACCTGCCACACGGCATCCCAAGCACCTAAATCATTCCAGCCTGCATCCAGCTCGACCATCTTGACATGGTAGTTACTGCCAGGGCATTTTTCAATCACCGCATAGTCAATTGATTCACTCGGAATAGCGCTAAACAGTTCTTTATTGGGGCGTAAAAAGGTCGTGCTATCTGCTTTATCTTGGGTCTTTTGATCCCAGGCCTTTTGTGTGACATCCAAAATATCAGGGCGAAATTCTTTTAATGCAGTTAGCCAGGCGCTGGCGCGCAGCACAAACATACCGCTATTCCAAAAGTAGTTACCGTCTTCCAAATAGGCTGTTGCGGTATCTAAATTCGGCTTTTCTGCAAACTGCTCAACGGTATATTCAGCAAAACTGCCTTTATCGCCAGACCGCTTAATGTAGCCATAGCCCGTTTCTGGCGCAGTTGGTGTGATGCCTAAGATAGCAATTGTTTTATTACTGGCATCGCCTGCCACAACCGAGATGCAGTTTTGTAAGGCATTTGTGAACGCATCCGTATTTTGAATGGTTTGATCTGCAGGGGCAACGACCAAAATAGGATCATTGCTTTGATCTGCATTGATTTCCGATGCAAAAAGGGCTGCTAACGTGAGTGCAGGCGCAGTATTACGCCCCACTGGCTCGAGCAAGAGGGTTGCATTAATGCCGCTCATCTCGCGAAGCTGATCGAGCACCAAAAAGCGATGGTCTTCATTGGTCACAATCAAGGTGCTGCCAAGTGGAATAAAACCAGGGCTAATTTGATTTAGTCGCTCTACCGCCCCCTGAAACAGACTCGTTTTTTGATCATTGCCGGAGAGTGCTAAAAACTGCTTAGGAAATCCGGTCCTCGACAAAGGCCACAGCCGGGTACCTGAGCCACCGCACAAAATTACGGGTAGAGCTAATCCATTCATGCAACAATAATACCAAATTAAGTAGTATTATTTTCAGCACAAACATCAATATATCCGTTGCATTCTCGTGGATACCCACTTACGTAAGAAATACTATATATGAATCCTTTTTATCGAATTTCTCGGCTTTTTAAAATTTACAGGTCCAGTAGAAAATCAATGGGCACATTGATTGACATACCAGAAGTCAGATCCG
>Ga0164295_10003111_pt1 | contig 13418 bp, 6 predicted proteins | sample GEODES006metaG_FD_111798 | JGI IMG/M metagenome (GOLD analysis project Ga0164295, IMG submission 111798) | Oligotrophic lake water microbial communities from Sparkling Lake, Wisconsin, USA - GEODES006 metaG | ecosystem: Environmental > Aquatic > Freshwater > Lake | place: USA: Sparkling Lake...
ATGGCTTCGTTCAAGCGGCGCAGCAAGGCCGCCTTCTCCAAGGTCATCGCGTGATGCACGCTAGGCTGTGTCACTCGAACCGTCAGCACACCACGCGCAAAGGCATCTGGCGTGGCATGGCGTGAAATGAACTCTCCAGCAGCGCTGTTCCAAGCCGACTGCACTTCCTCCAATCGCAGCTGGTCCATCATGCCCAGGTCCTTGAGCACCTTGTCCAGCACATCGCTGGCCTTGCGTGCAGGCAGGTTGATGATTGGTGCCTCAGCCACACCGCGCCACTGCGACATCAGCCGATGCCGGAGGCGTTGTTCACGGGTAGCTCTGCGTGGATCGGGCATGGGCGGAAGAATGATGACTTGAAAGGAATGTGGCGGATGTGTGTTATGGGCACAAGCGCTCATCCTTGCCATCAGATGTCCGGGTTTGATGCAGGGCACTGAGCACTCCAACCCTTAGCACTCGTCTTCCTCCCCCATGCGTCTCCTCGCCCTTAGCCTTGTGTTGCTCGTCACGGCTCTGCACGCCGCGCCACCGAACCTTGTGGTCATCTTCATCGACGACATGGGCTATGCCGACATCGGGCCGTTTGGGGCGAAGGGCTATGCCACGCCGAACCTGGACAAGATGGCGGCGCAGGGCACCAAGTTCACGAACTTCCACGTGGCGCAGCCCGTGTGCTCGGCCTCGCGCACGGCTTTGCTGACCGGCTGCTATCCGAACCGCGTGGGCATCCATGGGGCGCTGGGACCGAACGCGAAGCATGGCATTGCTGCCAGTGAAATGACTTTGGCCGAGGTGGTCAAGCAGAAAGGTTACGCCACCTGTGCCATCGGCAAATGGCATCTCGGCAGCCTGCCGGAGTTCTTGCCCATGCGCCATGGCTTCGATGAATACTTCGGCCTGCCTTACTCGAACGACATGTGGCCCTTCCATCCGCAGGCGAAGCCGGGTGCCTACCCGCCACTGCCTTTGATCGAACGCGAAAAGGTGATCGATGCTGACGTCACTGCCGAGGATCAAAACGAGCTGACCACGCGCTACACGGAGCGCGCGGTGGACTTCATTCAGCGCAGCAAGGACAAGCCCTTCTTCCTCTACCTAGCCCACAGCATGTGCCATGTGCCGTTGTTCGTAAGCGACAAGTTTCGGGGCAAGTCAGGCGCTGGCTTGTTTGGCGATGTCATCATGGAGATCGACTGGTCGGTGGGCGAGGTGGTGAAGTCGCTGAAGCAGCACGGCTTGGAAGACAACACACTGGTGGTCTTCACCTCCGACAATGGACCTTGGCTGAGCTACGGCGATCATGCGGGCTCAGCGGAGCCCTTGCGCGAAGGCAAAGGCACCTGCTGGGAAGGCGGCGTGCGTGTGCCTTGCCTCATGCAATGGCCGGGCAAGATTCCTGCGGGCAAGGCTAGCGATGCGATGCTGATGACCATCGACTTGCTGCCGACGGTGGCGGGCTTGATTGGTGCCAAGCTGCCGGAGCACAAGATCGACGGGCTGGATGTCTGGCCCTTGCTCAGTGGGCAGCTAGGCGCGAAGAACCCGCACGATCACTACTTCTTCTGGTATGAAAACAACCAGCTGCAAGCAGTGACCACGGGTGATGGGGCTTGGAAGCTGCAACTGCCGCACGGGTATCGCAGCATGGGCGATCAGCCGAAGCCGACAGGTGGCACTCCAGGGCGTTATCAAAACATCAAGATTACCAAGCCGGAACTCTATGACCTCTCTGAGGATGTGAGCGAAGGACGCGATGTGTCGGCTGACAACACTGCCATGGTGACCCAGCTGCAAGCTGCCGCCGAGCAAATGCGGGCCGAGCTTGGAGATTCGCTGGCCAAGGTCCAAGGCAGCGGCGTGCGCGAGCCAGGACGGGGGCGCTGATCTGGCATCGGTGAAACGAGGGGTTGCTTAAAACTCAACAGGCTGTCTGGTGCCCCATGTTGTCGCACCTGAAAGGTTTGTCCTGAGCGGTTCTTCCTTCCCGCAGCGAATAGCCTTTCTAGGTGACTACCTGCCGAGGCTGTGTGGAATCGCGACTTTTACCCATGATCTGTGCGAATCGGTCGCGGGGGCTGCCCCCGGTAGCGCTTGCTTCGTGGGTGCCGTCAATGACCGGTTGGAGGGCTATGAGTATCCGCAGCGGGTGCGTTTTGAGCTGCTGGAGAAGGACCTGGATTCCTACCGGCGCGCGGCTGACTTCTTGAACTTCAACAACGCTGATGTCCTCTGCGTGCAGCACGAGTTCGGCATCTATGGCGGTCCGGCAGGCAGCCATCTGCTGGCCCTGCTGAAAGAGGTGCGGATGCCCGTGGTGACAACGCTGCACACCGTGCTGCACAAGCCCGATCTGGCGCAGCGCAAGGTGATGGACGAGCTGGCGCGGCGCAGCGACCGCCTGGTGGTCATGGCCAGAAAAGGCGCGGAGATCTTGCGCGACGTTTACGCCATTCCGGAAACGAAGATCGACATTATTCCCCATGGCATTCCTGACGTGCCGTATGCGGACTCCAGCGCTTTCAAAACGCAGTTCGGTGTCGAAGGCCGCGAGGTGCTCATGACCTTTGGATTGCTCGGGCCCGGCAAAGGGATTGAGCATGTGATCGAGGCGCTGCCCGGGATCGTGGAGCAGCATCCCAACGTGGTGTATCTGGTCCTGGGGGCGACGCATCCGCACCTTGTGGCGAGGGAAGGGGAGCGCTACCGCCTCAGCCTTGAACGCCTGGCGGAAGACCGGGGGGTGAAGCAGCACGTTATCTTTTACAACCGCTTCGTCTCGCAGGAAGACTTGAAGGAGTTCATTGGCGCGACGGACATCTATCTCACGCCCTACCTCAACGAGGCGCAGATCACCTCCGGCACGCTGGCGCATGTGTTCGGCGCGGGTAAGGCGGTGGTCTCGACCCCTTACTGGCACGCCCAGGAATTGCTTGCCGATGGCCATGGTATTCTGGTGCCGTTCCGCGACTCAGCGGCCATCACCGAAGGCGTGTGCGCCTTCCTGGGGGACCCGGAGCGGCTGCTGCGCACCGGCCAGCAGGCGCATGAGCTGGGGCGCGAGATGCTGTGGCCCGTGGTCGCCAGGCGCTACCTGGAATCCTTCCAGCACGCGCGCTCTGACCGCAAGGCGGTGCCACGCGCGGCCTTTGGCGGATGGACGCTGGCCAGCCGCCCATACGATCTGCCGCCGCTGCGGCTGGATCACCTGGTGCGCATGAGCGACGGCACCGGCATCTTCCAGCACGCCATCTACAACGTGCCGGACTACCATCATGGCTACTGCACCGATGACAACGCGCGCGCCTTCATCCTGTGCAATCTGCTGGATGAGCTGCGCGGCGAGTCGACGGGGCAGAACCTGGACGGCCTGGCTTCAAGTTATCTCGCCTTTCTTGCCTCCGCGCAAAATCGCGAGACCGGACGCTTTCGCAATTTCATGAGTCATGGTCGGCTTTGGCTGGAGGAGGCGGGCAGTGAAGACAGCCATGGCCGCGCGCTGTGGGCGCTGGGCACGGGCGCGGCAAGATCGCTCGATGATGGGCGGCGCAGGCTCTCGGCGCATCTGTTTGAGCATGGGCTCGCCGTGGTGCCGTCCTTCACCTCGCCGCGCACCTGGGCCTTTGCCTTGCTTGGCATTCATGAATACCTACGCCACTACCCCGACCACCCAAAACTGCACATTCATGCACTGCGGGCCGAATTGACCGGCAGGCTGGTCGAGCTGTGGAACAGGAACGCGACCGAGGACTGGCCGTGGTTTGAGGTCAGTGCGACGTATGATAATGCGCGCATCTGCCAGGCTTTGATTCTCAGCGGCCAATGGATGCCGCACCCGGAAGCTTTGGACATCGGTCTGAAGTCTCTGCGCTGGCTGGTTTCCATTCAGAAAACGCAGGCTGGCCACTTCCGCCCGATCGGCAGCAATGGCTTCTACCTGCGCGACGGCGCGCGCGCGGACTTCGATCAGCAGCCGGTGGAGGCGCAGGCCATGGTCTCGGCCTGTCTCGAAGCCCACCGCGCCACGCATGAGGAAGCGTGGTCAAGGGAGGCCAGGCGCGCCTTTGAATGGTTCCTCGGCCGGAATGATCTGGGGCTTCCACTTTATGACTCCAGCACGGGCGGTTGCGGCGACGGCCTGCACCCGGACCGCGTGAATGAAAACAACGGAGCCGAGTCGACGCTCGCCTTCCTCCTGACTCTCGCTGAAATGAACTACGCTGAATATCTGATCGCCCACCCGCTGCCTTTGCCGACATGAGCCGACTGCGCATCCGCCGCCATGCGATCGCCTTGCTGCCTGACAGCGGCCGCGTCATCATCCGCCCCTTCATCCCTGACAGCTCGCAACGAATCTCGACGATCATCGGGCGGGCGCTGGCGTTGACCGAGACGGAGGTCGAGTTGGAACTGCAGGAGCTTCATGCCGGGTTCGACAGCCGTCACCTGGACATTGAGGTGATCCTGCTCGCCCATTTCGCCAAGGTGAAGAAACACATCTTCACCCAGCGTCCGCTTACCCAGGCCCGGCAAATGCTCATCGGTGCCCTGTTCTCAGGCGAGTATGCCCTGGAATCGGCGGCCTTGTTCAACCCTTCGATCGTGCCGCATCCCGACCAGAGCGATGTCCCGGCCGGCGGTCTGCGCTTCATCATGAGCCTGCGGGCCACGGGCGAAGGACACATCTCGTCGATTGAGTTTCGCGAAGGCGTTCTTTCCTCTCTGGGAGACATCACACTCACCCCGGTGTCGCGGTTTGTGACGGTGCCCGAAGTGCTGCCCAATCCTCGCTACCGGAAGCGGCGTTTTCTCATCAAACTCCATGAGATGGGCTTCGACAACGACTGCACCCAGGCGGTGATCTCGCCGCTGGGCGATGAGTTTACCCGAAGCGATCTGGGCAAGAGCGTCTCGAAAGTTCGCCGGGAAACCCTGCCCTTGAGCCATCATTACCAGCGCACGCTGGAATGCATTCAGTGGCTGGCAGACTCAAACTATGAGCTGCGCTTTTCCGAGCGGCTGGCCCTGAGCGAGCGGATCATCTTCCCGGTCTCGGAGAATGAAAGCAACGGCATTGAAGACGCACGCTTTGTGCAGTTCACAGACACCGATGGCTCGGTCATGTATTACGCCACTTACACGGCCTACAATGGACGTGCGATCCTGCCGCAGTTAATCGAGACGCAAGACTTCCTGAACTTTCGGGTGCTGACTCTGAATGGCAGCGCGGTGCAGAACAAGGGTATGGCGCTGTTTCCCCGCCGCATCGCTGGCCGCTATGCGATGCTGTCGCGCCAGGATGACGAGAACCTGTTCATTATGTTCTCGGACAACCCGCATTACTGGAGCGACCCTTATCTGCTGCTGCGACCTGCCGAGACCTGGGAAGCGGTGAAGGTGGGCAATTGTGGATCGCCTCTCGAAACAGACGCGGGCTGGCTGGTGATCACGCATGGCGTTGGTCCCATGCGCAAATACTGCATCGGGGCCGCGCTGCTTGATTTGGAGGATCCGACGAAGGTCATCGGCCGACTGCGCGAGCCTCTGCTGTGCCCCTCTGGCCATGAGCGTGAAGGTTATGTGCCGAATGTGGTCTACAGCTGCGGGTCCATGATTCACGGCAATGAACTGATCCTACCGTATGCGATGAGCGACAAGGCCACGGCAGTCGCGAGCATCCCTTTGCAAGAGTTGCTCGACGCTCTGAAGGAGCTGGGCGCTTGAAGTTCTGAGAAAAAAGCCCGCTGGCCTGATGGCCAGCGGGCTTGATCAAAAAAGTGTCAGTCCGCGTTACGGCTTCGTTTCCTCCGTCTTTGCCGTGGCCGGGGTGCCGTGGCTGAGATCGATCATGTCACGCAGGACGTTGATCGTTTCCAGTTTGGCCGGCTCGATGCCGTAGGGGAACTTGGCACTGTCCGGGCCTTCGTCATCGTCGCGGCTTGAGGAAACTCTCATGCCGGTGCTGGCCTCGCGTGTCTTGTCGGATTCAATCTCCAGCTCCGGCTTGTCCACGTTGTCGAGGGTGAGGTGGTAAATCTTGAAGCCGTCGTCCTTCAACTGGTCGGCGATCTGCTTGGCGCGCTTCTCACGCTCCTCCTCATACTTGTCACGACGCTGCTCGTTGTCGGCGCGCTCCTGCTCGCGGGTCTGCTTGTTCAGGCTCACCGTGTCGCGCTCCAGGCGCTTCTTCAAACGGGTGGCTTCATCAAGGATATAAGTGAAGTCGGGATTGCCTTTGACGCGACTATCGAGGCGCGATTTGAGCTGCTCCATCGGGAACCCGTCCTTCTTGAAGAAGCTGTAGGGCAGTGCGGGAATCTCATCATAAGGCAGCGCGTTCTTCTGGGAGCTTTCGCCGAAGTCCATGGCATCGCGCAGCGAGGGCAGCTGCAAGTCTGGCACCACGCCCTTGAGCTGAGTCGAGCCTCCGGCGATGCGGTAGAATTTCTGGATCGTGACCTTGAGCGCGCCTGCGCGGCTCTTGTCAGCGAAGAAGGGCATGAAGCGCTCCACTTGCTGGATCGTCTGCACAGTGCCTTTGCCGAAGGTGCTCTTGTCGCCGATGACGAGGGCACGGTGGTAGTCCTGAAGAGCGGCGGCCAAAATCTCGCTGGCCGAGGCGCTGGACTTGTCGGTCAGCACGATCATCGGGCCGTCATACACAGGGCGCTCGTTGGTGCACTCGCGGAAGGTGATGTCGTCCTTCCAGTCCTTAATCTGAACCACGGGACCGGAGGGGATGAACAGGCCGGTCATGCGAATGGCCTCTTCCAGCGAACCGCCGCCATTGCCACGCAAGTCCAGCACGAGGCCGTCCATGCCTTCCTTCATCAGGCGGCGCAGCAGGCGCTCCACATCGGTCGTGGTGCTGACCTTGCCTTCTTCCATGTCGGCGTAGAAGGAAGGCAGGGTGATCCAGCCCACCTTCATCTTCTTGCCCAGGGCCGAGGGGCTTTCGAGCAATTCAGCCGTGGCCAGCTTGTCCTTCAGCGCCACTTCACCGCGCACGATGCTGATTTCCTTCGTGATGGTCGGATCATCAGCGGGGATGACTTTCAAGTTCACGGTCGAGCCTTGCTTGCCACGGATCATGTCCACGATCTTTTGCAGGCGCAGCTTCTTGGTGCTCACCCACTCGTAGTCGCCTTGGGCGACGGCAATCACCTTGTCGTTGAGCTTCAGCTCGCCCTGCTTGTCGGCCGGACCGCCAAGAATGATGCCCTGGATTTCGGCCACGTCGTCCTTGATACCGAGCAGCGCTCCGATGCCGAAGAGGGAGTGCTTCATCTGGATGTTGAAGTTTTCCATCTCGTTGGTGCTCATGTATTCGGTGTGCGGATCGTAGGCCGTGGCCAGACAGGAGAGGAAGAAGTTCACGATCTCCTCGTTGTCATTGCCATCGATGTTTTCGATCAGGCGGTCATAGTCCTTGGCCACGCGCACCTCGGGTGACTCCTCGGGCTCGTCTTTCTCGGCAGGCTTCTTAGCCTTGTCGTCAGCTTTGGCCGTCTCATCTTTCTTGGGTTGCTCTTTCGCCTTCTTGGCTTTCTCGGCTTCCTTCTTGGCCTTGGCCTCGTCGATCATGTGCTCTTGCAGCATCTCGGACTCGATCAAATCCCTCCACAAGGCATCGGATGCAGCCTTGTCTTTGGGCCAGGGCAGTTCATCGCGCTTGAGATCGACGGTCCGGTTGGAATCAAAGGTGAACTTGGTGGTCTTGATCAGGTTCTTGGCGAAGTCGACCCGCTCATGCACCCGCTTCTTGTAGACGTCGTAAATCTTTAGGGCAGGGGAGATGTCTCGGAGCATCACCAGGTCATCCAGCGTGTCTTTGTATTCGGCGCGGAAGCCATCGACATCTTCTTGAGTGAACAAATTGTGCCGGGGATCGAGGAAGTTCAGGTAGTTCTCCAGCAGCTTGGCCGACATCCCGTTGTCGAACTCCTGCTTGGAGTAGTGGGTGTTCTCCAGCATGTGGGCCACATAGATGGCGACCTGGCCGAAGTCGGTTTCTGCGCGGGCAGGGGAGAATAGCGAGGTCAGGCTAACCAAGCTGGCCGCGAGAAGGGGCAGGGAACGAGTTGTCATGGGTGTTTTTGAGCCGAGAGCATAACGCCGTCCAATAAGACGATGAATCCGAAATTTTGGAGGTTGCGCCTTGAATTGTCCAACGCTTTCAGACTGGGTGACGACGCAGATGTTGAAGCATTGTTTTTTTACGGGTGGAATTGCCCAGACCAATGGATGGCTGCTGGAGACCCCTGAGGGGGCTCTGGCGGTCGATGCACCGGAGGGCATGGCCCGCTGGTTAAGGCTGCGAGGCGTCAAGCTCACGGCCCTGCTGCTCACGCACCAGCACTTCGATCATGTGCAAGACGCGGCGGCGGTGAAGGCCGAGCACGGCTGTCCGATTCATGCCTTCGCTCCGTATTCGAGGGCATTGACGCTGGAAGACCTCTTCGGCGTGGCCACCGGCATGAGTGTTTCGGTGCCGCCCTACACCGTGGACCACCTGCTGGAAGGCCAGGACGCGCTATCGGTCGCTAGGATCACCTTTGACCTGAAGCACGTGCCCGGTCACTCGCCTGACAGCGTCTGCTTCCATGCGGCGGAGCACGGGATTCTAATGGGCGGGGATGTGCTCTTCGCCGGCAGCATCGGCCGTTGCGATTTCCCTGGCGGCAGCCAACGGCAGTTGGTGCAAGGCATTGCCGAAAAACTCATGATCCTCCCCGATGCAACCCGTGTTCTGCCCGGTCACGGCCCCGAGACCACCATCGCAGCCGAGCGCTCGGACAATCCGTATCTGTGAGGCGGTGGGCATAGAGCGAAGAGAAAGAACTCCGTATTCTAACCTCTGGCTCTTTGCTCTTTGCTCTTTGCTCTTTGCTTCCCATCTGGACAAACCCGTCTTCTCGCTATACTTCCCGCCCCCATGCGCTCACCCACGCTCATTGCCCTCGCCCTCACCGCTGTCCCTCTGGCCCATGCTGCCGACGCGCTGAAAGCCGACTTCAACCAGCACATCAAGCCCATCTTCGAGGCCGCCTGCATTCACTGCCACGGCGAGAAGAATGACAAAGGCGACCTGCACATGGACACCAAGGAAGCCCTGCTCAAGGGTGGCGAGAACGGCACAGCCCTGGTGCCCGGCGACCCAGCGAAGAGCCCCGTTTACACCCTGACCGCGCTCACCGCTGACGATGATGAAGTCATGCCGCCTGTGAAAGAAGGCCTGCTGTCCAAGGAGCAGATCGCGCTGATCAAGGACTGGGTTCAGCAGGGAGCGCCCTGGCCGGAAGGCGTGGTGCTCGAACAGAAGCCCCGCATTGACTTCGTGAAGCACATCCAGCCGATCCTGGAGCAGAACTGCGTCTCCTGCCACAACCCGGAGAAGGACAAGGGCGGCTGGATCATCAGCACCAAGAAGGAAGCCTTCGAGACTGGCGACAGCGCCCCGAACATCACTCCCTTTGACCTCGCCAAAAGCGCTATCCACGGCCGCACCATCCTGCCGGAAGATGACGACGAACTGATGCCGCCCAAGAAGAGTGGCTCCCTCACCAAGGCCGAGATCGACATGCTCAAAGGCTGGGTCGAGCAAGGTGCCGTCTGGCCCGATGACGTGAAGCTTGTGGCCAAGGAGAAGAAAGCCGCCGCCACCAACACGCCCGACACCCTGGAACTGACCAAGAAGATCCACGCCTTCATCACCGCCACTGCCAAGGAAAAGGCCGAGGCCGATATGAAGAAGTATGAGAACAAGATCCCGAAGACCGGCGCGCTCTACACCATGGTGCCCATCAAAGGCGGTGAGTTCTTGCTTGGCAGCCCGGCGTCTGAAGCCAATCGTGGCGACGACGAAGGCCCTCAGGTGAAGGCCAAGATCAAGCCCTTCTGGATGGGCGAGAAGGAAGTCACGTGGGACGAATACCAGCCCTTCATGATCACCGCCATTGATCGCAACAAAGACGGCTCGCCCAAGACCTTCAAGCCTGACGACAAGATCGACACCCTCGTTTCCCAGCCCACCACGCCTTACACCGAGATGAGCTTCGGCATGGGCACCGACGGTTTCCCGGCAATCAGCATGACACAACATGCCGCCAACAAGTATTGCCAGTGGCTCAGCGCCCAGACCGGTCACTTTTACCGCTTGCCCACCGAGGCCGAGTGGGAATACGCCGCCCGTGCCGGCAGCACCACCGCCTACTTCTGGGGCGATGATCCTGCCCAGGTCGGCGAGTATGCCTGGTTCTTCGAGAACGCCGAGAACTACCAATACGCCAAGGTCGGCAAGAAGAAGCCCAACCCCTGGGGCCTCTACGACATCTATGGCAACGTCGTCGAATGGTGCCTCGACCAATACGACGCCCAGGCCTACAGCAAGATCACCGGAATCCTCGACGGCACCAAGTGGACCCCCAGCAAGACGCCTTACCCGCACAGCGTGCGTGGCGGCAGCTTTGATGATGATCCCGACATGCTGCGCAGCGCCTTCCGTCGCGGCTCAGAGCCCGAGTGGAAAGCCCAAGATCCCCAGCTACCGAAGAGCATCTGGTATCATACCGACGCCAAATGGCTTGGCTTTCGCATCATTCGCCCCCTGGAAATCCCCAGCGTGGATGAGATGCACGCCGCCTGGAACAACGGCGTGGCGAAGGAGTAGGGGAGTGGTGTCTGCCTCAGAAGGGCGGGTTCAAGGTCAGGGCCAGCACCTGTCCCGCTGTTGAAAGAATCGTTCTACGCCACGCTTCTCATCGCTGATGATTGAGTGTTTGGCCACAAGACCTGCCAAGCGAACTGTTTTCATTCACTGAATCTAGGCGTGTTTGAAACCATGTTTGTCTGGCCAAGATCCATGGACTGCGGCTGCGCAGTGAGATTTGGTCCATTCGGGCTCTTCAGTAAGACCCCACACCGGACTTCTGAGCTAAAACAGCTCGTGCCCTCGATAGAACCCGCACTCAAAAGGAAGTCTTGATATCCAGTTAATAACTACCACCAATGTATATAAGATGTGGTTTATCGGCACTGTATCAGTTTGAAATCTGCGGCGATGGCGGGCTTTCCAGGTGTGAAACAGATTTCAGCGAGTGGCTGGGCCCCTTTGCTGCGCTCATCTGGAAGTGCTGTTGAATCGCAGGGATTAAAACCAGGAGGACTTCACGAGTCTTCTCTGGGTTGAGAAATTCCCAGTTGTGGTCTGTGTCCGATATGTCCCTCATTTTCTCGTGATCAAGAGCCGCACCATGGAGTCGTCGCCACGTTATTGGCAATGCTATCGAGTCGTGAGACGAAACTGTGGTATTTTGCGCTGGGCATTTCTAGGCGCAGTGCCCCAGCCAGATAAAATCAATCCATGACGTTTGGGCGACCTCCATCTTGTGCTCCCGTTTCGCCTTCAACCTTCAAGCTTGGCCTGGAGACTTGGATGAACGACTAACAAAAATCAAAATTCCGGGTGCCGCCACAAACTGGGCGGCACACCGGAATTGCTGTCAACAAAGGAAAGCCTTTGGCGGCTCTTGATCAGTGCGTGAAGTAGAACTCTTTGGAGTTCAGCAGCGCCCAGAACAAGTCTTCGAGAACGGCCTGGCGGTTGTCGGCGGACTCAGACAAGGCTTTCGTCACGGCGTTCCATTCCTTTTCGTTCGGTATGCGGCCGAAGCAACGAAGGTAGAGTTCGTCCACGATCTCCTTGTCCTTCCGGCCCTCCTTGACCATTTCGGCGACCACACGCCCGCGTTGGATGTTCTGATGCACGGCATCGCCATTCATGAGGTGCAGGGCTTGCGAGAGCGACGGCTCCATCTTGACCTCGCAGGAGCACACGGTGGTGCGCGTGGCACGGCCAAAGGTGGTGAGGAAGTAGTTGCTGACTGCCCCATCGGCGATTTGCACGGCACGAGCCCCGAGTGGCAGACCTTGGAACTTGTTGGGCGTGTTGGTGACCTGGCTGATGGCGTCGAGCAGCACCTCGGCGCGGACACGGCGCACCATGGCGTGCGAGAAGTTGCGTTTGTCAGTCTCGTTGGACTCGTTCGCCAGGGAGGTGCGCTGGTAGGTCTGCGACATGGTCAGGTCCTTCACGAACTTGCGCATGTCGTAGTTGTATTCATTGAGCTTCTTGGCCAGGGCGTCGAGCAGTTCCGGATTGGTGGGCGGATTGCTGATGCGCACGTCATCGACAGGATCAACGATGCCGACGCCAAAGAAGTGCTGCCAGATGATGTTACTGATGTTGCGGGCAAAGAACGGGTTTTCAGGCGAGGCAATCCACTTGGCCAGTGCCTTGCGGCGATCCTCGCCAGGCTTCATCTGCGGCGCGTCTCCGCCCAGGAACTTCGGTGGCACGTTGGCATTGGTGACGGGATGCTTGGCCTCCCCTCCCCGGCTGTTGTAAACGATAACTTCCTGAGGGTCATCGGTCTGCTTGCGGCCGATCTGCATGAAGAAGGACTTGAACCCGTAGTAGTCGTTCATGGTCCAGCGATCAAACGGATGGTTGTGGCATTGGGCGCACTGGATGCGCATCCCCATGAACACCTGGGCCACGTTCTCGGTGACTTTGATCGGATCAATTTCCGTCTGGTAGTAATTCACCGGCGGATTGGAAACCGTGCCGCCGGAAGCCGATAGCAGGTCCACCACGATTTCATTGATGGGCTGGTTCTTGGCGATCTTTTCCTGGAGCCAGTTGTAGTAGAGCAGCGCGTTCTTGTAGAAAGGCGCGGTATTGTTGTTCACCCCACTGCGCACTTGCAGAAGCTCGGACCACTTCATCACCCAAAGCTCCGTGAACTCCTTGCGCTCGAGCAGCGCATCAATGGCGGCTTCACGCTTGTTCGGACGGGTGTCGGCCAGGAAGGTCTTCACCTCGTCAGGCTTCGGCATCACACCAGCAACGTCGATGTAAAGGCGGCGGATGAACTCCTCGTCACCGCTCTGGGCGCTGGGCAGGATGCGCAGCTTGTGCATCTTCTCGTTCACCAAGGTGTCGATGTAGTTCACCTCGGCGAGCTTGGGCCGCTCATACTTGAGGTTTTCCGGGATCACGAGGATCTGCGAGGTGATCGAGAACACATCGAAACGGGCCAAAACGAAGGCTTCTCCACGGTCGCCGCTGGTGATGAGACCCTGCTTGTTCACGCTGGCGGTGGGCTCGTTGTTCGACATGAACAGCGCAAGGTTGGTCACGTCGCGGTCGGTGCCGTCCGAGTAGGTGGCGCGGACGTTGATTTGCTGGGTGGCCCCCTTGCCTTCCAGCAGCGCCTGTTTCGGATAAATCTCAATGCCGGTGACTTTGGCGACAGTCTTCGGATCGTCATTGGGCGTGCCGTTGCTAATCCATTCGATCAGCGTGGCGTAATACTCGCTCTTCTCGTCGAAGCACTGGTTGCCGCTGTGCGGCACGG
>Ga0164295_10003112_pt1 | contig 13417 bp, 4 predicted proteins | sample GEODES006metaG_FD_111798 | JGI IMG/M metagenome (GOLD analysis project Ga0164295, IMG submission 111798) | Oligotrophic lake water microbial communities from Sparkling Lake, Wisconsin, USA - GEODES006 metaG | ecosystem: Environmental > Aquatic > Freshwater > Lake | place: USA: Sparkling Lake...
CCGGGCTGTCGGGGCGCTCAGTGTGGCGGCATCCGCACCAATGGCGGCGAGGGTGAGCAGCAGATATGAGATGGGTCAGACGACCCGCTCGGAGTGGGAAAAAGACATGAAGGAGCATCGCGAGCTGCTGCGGAACGTCATCGAGGAGCATCGCGAGGGGCGCGATGGGGGTGTGATGGACTGGAGTGACATCGCGGCTGAACTCGCCTTCGAGGAGGAGAAAGTGTACCCACCTGTCTCCATGCTTGCGTCGAGCAACCCGCCTTCTGTGGTCAAGGGCAAGAGCGGGTGGATCTACCACTCGACTTCACTCGGCTGCCTGCGCCCGTACCACTTGCCCCGTCGCCTTGCCATCAACGTGGTGGAGTCGGCGGTGTTCGATCCGTTCATCCTCCTCACCATCATGGTCAACTGCACTACGATGGCGTGGGCCTCACCAATGGACCCACCCGGCACGCAAAAGCAGGACATCCTCGCGGTACGCTGCCGCCGCCGCTGATGCCGAGGCTGCCCTTGCGCGGCGGGCGCTCACCCGCCGCGCGGCGGCGCCGCGCCGCGTGGCCACTCCTCTCGCCGCTCGGGCGCGATGCCCTGGTGCTCCGTGTGGTGGCTGCGCCGCTGGCCGTGTGTGGCGTTTCTGGCCATGGCCGCTAATGCTCGGGCTGAGCCGCTGTCGCTGGACCCACTGTGTGTACGCTGACCTGATTGCTCGTGCGAGCGCTCGCAGGTGCTCGAGTGGGTGTACCTGTACATCTTCACGTTCGAGCTGTGCACGAAGGTGATCGCGTACGGCTTCCTCTTCCACAAGCACTCGTACCTGCGCGATGCGTGGTGCCAGCTCGACTTTGTCGTCGTCTCTCTCGCGTGGCTGCCCATCCTCTTCCCTTCCGTGTTTGGCAACATGTCCGCCGTCCGTTCGGTGCGTGCGCTGCGTCCGCTGCGCGCGCTCCGTCGCGTGCCGGGCATGCCCGTGCTCGTGGGCTCCATCCTGCAGTCGATGCCCGCGCTTGGCAATGTGGGTGCCCTCGCTGGCTTCATCTTCCTCGTCTTCGGCATCGTGGGCATGGAGCTCTTCAAGGGCATCTTGCACTACCGGTGCGCGCTTCCCGGGGTGCCAGAGGACGCGCACGGGATCCCTGCATCGCCCTTCGAGCGCATGCTCGCCGAGGTCGATGCGCCCGCCCTCGTGACGAGCGCCCTTGGCAACGCCGCTACTTCGGCGGGCGCGGCCCTCGCGGCCGCCTCGCTCCCGGCATTCAAGCAGCTGCTCGCCTCGCCCACCGAGGCGCTCGCGGCACCGGTGACGGCGATGGAGGCGATGCATCTGGCCCGTCGCCAGCTTAAGGGCGGTGGTGGTGGCGTGACGAGCATGAACCCACAGGGCTCGTTCGACACGGGCACGCTTTGCTTCGCCGACCCCTCCGTGTGCGAGGAGGATGACACGACCTGCTTCTACTTCCAAGAGAACCCCGACGGCGGCACGATCTCGTTCGACAACGTCGCCGCGGCGATGATCCCGATCATCCAGTCAATCACCTTCGACACTTGGACCGGCCCTATGTTCGACGTCATGCTGGCCTACCATTATGACGCGTGGATCTACTTCATCGGTATCGCCGTCATCGGAGGTATGTTCGTCGTCAACCTCTTCCTCGCGGTCATCTTCGACGAGTTCATGCGCGCGCAGGCGAGCAATGATGCCGAAAAGGAGATCAACGAACGTGTGCCGAAGGGCGACCCCACCTTTGATGTGAACCAGGAGGAGACGACCGCCCTCATCAAGGCCGGGCGAGCCATGTCCGATGGCACCGAGAAGGCGGGTCCGGGCTGCTGCGACTGCACGCCCACGGGTGGCTGCCGACTCGCGCTCAAGGAGCTGATGACTGGCAAGACGATGGGCGACATCTCGACGGGGTTTGTCGTCTTCAACCTCGTGGTCATGTGCATGCCCTACGCGGGCCAGCCGGAGTCGTGGGAGAACCTGACCGAGGGGCTGAGCTCCTTCATCACCTGGGTCTTCATCGTTGAGATGTTCTTCAAGATCATCGCTCTCGGCTGCAAAGGGTACTGGAGTGACAGCTGGAACTTGCTCGATGGCATCATCGTGTCCCTCTCGATCGGCGAGATGCTCATCACCATCCTCCTCGCGGACACGGGCATCAACATCTCCTTCCTTCGGATGCTTCGTCTGCTCCGGCTGCTGCGGCTGCTCAAGGCATGGCCCGGGCTGTACAAGATTGTGATGAGCTTCGTCAAGGCGGTGCCGCAGATCTCCAACCTGTTCGTGCTCATGTTCCTGATGATGTTCATCTTCTCCCTGCTCGGCATGCAGATCTTTGGCGCCACAGGCGTCTCGGAGAACAGCCGTTGGCACTTCGACTACTTCTTCACGGCGATGCTCACTGTCTTTGGCATCTTCACAGGCGGCTGGGTCGACGCCTTCCAGGTGTGCGCCGCGATCAACGGAGTGCTCCTGACGAGCGCGTTCTTCATCCCCGGCCTCATCATCGGCTTCTTCATCATCATGAACCTCTTCGTGGCCATTCTGCTCGAGGCGTTCGCCGACGAGGAGGAGGAGGAGGAGGCGCCCGAGGAAGAAGGGGCCGAGCCTGAGCCCGAGCCTGAGCCCGTCGTGGTGGAGGTGGCCCCGGAGCCTGTGCCCCTCGAGGGCGTCTCGCTCTTCTGCCTCGGCCCCGAGAATGGCTTCCGCAACGGCGCCCGGTGGCTCGTCGAGCACCCATCCTTCGACACGTTCATCGTCATCCTGATCATCATCTCGTCCATCTCCCTCGCCATCGACGTGCCGCGAGTGCCAGATGACTCTGAGCTCAAAGTCTACCTTAAGAACGCCAACTACGTCTTCACCTTCTTCTTCGTGATCGAGATGACCCTCAAGATCATCTCATACGACTTCCTCTTCGCGCCCAACGCGTATCTCAAGAGCGGCTGGAACATCCTCGACTTCTGCATTGTCATCATCTCGATCCTCAGCTTCTTCGCCGACGTCGTGCCGGCCTTTGGTCAGCTCAAGTCGCTGCGTATCCTTCGTGTGCTCAGGCCGCTTCGGCTGCTCCAGCGCAACCCGGGTATGAAGCTCATCATCGGCTCCCTCATCAAGACGCTCCCCTCGGTCGTCGAGGTGATGGCCGTCGTCGGTGTCTTCCACATCGTCTTCGCCATCATGGGCATGCAGCTCTTCGCGGGCAGGTTTGGCAGCTGCACCGATGAGGAGATCACTACGCGCGCCGAGTGCGTGCCCGCCGAGGGCGAGATTCGCCGAGCTCTCTTCCACGCGCCCGCGCTCGCGCCGCCCCTCGCCGCCGCGGCGCCGCAGTACGTCGCCCCCGGGCTCGCGTTCGATGTGGCGGCGTTCAACGCGTACGCGTACGACGACGCCGAGGTGCCGGCGCCCTTCGTGACTGCGACGCCCTCGGCCGCGCCGCTCATCGACGAGCCCGCGCTCGAGGCGCACATGCTCGCCTCCTCACAGCCGCTGCAGCCCGCCGCCATCGAGAGTGCCGCCGACAAGGCGGCACGCCTCGACCTCGCGCGTCGGCGCCACGAGCGGCGCGTGCTCATGAGCACGCGCGAGTACCGCGACGAGCGCGATAAGCGGATGAAAGCACGCGCGGCGGCCGAAGAGGGGGGCGAAGAGTTCGTGGCGGCGCGCCGGCTCGGCGAAGACGATCTGCCCACCGAGTGGCTCAACCCGGCCTTTGGCTCGTTTGACGACTTCAAGTCGGCGATGCTCGTGCTTTACGTCTCTTCGACCGGTGACGGCTGGGAGGAGTTCATGTTCGCGGGCATGGACGCGACGGGCGTCGACATGGCGCCCGTGCGCAACGACTTTTCGCCCATGTCCATCTACTTCCTAATTTGGATGCTCGTGGGCAACTTCGTGTGCCTCAACCTCTTCGTGGGCGCGATCGTGGACAACTTCACGCGCATCAAGCAGGAGAGCGATGGCTCGGCCACGATGACGCCCGAGCAGCAGCAGTGGGTGGCCGCTCTCAAGGAGACAATGTCCAACACGGCGGTCAAGGCACCGCGTGAGCCCAAATGGGCCCCACGCAAGGCCGTCTTCCACCTCGTGCGCTCCAAGGACTTCGACATCACTGTCATCTCGGTCATCATCCTCAACGTGCTCGCCATGGCGTGCAACTTCCACCGCATCGAGGAGACCAGCTTCTACAGCTTTTACACCCAGGGAATGATGTTCTTCACGTACTTTTACTATTGCGAGTTTGTGCTCAAGTTTTTTGGGCTCGGGTGCGCCTACTTCGGGGACACGTGGAACCGCTTCGACTTTTTCCTCGTGTGCGTCTCGTTTGCCGACCAGAACTTTTCGGAGCTCCTCGCGACTTACCTGCCCGTCCCGCCCACGATGCTGCGTATCTTGCGTGTGCTGCGCGTGCTGCGCATCTTGCGGTTGCTTCGTAACCTCAAGGGGCTGCGCGACCTCGTGATGACCCTCGTCTTCTCGATCCCGGCCCTCGCCAACGTCGGCTCCCTGCTCGGCCTCGTCATCTTCATGTACGCGGTGCTCGCGATGAACATCTTCACCTACGTGCAGCACGGCGAAAACCTGTCGGACGAGCGCAACTTCGAGACCTTCATCTCGTCGTGCCTGCTTCTCTTCCAATGCCTCACGGGCGACAGCTGGTCGGCGCTCATGTCCGACGCGATGATCTCCGAGGAGCGCGGCTGCGACCCTCACCCCGCCGACGGCTCGCCCTCGGATTGTGGCTCGTGGTTGGCTCTCCCCTTCTTCATCTCGTTCCTGGTCATTGGCACCTTCGTGATGCTCAACCTCGTGGTCGCCGTCATCCTCGAGAACTTCACCTCGCTCGGCAACGTCAACCCCGACCTGGTCTCGCCCGACGACATCACAGACTTCAAGGAAGCGTGGGCCAAGTACGACCCCGACGCCAACGGCCAGATCCCGGCCAAGGTCCTTCCGGAGCTCGTGCTTGCGCTCGCGCCGCCCTTGGGCATCTCGGGCACCAAGGAGGGCACCTCCGCCTCCAAAGCGTACCGCTTCTGCCTCTCGCTCGGCCTCACGCAGGATAAGGGCGAGATCGCCTTCCGGCAAACGCTCGATGCTCTCATCAATAAGAACTACGCCAACAAGCAGGTTCGCGTCGCCAAGGGGCAGGACTCGCCGCCCGCGGTGCGTGAGATGCTCATGATGCGCCAGCAGACGATCTCGAACGTCGACGTGTCCAACATCACCCCCGGGGGCCTCAAGGGGCCTCTCTCGGCGCGTCGATTCGAGATGAGCCGGATCCTCGCGGAGGAGCTGCTGCGCATGTTCATCAAGCGCAAGCGTGAGCATTGGGAAGAGAACCCGACCGCCCACCCCTCGTACCGAAAGGGCGGACCCGACGCGGCGGCAGCGGCGGCGGGCAAGGCGCCGCCCAAGCCCGCGCCCACGCTCGCGCCCAAGCCCGCGCCCACACCCGCGCCCGCCAAGGCGGCGGCCGCCCCTGCTAAGGCGACGCCGGCGGCTCCGGCGAGCCAACCAAAACCCTCGGCGGGCGCAAAGCCTGCCCCTGGGGGGAATAAGCAGCCCTCGGCCGCGCCGCCCAAGAAGAAATGAAGGGAAGGCGCACAGGGCAGCATGTTCACAGGGCAGCATGTGAAGGGAGGGCGGGCGTGTACTCGGCGCCGTCGCGGGCGTGTGACAATCAGTAGAGCGTCGACTGGGCATGCCACCTACTCACGCCGTGACGGCGGCGCGCGGCTCGCTCGAGAGCTGCTCGGGAGCTCGATCGGGCCTCATGCCATGAAGATGTTGTCCATGCGCCTTTCCACCCCCGGGCATGACCCCCCCCACGGGCACTGCGGGTGGGGAGTGCATCTGTTGAGTCCTGGCGCGCATCGGGGAGATCTGAATAATATGGGGTCTGGCTCTAGGCGCGTGTATCTGGTTGCAGAGAAGCGGTGTTTTGTGGCGTGTGTGCGCGGTATGGGATGCCGCTCAAGGCGTGTTGACTGAGACGCGGTTGTGCGTCGTATAGGCGGGAGACGGGCCACTCGCGCGTGCGGGCGCGGTCCGCAGAGCCTCGCTGTGTCACACCCGGTGTGAATGCCCGCTACAAGTGATTTTCGCTCGTTTCGCGGACGTTCCGGTCCCCGTGTCGAACCGCTTGCTAATCCGAGTAATGTTGCCGAAACGGACCGGAGGTATCGCCGCGAAAGCGCCCCGGCTAATACGGGAGCTAACCGGAAGCATACGTCCAACGCGGCGCGTCTCCGATCTCCGCCGCCGCGCCGCGCCGCAGCCGGCCGGGCGCACGCGGAGGGGCAGCGCTCCGCGGCCGCGGTCTGCACAAACGACACTCTACGGGTGCACACCGTGTCCGCGAGGTGGATGCCGCTCACCCTCACGTAGCAGCGTGACCGCACACGCGCGCGCCGGCGCCTGAAGATGGCTCTCTGCCTCGCGCGCGCGCGCCCTCAGCGCAGTGCGCACGCCTCAGTCGTGTGCATTAGCCGTGCTGGGGCTCGGCGGCCAGTCGCTCGCGCGTCTCGGCGAGGAACTTTTCGACGGCGACTAGATTGGGATGGGTGGGCTCGAGCTGCGAGCTGAGCGTCTGCTGCGAGCTCTCCAGGTGGGGCAGCGCCTCCCTCCATTTGCGCTGGCTCGCGAGCACGAGGCCGATCGAGGCCAAGTCGGTCGCAGTGTGCACGTGGTCGGCGCCGTACTTGGCGAGGTCGATGGAGTACGCGTCGCGATAGGCGGCCGCGGCGGCATCGAGGCGGTGCAGATCGCATAGGCAGTTGCCAATGTTGGCGAGATCGCGTGCGACCTCGTGGTGGCTCTTGCCCAGGGCGCGCTCGTGCAGTTTGCGTGCACGCTGCTGCAGACGGAGCGCCTGCTCTCGTCGCCCATCCTGTCGGCAGAGGAGCCCGAGCACCCTGGCCTCGCGTGCAAACTCGGCCTGGACCGTCTCGGCGCCGCCGCCCAGCCCGCTCGCGCGCGCCGCGTCGAGCGCGGCCTCGGCTTGCTCGGCGCGCGCGTTGGCCTCCTCGAGCTCGTGCCGCCAGCCAGCCTCGGACTCGAGCTGCGCACGCAGCTGTGCCGAGAGCGAGGCGTTCTCGCGCTCGAGGCGCTCACGATCCGCAGCCTGAAAGGCGGCGCTCGTCGCCATCGCCGCCGTCGCGTGGGCCAGCTGCCGGCGCAGCTGGGACACAAGCGACGCCAGCCCGCGCGGCGTCGAGGGCTCCGGAGGCGCGAGCCGCGCATGGCTAGCGGCGATGGCGACCCGCAGCGTGCGCGCCCCGAGCGCGGCCGCCGCCTTGCCGGGTCCGATGCACGCGACGAAGGACACGTCGGCGCCGCGCTGGAGCGCGCGCGCGTCGTGCAGCAAGGTCGTGAGAGTGCTCTCGAAGAAGGGCGCATCCACATTCACATTCACAGCCGCGCTTGGTTCGGAGGCAGCGGACGCGCTCGAGGCGGCGCCCAGGGCCGAGAGAACTCGTTGCAACGTGTCGAGGGAGGCATCGGGCGGCAGCGCGCGCACGCTCAGAGCCTCGCTCTCGCCACCAGTGACCGCCGCGAGCTCGACCAAGCACAGCAGGCCGCCGGCGCTGCTCGCACCCTCGGCCGCGCCCTCGGAGTCGGCGAAATCGGTGTCGGTGTCCAAGGGCGGCGGCGACTTGCGCTCGGGCGAGGCGGGGCCGGCAGAGGGTGGCGGCGTGGCGGCGCGCGCGAGCGGCGGCGTGCGCACCAGGACGATGGTGTGCACCGTCGACGGCGTCGCGCTCAGCCGTCCCATCGCGGCTTGTCGCCCCTTGTGGCAGCGCTGCAGCACCAGCAGGCCCTCGCGCGCCGATCGGGCTCCCACCCAGCTGGCCCCGTCGATGAGGGACACGGGGGTGCCTCCCTCGCGCACCGCCCCAACGTTGGGGCGTGAGAGGGCGGCGTGGCCGAGCGCACTGCTGGGCGGCGGAAGCGTGGCGGTCGCCGCGTCCGAGTCGGCCACCGGCCCGAGGGCGTGCGCCGTGGTGGGCGGCTCCACTCCACTCGTCTCCAGGAGCACATCTATTGCGAGCTCCTCATGGATCAGCCAGCAGGCCATCTCGACGCAAGGGGCGCTCGGGCTGCCTCCCGGCTCGAAGGCGGCGCAGACTTCGGAGACGGCGCGCGGGGCGAGACCCCACTCGCCTATGTTCGTGCGCAGCAGCGTGTACGATTTGCCGCCGCCGCTCGGGCCGTAGCACATGATGCAGCCGCGGCCGCCCTGCATGGCCGCCAACACCGACGGGCGCACGTGGCTGTATACGACCGACTGGTTGGTGGACGGGCCGCAGACGGCGTCGGCGGTGCACCGGAGGGAAGTGGGCGCACCGCTCTCGTCAGTCGTCGCTATGCTCACCTGCGCCGCCTGCTCGTCCACCGCGACCGTCGAGCGCTCCTCAACGCTTGCCTCCGCGACCGTCACCGGCGGCCGCACGCGCACGACGACACGCAGGCGCTGGTCGGCGGCGCGCGGCGAGAGGCCAACGCGGCTGCTCAGTGGGTAGGCCAGCATGCTCGACGGGCGCGAGGAGGCCGGCATCCCTCCAATGTGCATGGGCATTGTCGCATTCGTCCTGCGGCCCGCGGGCGGCTTTGTGAAGAGGTGTCCGGCGCCGCCGCCCACAGAGCTGAAGCCAGCGTGCGAGCTGCTGCTGCTGCTGCTGCTGCTGCTGCCGATGTCGGCGGACGACGAGGCCTCTGGTGCTGGCCGTCGTGCCGTGCCGCTGAACCCGGGAGAGGACACCACGCGCGCCTGACGCGCGGATGGCTGGCTGGTGTTGCGAGGCGTGCTGAGCGTGCGCTTGGGCGACGGGCCCCGGGGCGTCTTCGAGCCGGCTCCGCCGCTGTTCACGCGAGTCGACATTGCCGGACCGGTCCCGCAGGGCCTTCTTGTTCGCGGAAAAGCGCAGAGGCGGACCGGCGTTGACGCGCAATCAGACCAATCAGTTCCGCAAGGTCGATGAGATGATGATGTCAAATCAAAAAGTCTACAATGTATCAGTTACATGTATGTCGCGGTCCCCCAACGCTCACCACACTCCGTCTCAAAGGACGGCTCCGCTCGTCCGCTGCCCTCTCGGTCAACAAAAGCTGCATGATTGTGCGCAACGTCTCGCCGGCCGGCCGGACGAGGACCAATTCGCGGAGGACGGAGGGTCGGAGCTGCTAGGAGCTAGCTCTGCTCCCCCTGCTGGCAGCCTGCTCCCTCCGAGATAAATTACCCTGCCTGGCCAAGGATCTTCCGCTCTCAGAAGCCCCAAACAATAATTGAGTCGACAGTATTACGCTCGAGCCTCGACACACACCGTTCATGCGTGTGTAGAGAGAACCTCAGCACACAATCTATGAGCGGCCCACTAGCGGCCCACCGGGTCGCAGAGGTTGCACTGACGAGTGAGCGCCGCAAGACTTGGCCGGGTCATTGGCGCCGTCGTGGTCGCCATGCGCCTTGCGTGCACGCGACTCCCTCGCCGTGCACGCGACCCTCACCAGAGCCTCACGCGCGGAGCGGCGTGCAGACGGCCCACTGCCACACCCACGTGTCGAAATCGAAGGATGCGAGCTCGGCTGGGTTGGCCTTGGTCTGATTCTCCGAGGGGGGCGGCGCAGTCCCATACTTGTCCCGGTGCGCCTGCAGCGCCATCTCCCTCGTCGCGTCCGCCACCGGCGGCGCATCGCGCTCGCCGCCGCGCAGCACCGCCACAATCTGGCCCCAGGCCTCGAGGCGCCGCTGGTACTCCGCCTTATGTTCAAGCGACGCGTTCGGGTCGGGCACAGCCTCGAGGACGACCCTTGCGGCGGTGACGCAGGCCTCGAGATCAGACGCTTGCACGGTGCAAGCCTGCGTGACCGATCGGCCTCCCGGCTCCTTGTCAAAGGAGAGACGAGACGCTCCCGAGGCGCGCTGCAGCAGTTTGATGTTCGCGCCCTTGGAGCCGATCAGTCGTCCAACGCAGCCGCGCGGCACCATCACATATCCCGACACATCGAGACGCTGAAGCAGTGCGAGCCGATCCTCGATGCGCTTCACTGCCACGCGGCACCCACTCTCAAACTTGTGCTTGCACACGAAATGTCCCTTCGACTTGGCCTCGGCGCCGCCACCCTCGGCGCCGCCACCCTCGGTGCCGCCCTCCTCCTCCTCCTCCGGCTCGATGTACTCGATGATGCACCCAGTCTCGCTCGCGATCGCCTTGATGCCCGCCCCGTGCCGGCCGATGACCGCACCGGCCCATTCCTGTGGACACGGGACCTCGAGCGAGCCGCTCCACGGCGCCGCCACGACGAGCAGCGCGCCGAGCTTCTCGCGCGCCGCGTTCCCGGTGCCATCGACGAGGTCGTCCACCAGCGAGCGCGCCGCGTCCGCCTGCTCCTCCGTCCCGTCGACCGTCACGTGGCCTGTCGGCAGGGCGAGCAGCGTCGCGCCGGTATGCGTCGCGATCGCCTTGAGCATCCGTTTGCCCTCATCGCTCTTGTCGAGCAGCGCGAGCTTGGCACCGACGGCGCGCACGTACGGCTGCTCGGCTGTGCCCAAGGTCACTCCCTTGAGGTCCGTTCGCCATGTGAGCAGATGCTCGCGCCCCTCCGCGTCCGTGAGGAAGGCGACGCCCTTGCGATTATAGATTCGGCCACCCTCGACCGTCTCGAGCGTGCCCTCCTTCTTGGCCTTCTTGTAGAGCTCGGCCGTGGTGTCGATGACGACCATGCGCTCCCAGCCTGCGCCGACGCTCGGCAGCTTGGTCGCGTGCCCCGTGCCAGTTCCGTCCGTGAGCGTCGAGGCCACGTATTTCGCCGCCGCTGACGTGGCGTCGCCGTCATCGTCGTCGATCCAGTCGCTTCGGTCCTTCGCGCCCGATGCCGGCGCCGCCGAGTCCAATTTCATGCCCGCCATCGCCGCTGAGTCCGGCGCTGGCGGCGGTGGCGTGGGCGCGCCGCCCTCTCCGTCACCGCTGCTCGGCTTCGGCTTCGCAGGCGCCTTGCCGCCGGCGGCAGGCGCACCGCCACCGAACATGGCCATAGCTGCCGCGCGCTTGGCCGCAATTTGCTCCGGCGTCAGCGTCGGGGGCGCCTTCTTCGAGGGCATTGAGCTTTGTGTATTCGAGGGTTTTGCTCGATGTGTTCAAGTTTACAGGCGACGACGTGGACGATCAACACGGCGCTTTGTGTACAAATATGCGCAAGCCTCATCCTCATGCCTCGTCCTCGTCGTACTGGTCGATGCCCTTCATCTCCGAAGCCGTGTAGCCGCGGCGCTTCTCCTCGTCGCGCTTGATCCGGTGGAGCGCGAGGCGCAGGATGATGAGCCCGACTCCCAAGCCCGCGAGCACGCTCAGCACCACGAGCACGTACAGGGTTGAGTGAGAGATGGCCTCCAGGCCCTGGTCGGCGAGCACGGCGGCCGTCAGGTCAAAGCCCACGCCGCAGTCGCCCATGTCGTACGAGCAGCTCGAGATGTTGCACCGCAGCTCGCAGATGTCGTTGCCGAGGAGCGCCTTGCAGTCGAGTGGGCACAGCGTGTGGAACCGGTGCGGGTTGGCCGAGGCGCGCACCTCGCACCCGCCAGCGCTCGGTGGCACGTGGCACAGCTCCCAGGGCACGCTCGGGTCCATCGTATAACACCATACGCCCTCTCGCGCGCCCCCTGGGTTACGGCATGCGTTGTGGCCGCCCAGACCGGCGTTGGGGAAGGCGGCATGCGTGTGCGTGTGCGCGTGCGGCGTCTGGTGTGACCACATCTGGCACGTGCGCCCGCTCACGCTCACGGCCACAGAGCCTCGGTAGTCGGAGCCGTTGCGCAGCACGTGGCAGCCGTCCTCGCCGTGGTCGCAGTCGGCGCCGTCCCAGCCGCACGCCTCGTTGTGGCACAGCTCGTCGCACTCGTCGTCCTCGAGCCACGAGGGCACGCACCCGTCGGAACAGCCCTCGCGCGCGGGCGTGCAGTCGTCGGCATCCCACGAGCACGCCGCATTGAAGCACGCCTCATCGCACTCGCCATCGTCCCTCCACGAGACGGGACAGCCGGTGTTGCAGATGGGCTCGCGCGCACCGCCCAGCACGGCGCCCAGCACGGCGCCCAAATAGCCGCAGTCGCCGCTGTCCCAGAAGCACGCGCTCGTGTTGCAGGACACGTCGCACACGTGGTTACCCAGGCCGCGCTCGTCGCACCCGGGCGAGCACGAGTACGCCACCGGCGCCTCCGTCGGCGCTGCATGCCCGCCGCCGGCCGCCGGCCCGCCGCCGGCCGCGGCCGCCTCGGGGTCGGCGGCGGCATCGTACGGATACACGGCAAGCTTGAAGTCGCCTTCCTCATAGCCGGAGACCCCAATGTACAAGTGGCAGCTCGTCGGGTCCGCGAGCGGCATGGGTAACCCTGTGTCGCGCGCCGCCGCCGCGCAAAAGTACGGGCTCGTGCGCGGGAGCGTGAACTGCTTGACGCCGATCGAGTCGATGATCCAGGTCGCCTGCTGTCGCGTGGGCGCGCGCTGGCTGAAGGAGAGTAGAAGGTCGCTGTCTCCCGTGATGGGAACGAGCACGATCTTGAGGCCAGCGAGCGCCGGCGGCACGGCGAGCTCGTACGCACGCGTCTCGTCCTCCCTTACGCGCCCATCTGCAAAGCTGCCGAGCGTCAGCGCCGTTGAGGTGATGAGGGACGCGTCGGCAGTCTTAACGGCGGCAGGAGCGCCAGGGGCGACAGCATTGTGCGAGGCGTCACACGCGGGAGCGGGAGCGCCTACTTGGCACGCCTCGCGCCGCATGTTGGGGAAGTCCATCGTGAAGCACCACGGACCCCCGGGGCTGCGGTCCGGGTTGCGGCAAAAGTTGTGCCCACCGAGCCCGGCGGATGGGTGCTCGTTGGTCGAGAAGGTGTGATGGTTGGGCACCTGCGCAGACCACGCCTGGCACTGGCGGCCGCTCTGGGTCGATGAGACGCGCCCGCGGTAGTCGGAGCCGTCCGCTTCGCTGTAGCATTCGCCCGCATTCCAGAAGCAGTCGTTGGCGTCGTGCTCGCACTCGGGGTTGTTGCATGCCTCGTCGCACACGTCATCGCCTACCCAGCTGTTCGGGCAGCCGAGTGAGCAACCCTCGTACTCGCCCAGCTCCCGGCGCACATGACGTGCCGCCGCCAGCGCGGCCGCGTCCCCCTCCGCCACGTCCCCCTCCGCACCCTGTGCGCCCTTGACGTCCTCTGCGCCACCAGCGAGCGCGGCGATGCCGGTGCGTGCGTAGACGCGCCACCACAAAACGTACAGCGATGCGCTGCAGCCAGCGGGCAGGGTGCGGGCGAGCGAGGGCTCAGCGAGCGAGGGGTCAACTAAGAGGGTCGGAGCGCGCTGTATCGAGCGCTGTGTCGAGCGCTGTGTCGAGCGCTGTATCGATCCTGGTTGACCTTCG
>Ga0164295_10003114_pt1 | contig 13410 bp, 12 predicted proteins | sample GEODES006metaG_FD_111798 | JGI IMG/M metagenome (GOLD analysis project Ga0164295, IMG submission 111798) | Oligotrophic lake water microbial communities from Sparkling Lake, Wisconsin, USA - GEODES006 metaG | ecosystem: Environmental > Aquatic > Freshwater > Lake | place: USA: Sparkling Lake...
TCGACCGTACGCTTCAGCCCGGCCGGGCTGACCATGTCGCCCTGCGAGGCGAGCATGTTCCGCAGTGTCTCCAACCGCTGGCGGCCTCCGGGGGCGGCGAGGTCGATCTGTTCAATCACAGGGGGGGAGGTGCTGTTCATGCGGAAGATGGTGGGAGGAAGATGAAGGAGAAGGGAGAAGGACGGGGCAAGTCAGTCTGTGGACTCTGGACACACTACCGCATCGCTCGCTGCGATGCTCGGCGTTGATGAAAACGCCTGCAAAACAGCCGGCGGGGGTGTTTTGAGAGGTCGGTGTCGCCGGTCGCGAAAAAACAGTCAAGGGCTATTTTCGAGCCACCGCCCAGAGCGGCTGGCCATCGCGCCCGGCCCAGCGGCGGGCGATCCAGTTGTGCTTGGCGTCCAGAGGCTGACCATCCCCCGGCTCTGCCCCGGCTCCCGCCGAGAAAATTTTCCCCAGCAGCGCTGTGCTGCGAAGGGAAACTGGCGACGGAGCCCCCGCGGGCCGATCCCCAAACACCGCCTCCGGCACCATCCCGGCCGCGGCATCCGCAGGTGGGACCCCAGCCACAGAATCGGTCAGTCGGCTGTCGATCGCTTCCAGCCGCTTGAACACGCGGGCCACTTCGTCAGGCTTCTCCAGCGCCGTCAGGGCAATCGCCTGCCGCAGGAGGGTGTCGGGCTGATCGGGGGCGATCTGGTGGGCCTGCCGGTAGGCCTGCAGAGCCTTCCACACCTGCGGCCGATCTGCAACCGCTGCCCGCAGGTGTCGATCGCCAGTGGCCACGCAGCGGGCGGCCCGCAGCCGGGCTTGGGGGGAACTGGAACGAACGGCAATCTGCGGCGCAGCACGCTCCTCACGCAAACCGTCGCCGAAGGCAGGCCGCGGGAAGGCAGGCGCCATCCCACCGGCAGGCAGACCGCCTCGCGCTGCCAACCCAGCAGCGGGCGCCAGAGGCAGCGGAGCCAAGCCCCCACCCACCAGCGGCAACCGGAACGGCAGAGCCTGCTGCGGCACTCCGGCAGCGCCAAAGCGCATGTAGGGAAGCACGCCGGCTGGTCCGAATACAGGCGCAAAGCCCCCGGGCAACCAACCACCGGGGGGCAGAATGAGCGGCGGATAGGCATAGGGGTAGCCGTAGCCACCAAACCCAACTCCCGGGCCACACCAGCCGCCACCAAACCCGGGCCAGAGCCCACCGAAACCGTTATCGATAATGAGCCCGGGGCCACCCAGGAAAAAATTGTTGGAGTAGGCGAACCGAGAGGCTCCTGCCCAACCACCAAAACCAAAGCGCGGGCCACCAAAGCCGAACCCGGGTCCACCCCAACCAAAGGCCGGCCCACCAAAACCAAAGCGCGGCCCACCGAAGCCGAACCCGGGCCGGCCCCAACCAAACGCCCGCCCGCCCCAACCAAATCCCCGGTGCCCCCAGCCACCATACCCCCAGCCGCCGTGACGCCAGCCATGGAAGGCCTCCGCCGACCGGCCAGCCGTGGCGACCGCCAGCAAACAGACAAGCGCCGCCAGCAGCGGCAGCCGGCGGAGAGATCGGGAAGGAATGCGTTTCATCGGTGCTGTGCCTTTCATGCCGTGTCATGCCGGGATGGCACTCGGCTGGAGAGACCTACGGACGCAACCGGGGCGACAAACACTCCGCATTCTACGCCATGCCAGCCCGTTCCGGCCAGCCGCCCTCACCCCTCCATCGTGGCCTGGCCCAGCACCCGCCGTAGCGCCGTCATGGCAATCTCGCCAAATTGCCGCGGCGGCACCCGCCAGAGGGCCGGGTTCATCAGTTCCACGCTCACGCCGCCAGCGTAGCCAATCTCGGCCAGCCGGGCGACAAGCTCCTGCGGCGGCGAACAGCCCTCCCCCGGCAGAATCCGGTCGGCATCGCTGGCCATCTCGCGGGGCACATCGACGATATCGGAGAGCTGCACATGGGCGAGGTTCTCAGGCGTGAGCAGCCAGAGATCGAGCGCCTTGCTCGGGCCGACGGTGAAGTGATGCCAGTCGAGACAGACTCCCAGCCCGGGGTGCCCCACATCCTCGACCAGTGCCACGGCCGACTGCAGGTTGTTGGGGAAGCTCGCCCGCGCATCAAATTCAAGCGCCAGCCGCACGCCACTCTCACCCGCCTGCCGGGCCGCCGCGGAGAGACTTGTACTGAGCTGGCCGAGATCCTGCGGAGAGAGCGGCCCAAATGTGTCTCCTGCGATCACCAGCACCGGAATCTCCAGTTCCCGGCAGAATGCCAGACGCTCGCCAAAATGGCGCCAGTGTTCCTGCCTTGCTTCCCCCTGACTTGTCAGGAGCCCCCCCTGAAAGCTCGCCGCCAACGGCACGATCGCCGACTCGGCCAGCTGCTCGCGGAGGGCACTGACGCTGCGCTGTGCGATGAAGGCATCGGCATGCCCGAGCCACAGGTCGATCGCATCGCAATGACCGGCGGCGTAGTCGGTGAGAATCGTGTCGAGGGAAGCGTTGAGCGAACAGACGGTGGCTACGGCCGGCTTCATGAGACCCCCGTCCGCAGACGGTCCCGCAGCAGATCGACCACCGCATCGACCGCCACGCGCGACTGCACGAGCGTGTCGCGGTCGCGGAGCGTCACTGTGCGGTCGGTCAGCGACTGCCCGTCCACCGTGATGCACCACGGGGTGCCGGCCTCGTCCTGCCGGGCGTACCGCCGGCCGACCGAGCCCTTTTCGTCATACATCGCCGCCATGTGCGGCTTCAGCTTGCGATAGAGCTCCGCCGCCAGTTCGGGCATGCCATCTTTTTTCACCAGCGGAAGAATCGCCACCTTGAGCGGGGCCAGTCGCGGATGGAGCTTGAGCACGGTGCGGCTGCGCGGCTTGCCATCCTCGTCCGGCACCTCGTCCTCGTGGTAGGCATCGCAGAGGAAGGCCAGCACGGCCCGATCAGCCCCCGCCGACGGCTCGATGACGTGCGGCACATACCGCTCCCTCGTCACGTCGTCGAAGTAGCTGAGATCCTTGCCGCTACCCCGGTGCCGCGGCTTGCCATCGACCCCCTGCTCCACCACGAGCTGGCCATCCTGCCGCACCAGCTTCCCCTCGGAGTGGCTGCGGAGATCGAAATCGCCGCGGTGGGCGATCCCCTCCAGCTCGCCAAATTCGCCCTCGGCAAGGAAGGGAAAGGCGTATTCGATGTCGGCGGTGCCGACGGAGTAGTGGGAGAGTTCGTCGGCGTGGTGCTCCCGCAGTTGGAGTTTGCCTGCGGTGAGACCGAGATCGAGATACCACTTCCAGCGGCGGTCGCGCCAGTAGCGGTACCACGCGGTTGAGTCGGCGGGCTTGCAGAAGAATTCGATCTCCATCTGCTCGAATTCGCGCGATCGGAACGTGAAGTTCCGCGGCGTGATCTCATTGCGGAAGCTCTTGCCGATCTGGGCGATACCGAAGGGCACGCTGACGCGCGAGGTGTCGAGCACGTTCTTGAAGTTCATGAAGATGCCCTGCGCCGTTTCGGGCCGCAGAAACGCCCGGTCATCATCCCCGCCTGCCAGCGCTCCGATGCGCGTCTCAAACATCAGGTTGAATTCGCGCGGATCGGTGAGCGTGCCCAGCTCGGCCGCATCGGGCGCGAGCGTCTCAGCGGTTAAAATAGTGCCGGCGGCGATGCCCGCGGCCAGCGGCTCGATCCCCCCTTCCCACTGAATCTCCTCAATCTGCTTGGCCCGCAGGCCGAAAAACTTCTGCGCCCGAGTGAGGGTGTGCGGCAGGGCATCGTCTCCCGACTGGTCGGTGACAACAAACACCCGCTTGTTGCGGTGGCTGGCGAACCGGCCGTGGAGGTGGTCGTAGCGGTAGCGTTTCTTCGACTCGCGGCAGTCAACGAGCCAATCGTGAAAGAGGTCGAAGTGGCCCGACACCTTCCAGACCTGCGGATGCATGATGATCGTGCAGTCGAGACCGGCCATTTCATACGGCTCGGGAGCGCCCGCTGGCGTGGCCAGCTCGTCGTGGCCGCTGACCATATCCTGCCACCAGCAATCTTTGAGATTGCGCTTCAGCGCCACGCCGAGGGGGCCGTAATCCCAGAAGCCGTTCAGGCCGCCGTAAATCTCGCTCGACTGGAAGATGAAGCCCCGCCGCTTCGCCAGCGACACGATTTTATCCATCCGCGACTGATCGTTCTGCTTATCCATGAAAACCTTCTGCTCGCACTGGGACTGGAAAGGGCACGACTGGAGCCCTGGGAGAGTGGCCCATGGCCAGACGCCAAGCGGACGAGTCTACCGGTCTGCCTTTGCCCCGGTCCACCTCAGGCCCGTCCGCTCCCCTCAACCGCTTCCCTCAACCGGGGAAAGTGGCTGCCACGAGCCAACCGGCAGCGTCGAGCAGGGGAACGGTCGTGCTGGTATCGATGGCGGCGGCGGCCGGCAGATCGGCTTGCATTCCCAACTCGAGCAGATTCCGCCCCCCGCGCGAGGCTTCCATGGCCCGCAACAGGGTTTCTGGATGGGCCACCGTGCGATCGGCCACGGTATCGCGATAGCGCTTGAGCGCCGAAAGAGCGGCGGCATCGAGCGCATCAGCGGGGCCGACGCCAGCCTCCAGCATCGCCCCGGCGGCGAGGAGATCCTCCTCCGTGACAAACCCGTCAGTACCGGCGCAGACGAGATGAATGTCGCTCACATTTTCCCGCCGAGCGATGGCCCGGGCCCCCCTCACCACCGCCGCGCGGTTGACAAGCGCCCCGATCAGCACCGCTGCCGCGTCCCGGCAGGATCCAAGCGCCCGCGTACCGTTGGTGGTGGTGATCACCACCCGCCGCCCCCCCACTGCTGCGGCGGTGTATTCCAAGGGGGAATTTCCCAGGTCAAAGCCGGCAATCCTCACGCCCCCGCGTTCCCCGCCGAGCACCACCGGTTCTGCGGCCGCCACTGCCAGCGCCTGCTCGATCGTGGAGGTGGGGAGCACCGCGGCGGCGCCCCGTTCCAAGGCCGCCACAATCGTGGTCGAGGCCCGCAGCACGTCGATCACAATGGCGATCCCTCCCGCGGTGCACCCCTGGGGCATACCATGGTAGGAGTTGTGACAGTGCCAGCGCAACGAAACCATCTGCCCTCCGCAGGATTTGACCGGTGTCCAAACAGTCTGTCGTCAGAGTAATGCATGCCGCGGATGCTGGCAAAACCGTCGACAAGAGCGGCGATCGCGTGCAGGGCATGTTCGCGGAAATCGCCCCGCGCTACGACCTGGTCAACCGCATGCTCTCCGGCGGCATCGATGTGTGGTGGCGCTCGATCACGGTCAACCGGGCCCCGCCGCCGGTGCAGGGGGCGATTCTCGATGTCTGCACCGGCACGGGAGATCTGGCTTTGGCCTACGCCGCCCGCAGCGGGCCCGATGTGCGGGTGGTGGCCAGCGACTTCTGCCGGCCGATGCTCGATCGCGGCATCGAAAAATCGCAGCGGAGCAATCTCGCCATCGAATGGATCGAGGCCGATGCGATGCAGCTCCCCTTTCCCGACGCCACGTTTGATCTGGTCACCGTCGCCTTCGGGCTGCGGAACATCGCCGACACCGCGCGGGGGCTGGCGGAGATGGCCCGGGTCTGCAAGCCGGGGGGCCAGTTGGCCGTGCTCGAATTCTCGCTGCCAAGCAACCGGATGGTGCGGGCGGGATACCTTTGGTATTTCCGCAACGTGCTCCCGCGGATCGGCAACGCCGTTGCCCGCAACGCCTCCGACGCCTACACCTATCTCAATCAAAGCGTCGAGGAGTTTCCGTCGGGCGAGGCGCTGGCAGCGCTGTTGAAACGGGCTGGCTTCGGGACGGTCGACATGCTGCCACTGACACTGGGGATTGCCACGCTCACGATTGCCACGCGAGCCTCCACCCCTTCCGTGCCCCCTCAGGAATGACCCCCATGCCGAGCACTCATGGCGATGCGGAGCGGCAGCCGATCGTGGTGGCCATCACCGGGGCATCGGGCGCCCCCTATGGCGTGCGTTTGCTGGAGGTGCTGTTGGCGGCGGGGAGGGAAGTCCATCTGGCGGTCAGCCCCGCTGGGGCGGCTGTCATTACCCAGGAGCTGGGGCGGACGATCGATCTTGAACATTTCGAACTGGGAACTCTGCTCGGCCCCGGCGCTGCGGCCCCGGCGGAACGCTCCGAGGCCTTGCGGGCGGCCCCGCTGCGGCTGCATTACCACCACTACAAGAACCTGATGGCCCCGATTGCCAGCGGCTCATTCCTCACTTCAGGAATGGTGATCTGCCCCTGTAGCGGAAGCACGTTGTCCGCCGTGGCCCATTCAATCGGCGAAAATCTGATCCATCGGGCCGCTGAGGTGCATCTCAAAGAGCGGCGGAAGCTGATCGTCGTGCCCCGGGAAACGCCCCTTTCGCTGCCGCAACTCAAGAACATGCAGGCCCTCCATGAGGCGGGGGGCGTGGTGTTGCCCGCCTCCCCCGGCTTCTATGCGCGGGCGGAGACGGTGGCCGACCTGATCGATTTTCTGGTGGCTCGGATCTGCGACCAGCTGGGAGTCGCCCACATGCTCATGCACCGCTGGGGGGCCCCGACGTGAGCCCGGCGAATCTGCGTACATTCCTGGAACTGGTGCGTTTCAGCCATACGATCTTCGCGCTCCCCTTTGCGATCATCGCGACGCTGCTGGCGTTCCACATGGGGGCCGATGAAGCGACCCCGGCGGCAGGCTGGTGGACCTGGAGCCGCCCCTGGATTGGCATTCTGCTCTGCATGGCGAGCGCCCGCACGGCAGCGATGGCCTTCAATCGGCTGGTCGATCGCTCGATCGACGCGGCCAATCCCCGCACCGCCAGTCGCCATCTGCCCCGGGGGGATCTCCGCGAGGGGGAGGTGCTGATGCTGGTGGTGGTCTCGGCGGGCGTGTTTGTCGGTGGCACGCTGCTGTTCCTGCCCAACTGGCTGCCGCTGGTCCTTTCGGGACCGGTGCTCGCCTGGCTGCTGGGCTACAGCTATGCCAAGCGATTCACTGCACTTGCCCACCTCTGGCTGGGAGTGGCCCTGGGAATGGCGCCGCTGGCGGCCTGGATCGCGATCCGCGGCTCGGTCGTGATGCGTGATCCGGCCGACCTGTTCCCCGCAGCGCTTCTGGGCCTCGCCGTGACCGTCTGGGTGGCCGGATTCGACATCATTTATGCCTGTCAGGACGCCGACTTCGATGCCGCGCACGGGCTTTGGAGCATTCCGGCCCGGCTGGGAGTCGGGCGGGCCCTACGCCTCTCCGGCCTGCTCCACGGTGTCACGCTCCTGCTCCTGGCGTTCCTGCCGCTGGTGGTGCCGGAACTGGGGACGATCTACTGGGCGGCGCTGGTGGTGATTACGGGCCTGCTCGTCTGGGAGCATTCGCTGGTGCGGGCAGATGACCTCTCGCGGGTCAACGACGCCTTCTTCACCGCCAATGCCATCTTCGGGATCGTGCTGCTGCTGGCGATCGCAGCTGATATGTGGGTGTGAACGCCCACGCGACGGGCATCGCATCCGACGCTCGATGGTATCGAGATCCTGATCGAGAAGTCGGTTTGCCTTAAGCCTTGCCCGATCGCTCCGCCAGTCGTTCGCGAATCTTCAGCCTCACATCCTGAAAATAGCGCATCTTCATGGCGGCAAACGTCCAGCCGACGCGGCCGTCGAGAAACCCGCGCTTGGCCAGATAGCCCACCAGGAAATAGGCCCACCCCAACCAGAGCCGATCCAAATACCGGTATTTGAAACGCTGCCGTGTGGTGAGCTGGGTCCAGTGCTCCGGCCCGGCCTCCCGGAGCCAGAGAAACCGATTGGCCTCCCAGGTCGAGTATTGGTTGTGTTTGTCGATGTAGTGCTCAATACCCCGGAAATCATGATGCTCAAGCCTTGCCTTGAGCTCCCCGACCGGTCCCTCCAGAACCGGATGTTCGTGCACCTCCATGTCGAGGTGGCTCCACCACTGCTCGGGAAAGCGTTCATATTCGCCGCTGCCATGGCGGATCAGGGCCAGCTTGCGAAAGACGTCGCCGTGGCGCAACGGCTTCCCCATAAACCAGTTGTTGAACGAAATCCAATACCCCACCCGATCCCCCGTCGGCAGCGCGGCCCGCAATTCCTCCAGGAACGCCGGGGTCACCAATTCGTCTGCATCCAGAAACAGAACCCACGGCGTGGTGAACGTGTGATTCCGGAGAAACCAGTTCCGTTTCTTGGGAAATGAGCCATTCCAGCGAAATTCCAGCACGGTGGCCCCGGCGGCCGTGGCGATCTCCCGGGTGCGATCCCGGCTGCCAGAATCGACGACAACGATCTCCTCACACGAGTTTCCCAATGCCTCCAGACAGCGAGGCAGATTGCGTTCCTCGTTGAGAACGGGAATGCAGACCGTGACGGGGATGGTGGGCTGGGGCATCTGAAAAACCTACACTCGTCTGCCAAAACTGCGCTGGTGCGGGAAGACAGCCTTTTTCGATAACCAGCTAGGATATCGTCTGCCGCGAAGCCCGTGGCCGCAGAACCGCCAGAGGGCCGATTCACCCCGTTTTTTGCCCCCTTCGCCTCCATGGAGCCAATTCCCCCAAGGGGCTGTTGCGATCCGACCGCCCGTGCGGTTAAGGCTGAGGCGAGGCTGCCGGCCGTCGACTTCCAACCGAGTAAGCCCCCCCGCACCAAAACCGCGACCTCTCAGGAGCCGCCCTTCATGATTCGCGCCGTCACCCCCTCCCTCGAACCAATCCGCGAAAAAATCGAGGCCGGAGAGCGACTCAATGCCACCGAGGCCGAATCGCTGTGGGATGAACGCCTCGATCTGCACGAACTGGGGGAACTGGCCAATCTCGTGCGGGAGCGGAAAAACGGCAACTACGGCTTCTACAACATCAACACCCATCTCAACCCCACGAACGTCTGCGTCTACCGCTGCACGTTCTGCGCGTTCCGGGCCGACCTGCGCGATGCCAGGGGCTATGCCATGAGCGACGAGCAGATTCTGGCCCGCGGGCAGGAGGCGGTCGATGCCGGCAGCACAGAGATGCATATCGTCGGCGGCCTGCACCACCAGAAGAATTACGACTGGTACCTCGACATCGTGCGGATGCTGCACGAGCACTACCCCTCACTCCACCTGAAAGCCTGGACGCCGGTCGAGATCAACTGGTTTGAGCATCTCACCAAGCGCTCGGCCCGCGATATTCTCATCGAACTGAAGAGTGCCGGCCTCGGCAGCCTGCCCGGAGGCGGGGCAGAGATTTTCCATCCCGAGGTGCGCGACAAAATCTGCGAGCACAAGGCCGACACCCGCGAGTGGTTTGATATCCACCGCACGGCGCACTCCCTCGGCCTGCGCAGCAACGCCACAATGCTCTACGGACATATCGAGAATGCCTTCCATCGCACCGACCACCTGCTGCGCCTGCGGGCTCTCCAGGACGAGACGGGGGGCTTTCAGACATTTATCCCGCTGGCCTTCCATCCCGATAACACCCGGCTCTCACACATCCCCAAGCCGACTGCAGCAATGAGCCTGCGGACCATGGCAGTGTCGCGACTGGTGCTCGACAACTTCGACCACATCAAGGCCTACTGGATCATGCTCGGCATCGGCACAGCTCAGGCGAGCCTCGCCTATGGAGCAGACGATCTCGACGGCACGGTGCGGCACGAACTGATCTATCACGACGCCGGCGCGACCACGCCGGAGGTGCTCACCGTCGACCACATCCAGCGCCTGATCCGCGAGGCGGGCCGGGAACCGGTGGAGCGCGACACGCTCTACCATCGCGTGGAACGCTCCGGCAGCCAGTGGCATTCGGCGGAGCCGGTGGGGGCAGGGCTGGGCACCGCCAGCTAGGCGTATTCGACACAATTGTAAACGCTCTCGGCCACCATCTTGGCTGAGTCAACGGCCAGATCGCTGGCGCAAAACGAGTTGATCACAACGGCCGCTCCTCCTTCGCAGTCGATCGCCACGACGGTCACCATCACCCCGGCATCGGTGTGGGTGGCCCCGAGCGTCACCTTGCCCGGCTGAACGGGGTCAAACACCGTAAACCCGGCATTGGCCAGATTCTGCTGGGCAATCTGCAGACAGAGCAGCGGAGCAATCCGTTTTTTGAAGCCATAGGCGAAGTAGTACACAGTGGCTCGACTCCATAAGGGCTGGAAAGAGGGCTGGAAGCGGAAACGGGCGCTCGGCGTGGCGCAGCCTGAGCCACCGATCTTGATGAACAATGAGTTTACGTTGTTTCGGGGTGGGCTCCACCGGTGCTGCTAGCCCACCTGCCCGAGGCCGAGCGTTTCGCCCCAGCGTTTCACGATCAGCTGCTTCATTCGGGCAAGCGCCGGATCGGCCAGCGTGGGGTCGCGCAGGTAGAGGTCAAGTGCATCCCGACGCGCCTCCGCCACCACCGAGGCATCGCGCAGCAGATCGGCCAGATACATCGGCGGTGAGCCACTCTGCCGGGTTCCCACCAGATCCCCCGGCCCCCGCAGCAGCAGATCCTTCTCGGCCAGTTCGAAGCCGTCGGTCGTGGCCACGAAGGCGTCGATCCGCCCGTGCGGCTCGTCACCCGAAGCCGTGACGGCGCCACACACCCCCTGCACTGCCCCGCGGGCCACGCGGCCACGCAGCTGGTGGAGCTGCGCCAGGCCGAAGCTGTCGGCATCGAGGATTGTCATCAGCGTGGCCTGTGGCACATCGATCCCCACCTCGATCACGCTCGTCGCCACCAGCACATCGATGCGGTGGGCGCGAAAGTCCTCCATGACCTGCTGCTTTTTTTTCGGCGACAGCCGGCCGTGGACCAACCCCAGCCGAAAGGCCTCCAAGGGGCCATTGCTTAAGTTTTCAAACGCACTGGAGATGCTCTCCAGACCGCGCTTTGATTCCTCAACGGCAGGCACCACCACATATCCCTGCCGCCCGGCGACGAGTTTTTTGCGAAAGAAATCCCACCAGGATTCGAGCTGGTTGGGCCCCACACGGTAGGTTGCCACAGGCTGCCGGCCGGGGGGCTGCCCGTCGAGCGTGGAAACATCCAGATCGCCGTAGATGGCGTGCGCAATCGTGCGGGGAATTGGCGTGGCGGTCATGACCAGCACGTGCGGATCGGCCTGCTCCTGCTGCAGGATGCCGCGCTGCACCACACCGAAGCGATGCTGTTCGTCAATCACCACCAAGCCCAGATGCCGAAACGACGCAGCGCCGCAGACCAGCGCCTGCGTCCCGATCACGATCTGAGCCTCGCCACTGGCGATGCGGTCGAGCGCGGCCTGACGCCGCTTGGGGGTTTGCCCGCCGACGAGCAGTTCCAACTTGATATCCCCCTTCCGCACCCGGCCAGGCACCTCTTCCAGCAGCCGCTCGAGCGTTGCCATATGCTGCCGGGCGAGGAGCTCCGTGGGGGCCATCAGCGCAGCTTGATACGTCTCGGGCCGCAGGCGGCCCCGGCCGGGCGCCTTCTCGGCCTGCGGCGGTCCGTCGGCCTGCTGCGGCACCCGCGTGGCAACGGTCGCCAGCAGAGCATAGAAAGCAACGGCTGTTTTTCCGCTTCCCACGTCCCCCTGGAGCAACCGGTTCATCGGTTGTGGGCGGGCCATATCGGCAGCAATCTCGCCGCAGACCCGCGTCTGGGCGGGGGTGAATGGAAAGGGGAATCGGGCGCGGATCCGGCCGTCGATGCGGGCGTCGACGGCGATCACTGGCGCGGCATGCCGCGTCTCCTGCTGGCTGCGGTGCATGCGCAGCGCCAGCTGCAACAGAAACAGCTCCTCATAGACAAACCGGCGGCGGGCCGCGTCGATCATCTCGCGCTCTGAAGGGCAGTGGATCTCGCGGAGGGCCCGTTCGATCGGCAGCAGCCCCTTGGCGACAAGCAATTCCTCCGGAAAAGCCTCTGCCGGCAGGTCGGCCGCATGTTGAAGCGCCGCCTGCACTGCCGCCCGCACGTGCGATTGCTGCACGCCCTCCGAGAGCGGATAGACGGCCAGCCAATCGGAGGCATGGGCCTGCTCACCGGCAATCAGCCAACGCACCTCCGGATGAGGAAACTCCCAGTGGCCGGCGCTCTGTTTCACCGGCCCAGCGATCACAACCTTCATCCCGACGGCGAAGCGCTGTGTCATGAAGGGCATGTTGAACCACACCGCCCTCACACTCCCCCCCTGGCATCTCAACCGGACCGAGAGCATCTGACGACCGCCACCGGTGAGTCGCGAGGATACGTCGGTGACCTCCCCGGCGATTGAGGCGTGTTCGCCGGACACACAATCCGCGATGGAATGGGCGCCGGAGAAATCGCGGTATTCGCGGGGGAAGTGCATGAGGGCGTCGGCCGCCGTCACCAGCTCCAGCTTGCGGAGCTTTTCTGCTCGGTTCGTTCCTACGCCAGGCAAACGCTCAAGTGGCGTGGAGAGGCTGCGCGGCCGCATTCCCCCGCGCACGGGATCGGGTGGCGACGCGGAGGCCGTACCCGGAGGGGCAGAAAGTGGGCGGATGGTCTCGGGGAACGGTTCCATGGCCAGATTCTATTCTGCCGCAGAAAAAGTCGCCTCGTCCCGCCCGCCCAAAATTTGGCGCGGCCCACGTTCAGCTAACGGCTCGCCTTGGGGGCTCGATTGAGGAGGGGCTGATAGGCCGCCACGGCCATTTCGTCGCAACGCTCGTTCTCAGGATGCCCTGCATGGCCAGCCACGTGGGTAAACACCACCGTATGCTCGGCCGCCAGACGGTCGAGTTCGCGCCACAGATCCTCGTTCTTGATCGGCACCAGCCGGCCGCCATCCTTCCGCTTCCAGCCCTGCTTCTTCCATTTGGGCAGCCAGTCGGAGAGCCCCGTACCAACGTAAACGCTATCGGTGACCAGCTCCACCCGTGTCGGCCGCTTGAGCTGGGCCAGCCCCCGCACTGCGGCAGTCAGCTCCATGCGATTGTTGGTCGTATCGGGCTCATTGCCCGAATCGACCGATTCCCGTCCGGTGGCGGGATGCCGCAGGATGTACGCCCAGCCTCCCGGGCCCGGATTGCCGCTACAGGCCCCGTCGGTGAACAGCACCACCTCCGTCCCTTTTCCATCCTTGGCCATCACTTCGTTCCCTCCTGGAGTGGTGTGTCTATGTGCGGGACGCCTGCGCCGGGGATCCCGCGACCGCTGTTGTAGCAGGAGCATCCAGCGGCGAGTCACTTTATCCGCAGCCTGTCAGGCCGCGGGCTGGGGAGTGCTCGTCGCCAGCGCCTGTGGGGCGGTCTGCGGCAAGTGGAGGGCCTGCACTGGCAACCGCACGGTGAACCGGCTGCCATGGCCGAGTTCGCTCTCCAGACTCACCTCCCCGCCGAGGAGCCGACAGAGCTCGCGCACGATCGACAGCCCCAGACCGGTGCCAGAAAATTCGCGGGTCATCGCATCGTCGCCGGCTTGAAACA